>OHBD01001057.1_pt1 | contig 13150 bp, 7 predicted proteins | sample 1577291 | NCBI WGS metagenome assembly OHBD01 (sample SAMEA3879572, study PRJEB24766) | human gut metagenome | biome: human-associated habitat; feature: feces | place: USA | collected 1985/1987
CGTGTGCATCGCTTACGGCGTGACAATCCGGTTCCGGAAGCAGCGATGGTTTTTCCCGGCGGCGTTGGCCGTTCTGTTTCTGCTGGTTATGATTTTCAGGCAGCAGGTACTGGAAGGCTATCGCCTGTTCTGGAACCAGATGCGCAATACCTACACCGCCGGAACGGGCTGGGTGCTTCCCAAGTGGGAGACGCAGCTTCCTGCGGAAAAAAGCGGGCTGTGCCTGACGCTGTTTGCCGTGACGGCGACCAGCGCCGCCGCGCTGATTTGCTGCCGGCTGAGCAGCTATGCACCGGTCGCGCTGGCGGCGGTGCTGCCCGCCGCCGCTTTGGCGGGGATGACGGTTTTCAAGACAAATCAGGTGCTTCCCGGATTGGCCGCGTTGGCGGCGGCTGCGCTGATTCTCATCTACAGCGGATGGCAGAGCCGGAAAGCGGCGTTTCCGGTCACAGCCGGTTGGGTTCTCTGCGGAATCGCGGCGGGACTGCTGCTGTCAGGTGCGTCGGTTCCCGGCGTGCAAGGCTGGACGCAGAAGATCGGCGAAAACAGCCGCAAGGCGATTCATGCTTACCGCTATGAGACGGAAAACACCGTACTGCCCGAGGGGGACTTCACGGATTATCGGAAGCCGGAGGGTACCCGGCCGGGGCTGGAAGTGACCATGTCGAACCCGGAGACCCTGTATCTGCGGGGATTCACCGGGGCTGCGCTGGAGGGCGACACCTGGAAAACGGTGGATTCCGCCGTTTTGGCGCAAAATCAGGAACTTTTATACTGGCTGAACGAAAACGCCTTCCACCCGGCGGCGCAGTATGCGTCGGCCGCTGCCGGAACGGACGGAAAAACGGGCAGCGTTTTCATTGAAAATATCGGCGCGTGCAGCGCTTACCAATATGTTCCCTTTTCCCTGCGGGACACGGGAAATCTGCCGGCGGAAAATCTGAAAGAGGACAGCCTTTCCTCCGATGGAGAGAGGACGTACCGGTACTCCGTGATAACCGGCGGCGGACAGGGGATTGAGCAGACCCTGGCGTATCTGCAAACCTCCGATGATGCCCAAGTCCTGCAATTCCGGAAGGCGGAAAGCGCCTACCGAAGCTTTGTGTACCGCAATTATCTTCAGGTTCCGGAAAGCGTGACCCAGCTGCTGGGGGCGTATTGGGACGAGATCGCGGCGGACTACGGCTCCCGGGAAAATCTGACCCTGCTTCAGGCACAGACATGCACGCTGAACTTCCTGACCCGGTGCTTCCCGGAGGAGGGGACGCCGGAGGATATGGAGCTGCCCCTGACCGCGGCGAAGGGGACGCGCTTCCAGTACGCCACGGTGGCGGTTATGACTCTGCGTTATTTTGGAATCCCGGCGCGGTACGCCGAAGGGTACGTTATTTCGGAAGAAATGGCCGCCGCTGCCAAGGCGAACGAGCCGCTGACCGTGGACAGCAGCTGCGCCCGGGCATGGGCGGAAGTCTATCAGGACGGAATCGGCTGGATTCCCATGGAGCTGACCCCCGGACTGGGGGAAGTGCCGGAACAGAAGCCGGAGGAAACCCAAAATGAGGGGGATTCGGACAGTGCCGAATCGGAGACCCAGCCGGAGGAGACGACCCCGGGGGAGGATCCCTTCGAGAACCCCGAGCCGGACGGCGGCACCGTGACAAAAATTACCAAAACCGTGCTGCTGGGCGCACTTTGGGTGCTTCTGACCGTGTTACTGCTATTCCTGTTACTGTTGCTCAGAAGAAAAATGCTGCGTAAGCGCAGAGAGCGGAAATATCAGCTTGCGGACATAAACGAAGCCGTTTCCTGGATTTTCGCGGATACGGCGGCGCTGCTGGAAAAGCTGGGTCTGCGCAGAGGAAACGGCTCCATGCGGGGGCTGCTGGAACCGGCGAAACGGCGGTTTGGCGACGATTACGCGTCGGCGCTGGAGGAAGCCATCCGCCTGAACGACCTCGCCCTGTTCAGCAGCCATGCGCTCACCCAGGCGCAAAGAGCGTCGGCGCTGAAATTCTACGACGATACCCGGGGGAGCCTAAAAAAGAATGTAAAATGGTACCGCCGGGTGTGGATGAAATGGGTTCAGTGCCTGTACTAGGAGGAAAAGGAATGAAACAGAATTTGAGAAAGCGCCTTGCGTGCCTGCTGCTTTCCGCGCTGCTGCTCATCGGCTGTCTGCCGGTGACGGCTCTCGCGGCGGAAAACGGATTTATTCTCGTGGCGGAGGCCGGGGGAAAGCTGGTCATCGTGCCGGAGTACGTTTCCTATACGGCGGGGCAGACCGCTGCCCAGGCGCTGAGCGCCAGCGGACACACCTTCACGGGGCTGGATACCGGCATGATCTCCGCCATCGACGGCGTGACGGGCAACTTTACCCGCAGCGACGAGAACGGTAACTACGACCTGTCCGTCAGCGCGGCGTCCATCGGCTATCTGCGCTTCAGCGAGGATATGGACAGCAAGCCCAGCGACGGACTGAAGCAGCTGATGACCGCCATGGCGGACTACAAGAAAAAGGACAGCGACGTCCAGGCGGCCGCCAAAAAGGAATACGGCACCGCCCGGGATTTGTTCGTGGGCATCAACGGCGAGTCCGCCAAGACCCTTGCGGCAAGCTTAAATGACGCGGTCAAAAACTATGAAAATTCTCTCAACGGTCAGCGTTACCCGGTTCGCTTCACAGACGGTTCGGCGGCGTACTCCGACGCCAACTACCCCGGCGTGTCTATTACGGCGGAAAATGCCTACGGAAAGCAGTGGACGGACGACGGCGACGGCGTGCTGGAGCTGCCCAAGGGCGACTATACCTTCTGCGTCGAGCAGGCGGGGCTGCGGTTCGGGGGCAAAATCACGGTCAGCGCCGCCGGGGCGGTGTCGGGAAAATTGCCTCAGTCGGAATGGCTGATTACCGACACCTTCCGCCTTTCCGGAAGCTACGGCGGGGAGACCAACAAGGACAACAGGTTCACGGATGAAGAATGGCAGCTGGGGGACTGGTCTGACAGGGAAGTGACCGTTCCGGTGCCGGACACCTTTACCGGCTCGGTCTACACCTACGCGGAGTACGATACCGCTCTGCTGGCAGAGGTTCCGACTCTGACCGCCATTTATACCCTGGCAAGCACCGGCGAGCGGATGGAAAAGGCGCTTGCGTTTGCGTCCCTGACCAGCGGTGCTTACAGCGTGCTGGCGCGGGGCGCGGCGGGCAGCACCGTCATTTACCGTCTCACCAGCCAGGGCGAGGACGGCTATACCTATTCTCAGGACTACAAGGTCAATTTTGCCCGAGTCCCCACCCTGGTTTCCATCCGGGTGACAGACCAGAAGGGCGTAGATCAGGCGGCCTCCGTCCCCTTCACGCCGGAGACCGTGGCGTATCCCTATAAGGTTCTGGACACGGTCACGGCGGTCACCGTCACGGGGCAGCCCTTGGAGAAGGACTATGCCGTAACGGTGGATGGCCAGAACGCGGCAAACGGCGTGACGGTGCCTGTTTCCGGCGAGACGGTTATCCCGGTGACGGTTTCCGCCAACGGCTATTCCAGCACCTATACCCTGACCATTCAGCCGGGGAAGGGTAAGAGCCTATCCTTCCTGTCGGAGCGTTCCGTGACCGTTGAGGTGGTCAACAGCAACGGCGTGGTGATGCCCTACGTGACCCACCGGGAGTCCGCGACCCAGAATCGATACCGGTACACCCTGGTTCCCGGAGAGACCTACCGCTATGTTGCGACCCGGGGTACGTATTACCACATTACGGACGATTTTTCCCTTGAGGAAGTGGCCGATAGCACCATCACCGTGGATTTCAGCTCCATGAGCGATTGGCTGACAAGTCTGGCCTACGGGAAAAAAGCCGGTGCGGCCTCCAAAAATTCCCTGAAAACCGACGCTTCCTTCACCCCGGAGAATCACAGCTACAGGGTTTCCTATGAGGATACGGAGCATATGGTCTACGCCTGGGCGGCGACCGGGGAGAAAAATGTCAGCATTCAGGCAATTTATAATCAGGTATTCAGCGGCAGTCTGTACCACGGGAAGGAAAAAACCGTTGATCTACCCTCCGGCGCAGCTTCCGGCACCCAGCTGAATCGCCTGCTGATGAAGGAAAACCCCGTTTCGGGTACGGTCACCCTTCGGTTGACAAAGGTAGAAAACGGTATTACATTTTACCAGGACTATCTGACAAAATTCACCCGGACGCTGACGCTGAAGGACATAACCGCCAGCTGTGACGGCGCAGCCGCGACCCTGACGAGGGAGGACGGAACCACAGGCTTCGCCCCCGGCGTCAAATCCTATTCCGTGACGGTCTCCATGGCGGCGCAGAATCTGGAGCTGGGGCTTTCCCGCTATGCGGATAACACCTGCTACGGCGAAGAGGACGTTGGCTACCGCGTCAAGGTGGACGGCACGGATGTGACCGCCGAAGGCATTGCGGCCATCCCCCTGGACGGTACCATCAACACCCAGACTGTCAGGGTCACGGTGGAAAACGACAAGGCTCCGGACGGTACCGGAACCTATACTCTGAATATTCTGAAATCTCCCCCGGTGGAAGTGACCTTCACTACCGAACCGGCGGATGCGCTGCTGCACATACGCAGCGTTCTCACCGGCGAGCAGCAGCTGCCGGAGGACGGGGGGCATTATCTTCTCTGCGAGGGCAGCAGCTACAGTTATGCGCTGACAAAATACGGCTACGAGGCCGTGTCCGGCACCCTGACCGTGACCCGGGACGATGCCGGGGCGCTGGTGATTTCCAACGGTACGGAGGTTTACCCCGTCACCGAAACGGAAGATGGCGGCGCGGCCGCCATCGCCTGGTCGCTGAATCAGGCGGCGTCCAATCCCGCCATCGACCCGTATATCCCGGCTCAGTGGGCGGATTTCCGCGGCTCGGAGACCAACAACGGCGTCACCGATGCCCCGATTCCCACGGCGGCGCAGGACGGTACCCTGTACTGGGCAAACCAGCTGGGCGTGGGATTTGACTCGGACGCCGTGGGCAGTCCGATCCTGGTGGACGGAGATATCATCACCTACGCCGGCGACAAAATCTACCGCGTTGACACCGTAAGCGGTGAAATTAAGGCAAAGGCGGCCATGGATCACAAATCCAGCTTCTCCATCACTCCGCCGGTTTACGCGGACGGCATAGTCTTCGTGGCGCTGTCCGGCGGTACGGTGCAGGCCTTCAACGCATCCACGCTGGAATCCCTCTGGATTTACACGGACAAGCTTGGCGGACAGCCAAACTGCCCGCTGACGGTGAAAAACGGCTATCTCTACACCGGCTTCTGGAACAGCGAGACCGGCAACGCAAACTTCGTCTGCCTGTCCGTCACCGATGAAGACCCGGCGCAGTCCGGGGAAAGCAAGTGCGCCTCCTGGTACTATACCGGCAAGGGCGGCTTCTACTGGGCAGGCGCTTATGTGTCCGACGATTTTCTGCTGGTGGGAACGGACGACGGCGGAAACGGCTACACCAGCCAGACCTCCCGGCTGCTGCTCCTGGATCCCGCCACGGGCGAGCTGCTGGACAGCTGGAACAATCTGAACGCGGATATCCGCAGTACGGTGGTTTACGACGATGAGACGGACGCTTACTACTTTACCTCCAAGGGCGGCACCTTCTATTCCGTTCAGGTATCCGGCGACCGGAAGCTGATGAATAAATGGAGCGTGAATCTGGCAAACGGCGTTGGCGGCGTTCCCATGAGTACATCCACCCCCGTGGTCTATGGCGGCAGAGCCTACCTGGGCGTTTCCGGCGCGGGACAGTTCAGTTCGTACTCCGGTCACAACATTACGGTGATCGACGTCGGCGCAAGGAGCATTGCCTACCGTGTCGACACCCAGGGCTACCCCCAGACCAGCGGCCTGCTGACCACGGCCTACGAGCAGGAAAGCGGCTGCGTATACGTCTATTTCTTCGACAACATGACCCCCGGCAAACTGCGGGTTCTGCGGGGCAGACAACGCCGGATTACGTTACTACCGAGGGCGGCCGCACGACGGCCTACGCGCTGTTCACCCCCACCGGCGATCAGGCGCAGTATGCCATTTGCAGCCCCATCACCGACGAATACGGCACGGTCTACTTCAAGAACGACTCGGCGCGGCTGATGGCCTACGGAAGCGCCATTGAGCGTCTTGAGATCACCCGGCAGCCCACGAAGACCACGTATGGGGAAGGGGAGACCTTCGACCCCGCCGGAATGGTCGTCACGGCGGTCTATGCCAACGGAAAGACAAGAGACGTGACGGCTTATGTGACGTATAAGCGTGAGCCGCTGGATGCGGGTGACGCGGAATTCGCCATTTCTTTCCCGTATGTCATGTACCACAATGAGGAAAACGGGACGGAGATGAACTCCGGCGTTGAGACGATGGTGCCCGCTGTCACGCTGAATCTGACCGTGGGCGATGGACTTCTCGGCGACGTCAACGGCGACGGGAAGGCCGATCAGGCCGACGCCCAGATGATTCTGGACTTCGAGGCAAAGCGCATTGACACGAAACTTTCCCTGAAGACAGCGGACGTCAGCGGCGACGGGGTCATCGACAGCAACGACGCCGTGCTGATTCTCCAGTATGCCGCGGGAACTCTGAAGGAGTTCCCGGCGGCTGCCCCGAAGGAAACGGAAGATTCGGGAAGCACTGATCAGATCGCAGTCGGGGACACAGGACTTCCCAAAGAATAGGAGCATAGATTATGAGTCAAAAATGGATTGCCCTTTTGCTGGCGCTTATCCTGGCGCTGCCGGTCACCGGCTGCGCCGCGGACAAGCCGCAGGGGGAAAGCGTTGGAACGACTGCGGCTGTGGAAACCCGGACATCCGCTGAGGGAATCACAGTAACGGAAGAGGAACTGACCCAGACCGCCCGGTGGCTGATGGAGCAGATTCCCCAGCCAACCTATGGCTCCGTGGGGGGCGAGTGGGCAGTGTTCGGTCTGGCGCGCTCCGGCGTTGCGGTGCCGAAGGAATATTTTGAAAGCTACGGCGAAAACGTGGCGGCCTACACGGCGGAACACGGCGGCGTACTCCACGCGAAAAAATACACGGAGTATTCCCGGGTGATTCTGGCGTGGACGGCGCTGGGGCGGGACGCCGCGGACGTTGGCGGGTTCAATCTGCTCATTCCTCTGGCGGACTTTGACCAGACGGTATTTCAGGGAATCAACGGCCCCATTTTCGCGCTGCTGGCGCTGGACAGCGGGGCGTATGACATCCCGGAAAATACCGCCGGAACTACCCAGGCCACGCGAGACGGGTACGTTGACTACATTCTGAACGCGGAGCTTCCCGACGGCGGCTGGTCGTTTGCGGGGGGCGACCCGGAGACGGACATCACGGCCATGGCGCTGCAAGCTCTGGCCAAGTACCGCGACCGGCAGGACGTGGCGGACGCGGTGGAGCGGGGACTGACCGTCTTGTCCCGGCAGCAGGAGGAAAACGGCGGCTTTGTCGCCTACGAATCGGAGAGCAGCGAGTCCATTGCCCAGGTGATCGTGGCGCTGACGGAGCTGGGCGTCAGCCTGACCGATTCCCGGTTCGTCAAGGGCGGGAACACGCTGGTAAACAGGCTCCTGGAATTCCGGACGGAGAACGGCGCGTTCCGGCACATCCTCGACGGGGAAGAAGATGTGATGGCCACGGAACAGGGCTTCTACGCCCTGGTGGCCGTGAGCCGGGCTGAGCAGGGAAAATCCACCCTGTACACGATGACAGGGGAGTAAAAAATAGTTTCGCGGGGGAAACAGCAGATGAAGAAAAAGCGGCTTGGGAATATCGTGATGGTTCTGCTGATCGCCGTGATCGCCGTGACCGGCGTTCTGACGGCGCTTCACCTGCGGGGCGGGGAAGACAGCAATCTGGGAAGCCTGTACAAAATTACGGCGATTCCGGACAATTCTCTCATCACCCCGGGGCAGGAAGGGAACGTCTGCACTGTCACCATCGTCTGTGACACAGTTCTGGACAATTTGAGGACGCTTGACAAAGAAAAAGCGCCTTATGTCCCAAAAGACGGAGTGATTCTGCCCAAAACCCAGGTTTCCTTCGCTCAGGGGGATACCGCCTTTGATGTGCTGCAAAGGGTAAGCATCGCGGCGGATATCCAGCTGGAATCCAGCTGGACGCCCATGTACGACAGTAGCTACATCGAGGGCATCAATCATCTGTACGAGTTCGACTGCGGCAAAGAATCCGGCTGGATGTACAAGGTGAACGACTGGTTCCCCAATTACGGCTGCTCGGCCTATGCGGTGGAAAACGGGGACGACATCGTCTGGTGCTACACCTGCAAAGGCTACGGCAAGGACGTGGGAAGCACATGGATGGCAGCTGAGGATGGTGCGGAATGACGGAGGACGAACATGGGCTTTGAAAGCTGTCATCCGGCGGTGAATTTCCTTTTCTTCGCCGCCGCGCTGTACGGGGCGGTGCGCTTCGACCATCCGGTGTTTCTGGCGATCGCCTATGTCAGCGCCTTTGCCTACAGCGTCAGGCGCTGCGGAAAACGGGCGGTGGCTGTTAACCTGTTCTTTATACCGCTGATTCTGGTGTTTGGGCTGTACTATAGCTCCTATCACCACTTCGGCGTGACGGTGCTGCGGCAGAATTTCATCGGCAACAATCTGACGGTGGAAAGCTTTGTCTACGGTCTGGTCACGGGACTGCGATTTGCGGTATTGTGCATGTGGCTGGAGGTCATATTTCGCGTAGTGACTTCGGACAAAGTAGGGTACCTGTTCGGAAGAATCAGCCCGCGCTTGTCGCTTTTCCTTACGATTCTTCTGCGCTTCATTCCCAGAGTCGGCCGGGAGGCAAGGAAAATCAACCTCGCCCGGAAGGGCATCGGCCGGGGGAGCAATCAGGGTAGTCTTTTCCGGCGGCTTGCCAATTGCCTGGGGATATTCTCCATGCTGATCACCTGGATGATCTCCGCGCTGGTGCTGGAATCCGACGCCATGTGTTCCCGGGGCAGTCTGCTTCGGGGGCGGACGGCGTTTTCCGTCTACCGCTTCGATAACCGGGACAGGGCGTTTGTGATCGCCCTGTTTTCCGGCATCACCCTGACCGCCATGGGGGCGATTCTGGGGGCAACGACGATGTTCTACAATCCCAGAATCCTCTGGAAGCCACTGGAAAATGTAAGCGCATTGATCGCCGTCGGCTATGCCGCGCTGTGTCTGCTGCCCATGGGGCTGGAATGCTGGACGGAGTACCGGTTTCAGAGGGCAAGACGGAAAGCAGAAAAATACGGGAGCCATCACATGGAAATGTGATGGCTCCCGTTTGTTATTTCTCGTCGCAAACCTGAAAAATGTAGAATTTCAGGTAGTAGGAATCCTCGGCGTCCCACAAAATGGGGTGATCCGGCGCCTGGGTGCGGTATTCCACCTGACGCAGCCGCTTGTGGACGTTCCGGGCGGCCTGACCGATGGTCTGGGTGAACAGTTCGTAGTCCACAAAATGGGAACAGGAGCAGGTGGCGAGGAAGCCGCCGTCCCGGATAAGCTTCATTGCCCGGAGGTTGATTTCCCGATAGCCCGTCACCGCCTTTTTCACGGAGGCGCGGGATTTGGTGAAGGCCGGAGGATCGAGAATCACAAGGTCAAATTTCTGCCCCTTGGCTTCCAGCTCCGGCAGCAGCGCAAACACATCCGCGCAGAGAAATTCCACCCGGTCGGAAAGACCGTTGAGGGCGGCGTTTTCCCGGGCCTGTGCCACACCCAGCTCCGAAGCGTCCACCCCCAGCACATGGCGCGCCCCGGCAAGACCCGCGTTCAGGGCAAAGGAGCCGGTGTGGGTGAAGCAGTCCAGCACCTCCGCGCCGGGACACAGCGGCCAGATGGCCTTGCGGTTGTATTTCTGGTCGAGGAAAAAGCCGGTTTTCTGCCCTTCGGCCACGTCTACGAAATATTTAACGCCGTTTTCCACGATTTCCACCTTGGTGTCAAAGGGGTCGGACAGGAAGCCCTTGACCCGGGGCATTCCCTCCTGCTCCCGTACTTTGGCGTCGGAGCGCTCATAAATACCCCGGATGGAAATGCCATCCTTTGCCATCAATTCTGTCAGAGCCTGAAAATGAAGGACTTGTACCGATCCATGCCCAGCGCCAGAGACTGCACCACCAGCACGTCGGAGAACTTGTCCACCACCAGACCGGGCAGGAAATCCGCTTCGCCGAAAATTACCCGGCAGCTGCCGGTGTCCACCACCTTTTTCCGGTATTCCCAGGCGTTCTCCACCCGCGTTCTGAGAAAAGCCTCGTCGATTTCCTGATTCCGGTTCCGGGTCAGCATCCGCACCCGGAGCTTGGAGCGGCGGTTTAAGAAGCCCTTGCCCAGACAAAAGCCGTTGTAGTCGTGGACGGAGACCACGTCCCCGTCCAGCGGCTCGCCCTCGATGCGCTCCACCTCGTTGTCATATACCCAGGGGCCGCCCGCCTTCATGCTGCGACCCTCGCCCTTTTTCAAGTACACCCCGCCGTTTTCCATTGCGTTTTCTCCTGTTCCGTAAAATATCATTATCATTATACGATGATTTTTCCGAATTGCAACAGAAAAGAGCCGGTAAGATGGGAAAGACCATCTTACCGGCTGCTTTGCGTCCGAAAAATTACTCTGCCTTGAAGGTGTAGGTTGCACCGGCGGTGATGTCGGTGGAGTCTACGCCGGTGGCGGCGTACTCGCCGTCCACATAGAATGCCCAGTACTTGCCGTCCTTGTCGTAGTCCACGGTGACGCCGTTGACGGTCTTGACGTACAGGCCGAACTCGCTGTCCTCACCGGCGATCAGACCCAGGGACAGCAGCGCCGCGCCCACGGTTTTCTCATCGGTGTGGATTTCAAAACTGCTTTCCTTGCCGTCAGGGTCAACCACGTTGAACAGGAACATGGTTTCGCCCTCGCCCATGGAAACGGTGCCGCCGGAAGCTTCAGCGGAGGCCACAGGCTCAGTTTTGTCATTCTTGCTGCATCCAACGGTGGAAAGCGCCAATGCCGCAATCAGCGCGATGCACAGAAGGATGGACAGCAGCTTTTTCATGCTGAATTTGTTCATAACGATTCTCCTAACATTTTATTCCCTCTCCGCCTGCCTTGAAACGGCTGGGTGAAAGGTTTCGCCATTTTGTGTTCACAAACGGCGGGAATATTGTAGCACAGCTTTCCCTTTTTTTCAATCGAAAAAATCATGATGCGCATCCGAAAGACATTGCAGTTTTTCGGAGATTATGATAGAATATGCTGCATAGAATAAAAACACAAAGTCGGGTCACACATTGGAATGGGGCAATCCCAGCGGTACCAAGCCGCCGTAGATGGACAGTTGAGCCGCGGAAGGTCATTGGGGCATCCTGAGAAGACCTTCGGCAAATGGCGTCCAGAGCCGGAACACGGTGATCTGACCTTTCTCCCGGGAGGCTCTTGGGGATGCCTGCCGGCGGTTTTTATGAAGTCCCCGTTGGGGGCTTTTTCTTTTTGGGGGATGCTATGACTGCGGACGCTTTTTCCAACTGCCACCCGGCGGTGAATTTCTTATTTTTTGTGGGAGCCATCGGCTTTGGCGTGCTGATCCAGCACCCGGCGTACCTGATCGCGGGGGCAATCGGCGCGGCGGTTTACTATCTGCTCCTCAGCGGCAAAGCCGGCTGGAAGCGAATTGCGATGCTGCTTCCTATGGTTCTCATGCTGACAGCGGTGAACCCGCTGTTCAATACCTACGGCGAGCGGGTGCTGTTTCATGTATTCGGAAGACCCTACACGGTGGAGGCGCTGCTCTACGGCGCGGCCATTGCCGGGGTGTTTCTGGTGATGATGCTCTGGTTCGGCTGCTACAACGCGGTCATGACCAGCGACAAGTTTACGAGCCTGTTCGGAAATCTGATCCCGGCAATTTCGCTGCTGCTGGTGATGGTGCTGCGGATGATCCCCAGCTTTATCCGCAAGGCGGGGCAGATCATGGGCGCGAGAAAGTCCATCGGCCTCGGCGCGGGGGAGAACAGCACCGTGAGAGAAAAGCTCACCTGCGGAATGCGCACATTGTCCGCCCTGACGGACTGGGCGCTGGAGGGAAGCGTCGTGACCGGGGACTCCATGCGCGCCCGGGGCTACGGCACGGCCAAGCGCACAAGCTTTCAGATTTACCGGATGAAGACGCTGGACTGGACGCTTCTGGCGGTGATGCTCACCCTCGCGGGTGTTGCCGCAGCGGTGGCCGCCATGGGCGGCGCGGCGGCGGAGTTTACGCCGAAGCTTGCCATTCAGCCCGTTACCGGAATTTACGCGCTGGGCTTTACCGCCTACTGCGCCTACCTCTTTATCCCCTCTGCACTACACTTGAAGGAGGCCGTTCAATGGCACATATCGAGATCGAGAATCTGAGCTTTTCCTACCCGTCCGCCGGCAGGCCGTCCCTGACCGACGTCAGCCTGGCCATCCGGCGGGGGGAGTATGTGGTGCTCTGCGGCAAAAGCGGCAGCGGCAAAACAACGCTTCTGCGGCACCTGAAATCGGTGCTGACCCCCCACGGAAAACGAAGCGGGGACATCCGCATCAACGGCGTTTCCCTGGAAGACATGAGCCAGCGGGACCAGGCTGCAAAAGTCGGCTTCGTCATGCAGAATCCCGACGATCAGATCGTGACGGACAAGGTCTGGCATGAGCTGGCCTTCGGGCTGGAAAGCCTGGGCTGCGACCAGAAGACCATGCGCGCCCGGGTGGCGGAAATGGCCTGCTATTTCGGCATTCAGGACTGGTTCCACAGGGACGTGGCCAACCTGTCCGGCGGACAGAAGCAGCTGCTGAACCTGGCATCCATCATGGCCATGCAGCCGGAAATCCTGATTCTGGACGAACCCACCAGTCAGCTTGACCCCATCGCGGCGTCGGATTTCCTGAACACCCTGCGGAAGATCAACGCGGAGCTGGGGACGACCATCCTCATTACGGAGCATCGTGTGGAGGATATTTTTCCCTATGCCGACCGCGCCGTCGTGATGGACGGCGGCAGGGTGATCGCCAACGACACCCCCCGGCGCATCGGAGAGCGGCTCTGGGAGGAAAAGAACGACATGTTCACCGCCATGCCCACGCCGGTGCGGGTGTTTTACGGCAGCGGCGGGACGGGGGCGTGCC
>OHBD01001079.1_pt1 | contig 12928 bp, 18 predicted proteins | sample 1577291 | NCBI WGS metagenome assembly OHBD01 (sample SAMEA3879572, study PRJEB24766) | human gut metagenome | biome: human-associated habitat; feature: feces | place: USA | collected 1985/1987
TATTCACCCCGGTTTTCGATGTAGTCCGCCAGGCTGCGCACATCCACCCGCTCGCCGCCGCAGGCAGCCTTGATCCTGCCGTCCCGCAGCATAGCCGTGACGGTCTGGGTGGAGCAGCTGAGGATCTTGGCCGCCGTGGTCTTGGTGCAGGCCTCGCCATGCTGCTGCACCATGGCCGCGTGGCGGTCGGTGATATTCGCGCTCAGCAGCCGCGCCAGTTCCTCCGCCGGCAGGCTGATCGTCGCTTCGATCATCCGCGCCTGACGGCCGTTTATCAGCTGGATCCTTGTCATTCCGATACCCCCTTGGCTTTTCATCGGTTGAGTGTATGATGAGGCGGGTTGTCCTCAACCCTCGTGTTTTTTCTGATGCAGCCCGTCTCTCCGGGCCGTCCCGCAATCCGTGCTAAATGGGCCTTACGGTTGGTCACTCGCGTTCGCACGGTGAACCCCCTTACCATTTGCCTTTACTCTCAGGGATAGCTTCCATATGGGCGATCAACTCCATAAGCAGGCTCGCTGTGCTGGTGGAGCGGGTAGGCGTCGAACCCACGTTTCAGTGCTATAGTCACTAAGCGGCCGCTCCATGCAATGCCCGTCTATCCGGGCCGTCCCTTGCCTTTACCGATCTATGAGTTTCATGGCTGTCTTCGTCCTCTTTGCTTCGTGCCATACCTTACGAGCTCTGTTGCACTCCGTTTTATCCCGTGGTATGCTGTAAACAAAAAGGAGGAATAACTGTGTTCCCATCCTATGAAGACTTGCTGTACCTGAAAGCCTTACAAGATGAGCCAGATGGAAGAAAGGAATATTCGGAAAACAAATTGGAATGGCAGCGCATCACCGTTCTTCGCTCCTCCGGGCACCTAAAATATGTACCCTGTTCGATGTTGGGAATGGGTACAAGTTACGTCCAGATAACGGTCAAAGGCCGAGATGCTGTTGCCGAATGGGAGCGTTCGCAAGAAGCCGCAAGGCTTAAAGCTCTTGCGCAAGCTGAAAAGGAAGCCAAGGAGGAAAAAGAACGTCGTTTGGCTCAACAACATTGGCAAAAAGACAAGCAGCGTTCGTGGAGTCAATTTCTTCTTAGAATGCTGCTTGACATTGTCATCTTCTTGCTTGGCGTATACTTTGGCGGTACAACCAAGACGTTTCAGTGGTTTATCGGCTTTTTTCAGTGATTTCTTTTTCTTTGTCTCTTGAGACGCATCCATAATCTTCATTTTTCTCCCTTTTGAAGCAGCTCATCCACCGTACAGTTCAGGGCGGCGGCAAGTTTTTGCAAATTTACGGCTGTCGGCATCACCATTCCGCTTTCCCACTGCCAAACAGCACCTTGCGTCACACCAATTTGCTGAGCTACCTCTTCCTGTGTCATACCTGACCGCTTCCGCATTTCCTTGATCTTCATAGCACCCTCCTATTAGCAGCTCTAATATTAGCACTGATAATTGCATGTGTCAATAGTATCTCTAATTTTTATTGAAAATAAATAGTACAGCTATTATAATGAAAAACGAGGTGGATAAACATGATTGGAATTCGAATCGCTGAGCTGCGCAAATCCCGTGGCATGTCCCAAAAAGCCCTTGGAGATAAGCTCCACGTTACGCAAGGAGCAGTCAGCCAATGGGAAAATGAACGTACACTGCCGGACACACAACAGCAGCGGGCCATTGCCAGCTTTTTCGACGTTTCTTTAGATTATCTGTTGGGGCTGTCCAACGATCCGAAAGCCGTTTCCCAGTCCTATGCCATGGCCGCTTCGCTGGACGCCTCCGCCGATGTGCAAAGGTCTCCCGCGTCCGATGATGATCTGAAATTCGCCCTCTTCGGCAGTTCCAAGGACATCACCGATGCTCAGTTCGAAGAAGTCAAGCGTTTTGCACAGTTTATAAAGGAGCGTGGCAATCGTTGACCACCAACGCGCTCTATTCCATTGCAGAAGAAAAAGGCTATCAGGTGTACGGCGTTCCCCTCAGCGAGCTGAAGTCTTTTGCCATTGAAGATGGAGGCTGCTATATCGCGCTGTCCTCCGATCTGTCAGGTCAGCAGGAAAAAGAGTGCCTTGCCCACGAGCTGGGTCATTGCGAATACGCCGGCTTTTACAACCGCTATTCTCCCTATGACATTCGGGAAAAAGCCGAGCGCCGCGCCGATAAATGGGCCTTTTGCAAGCTGACTCCCTATGGGCAGATCAAAGAAGCCGTCAGCCATGGTATCACCGAGATCTGGGAGCTGGCGGATTATTTCGATGTTCCCTGCAGCTTCATGCAGCGCGCCGTGGAGTACTATCAGACGGCGATCGTATAAAAGGAGGAATCTTGTTATGGAAAGCGAACAGATCAGCCTGTTGTCATCCGAAACCGAAAAAAATAAACCAGAGGATACGTTTTTATCCTTCTTTTCGCTTTTTCAGCAGGAGCTTTCTCAAGAACACGATCAGAAGGATACCTATCGTTATTCGCCTGGTTCCTCTGGAAATCAGTGTTCTGTTTTCCTTTACGATCGTATGTTTTGCCGTCTGAAAAAGCTAAAAACGAAAACTGTCATTTCTTTTCCTGAATGGCTGTTGGCAAATGACAGTCGCTTTCCGTTTCAGAGACCAGAACCAAAAGGCAGTGAAAACGCCCTGTTTTTTGATTTTGTTTTCGATCAACGCTTTGAATCTGCTGCCTTCCTCGATTGGAGTAAGTTAAAAAAGAAAGAGATTTTTCGCACACTTGGCGATACAAGTTTCGCCTGCTGCTCGGCGTTTGTTCGCTGCTCTGACGCTCGCGAATGTCTGCATCAAACAGATATTTACTATAATCATTGCTACTATCGTGAAAATCTGGAAGCAGGACGTATCTTTTACGGAAAAAATAAAAACATCTAGGAGGGCATTATGGACTTTCTAGCTATTGACTTTGAAACGCCAAACAAACGCAATGACTCATCTGTGCCATGGGTATTACTCTGGTTATTGATTCTAAAATTGATTCCTGTGAATCAATTTTAATAAATCCTCACTCTCAATTTGATGAAGAAAATATACGTATTCATGGAATTACCCGTTCAGTCGTGAAAGATGCACCAGACTTTCAAGATGTATGGTATGAATATGAACTATATTTTCGCCACTATCCAATCGTAGCACACAACGCGGCTTTTGATAGAGCGGTTCTTCAAAAAACTGCCAAGCGTAACGGAATAGAGCTTCCAAAAATGGATTTCTATGATACCATGAATCTTTATAAAGAAAACTTTAGCTTTTCGAGTTATAGTTTAGAATTTTTATGTAATTATCATGGCATCGAATTGAAGCATCACGATGCTGGGGAGGATAGTCTGGCTGCCGCAAAACTCATGATCCTTCTTTCTAAAAATGGTTCGACTTTTATTCATACAATGGACTGCAGCGAATCAGTCACGACAGTATCTCAAAAATCAAAAGATGAGTTTTATCGTTTACGTCCTTCCTCCCCGGAAAACCTTGTTCAGCCGGAATGCTGCTATGCGGACGATGCTGAATTGCACGTTCCTTATCATGTTTTCTGCTTTACCGGAGAAATTCCCGGTATCAGCCGCGGGGATGCACAGAACTATATCCTCCAGCATGGAGGCAATGTCACTTCCTCTGTATCCAGAAGGACCCATTATCTAATCGTAGGCCAGGAGGATTCCTCCATCGTCGGCGGTGCAGGCGGCAAATCCTCCAAAATTCTCAAAGCTGAAGAACTGGCTGCACAGGGCGCCGTTGTCAAAATCATCCGCTGTGAAAAATTTGTTGAGCTTTTCAACGCGCAAAATGCAGAGGGATGATCCAAACTTTTCTCAAAAGCCTAAATAGGACTATTTGTCCTGTTTCGAACTGTCCTATGATTCAACGTGCATTTTCCAAAAAGCAAAAGCTTTACTACCACTCATTGAGGCTCACAAAAAAACAGTTGTATTTATCACCTATTGGTGATATAGTATCGGTGAAAGGAGATGCTCCCCCCTGAAAAGCGACTTTTCCACCCCCAATTTCCCTCCAGGCCTTGAATCCTTCCGTTTTCGCAATGTCTATATCCATAGACTTGCGCAGGAAGAATTGGAAAAACTTTTCAAGGCTGACAGAGGAAAATACCCTATTTTGCTGGCTCATTACAAAAAACGGCTGGAATATCTCTCTGACCATTTAGGAAGCGAATATGTCCACCCATGGTTTGAAATGCTGCAGCAAAATGCCCCTTATCGGGCTATGCGCTTTTGCAAGGTAAAATTTCTTGGCAATCTGCGCATACTCTATTGTGTCGCTGATCATTGTGCTTGGCTCCTGACCGCTTTTCAGGAAAAGAAAACCGGCACAGACTATCAGCGCCCGCTCGAAATTGCGAAACAGCGCGTTTCCGAGCTACACCTGTAAGGAGGAGACCAACCATGCTCAAAACTGAAAACTTTGTGAATGCCTTTTCTTACGTTCGCTCTGCAGTTTCCACTCTAACATCCGATGAAAAAGCTCTCTATCGAGCCGCCTGTTTGATGTGCGATATTAGTATTTCTTTGGTGGAATATCGCCGCAAAAACAAACTTTCTCAGGAACAGCTTGCAGAAAAACTTGGAGTCGGGCAGTCCATGATCTCCAAGTATGAAAGCGGCACCTATAACTGGAGTATCCGTTCTTTGTCTGAAGTAAGCTCCAAACTGGGATTAGATCTTACTCTTTCTATAGATGAAAAAGAAATGACGCCCAAATTTGGGGAAGGCATTCCTTCCATTAACAGCAACGTTTGCGAAATGCCCAGCTTTAACGCAGCCTAATACTTGTAGTTCAGAAAGGAATCCCATGCCATGAACCAGAATTTGATGTCAACTTTTCAAAACATCGGCTGCCAAATGTGCGAGTTCTCCTATCAAAATAACAAAATCGGTCCCTTTGACAAAAATATACTTTCGCACGATTTACAGGCTTCCTTCCTTGTTGCCGATCATAGCGACGGTCACTGGAATGGTGGAATAGCTATCCAATATGCTGCCGAAGACAAAGAAAAAAAGGACTTTCGGCTGCAAGCAGAGATCAACGCTTATTTTATCTATGAAGCTGAAGATACTGAGGAAGAAAAAGCACGCTTTATCAAACTGCTGAAAATGAACGGTGCTTTTTCCGTACTGGCGATCTTCCGGGCACAGATCGCCGCAGCTACCTCTGCTGTCGGTATGCAACCAGGCCTCATTATTCCGAATATCAACCTTAATGAGCTTGCCTGGACGGAAAGCAAGAATTAAGGGCGGCATAAACCGCCCTTTTTTGAATCCTACTGTTCACTTCAAGGAGGCACCCATGCCCAAACAGAAAGACGGCCGCTACCGTAAGAAGATCACCATTCCCGGCGTGGGCGTCAAATATGCCAGCGGGACCACCCGCCGGGAGCTGGAAGAAAACGCCCGGCGGATCCGCGAAAAGTTCATCGACGGCATTGACCCGCGAAGCGTCACCTTTCAGGAGCTGATCCTGGAATGGTTCAACGTCATCAAGCGGCCGCGCATCAAAACCGCCGCCACGCTGCGCAATTATCAGAACGCCATCAATGTGCATATCATGCCCTTTTTCCCGGAAATGCAGCTGCTCCGGGCTGTTCGCCGGGCCGATCTGCAGGCCTGTCTGGATGCCTGCGCAGGCATGAATGAAACCACCATCCGTCTGGTACGCACCGTTCTCGTCCATGCCATGGAATACGCCGTGGCCGAAGGGATGCTCGCGCACAATATCGCATCCTCCCTCATGTGGCCCGCCGTCAGGGAGAAGCCCGAGAAGCAGACCATCGGGGACGCTCTGGCCGAAAAGCTCCTGACCATTGCTGAGACCGCTCCCAATGGGTTGATGATCCCTCTGCTCTACTATCTGGGCCTCCGCCGTGGTGAAATGCTGGCCCTGCAATGGGGTGATTTCGACTGGGACAGCAAGGTGGTGCATATCCGCCGGGCCTACGACTTTGTCAGCAAAAAGCCAGGGCAGGAGGACATGCCCAAAACAGCGCAGGGCGAACGCACCGTTCCTCTGCCCGATGTGCTGATTGACATCCTCCGCCCTCACCGCAGTCTGCCCCACCTGCATCTTTTGTCCGACAAGGGCAATCAGCCGCTTTCTCAGGCGCGGTATCGTTATGACTGGAATCGCATCATGAAGGAGGCAGGTTGTCTTTCTCTGTCTCCCAAATACGCCGAAAAGGTCCAACGCTGGCAAAAGGCCGGGAAGCCCATCGTTTCCCCCAATCCCTGCTGCGACTACAAAGCCGATGTCACGCCCCATACCTTCCGTCACACCTACATCACCGCCTGCGTTTTGGCTGGTATTCCCGCCGAGTACACCATGCGGATCGTTGGCCATGCCGACTATACAACTACCATCAATATCTATACACATATTGATGACATCTTCGAGCAGGGGAACGAGAGAATCCCCTTCCGTCTCTCCAACGTTCTTTCCGAGCAGGTTGCCAAAAGGTTGCCAAAGCATGTTGTCGGAAATACGAAAAGCTAAATAATTTGAGGTATTGAGGCTGTTTTGTCATTTTCGTAAGAATAGAAAGACATGAACACGCCTCCTTTATTGTTTGGCCGCAAGGGAAGGAATGCGACGTGCGCTCTTTCCTCGCGCCTTTCACTGTCACCATATGCCCATGGCGCGATTGGGTGCGGAAAGAAAAAAGTCTGCAAAGAAATTTCTTTGCAGGCGCAGAGTGTCAAAAAAGTGGAGGTGCAGGAGGCACTGCCTCCTGCCGGGGTTATAGGGGCGGAGCCCCTAACCCTTGTGCCGCAGCACTTTCCCCGCAAACCAGCGTAGCGCTGTTTGCGGGTGCTGACGGCCAACTTGGGGTTTTTCGACAGGCTGGGACGGACAACCGATTGTCCGCCTTTTCCATTGTCTTCCTTTATTTTTCGTTTTTCTTCAGCCCCAGCCGGGCTTCCTCCATCTGGCAGAGCCGGTCACAGGCCTGATCCAGCAGCCGGTACACATAGCAGCGACTGAAATGCATCCTCCGGCTGATGATGCCGCAGGGGATGCCCTCCAAAATGCGCTGGGTGGCCACGGCCCGCAGCACTCCGGCGGGCAGCCTCTCCACCAGCGGGCGAATGTCCTCCAGCAGCGCCTCCAGCTCCTTTTGCAGTTCGCCGATGCCCCAGCGCTCGGCGTCGCTTTCCAGCACCGCGTACTCCACGCGGCTTCGTTCCACGCCGCGCCCGTAGCGCACAGGGGTCGGGCGGCTGCCGGCCCGCAGGGCGGAGAGCTTCAGATATTCGATTCTCCCCACCGCCCGTGTAATGGCGCGGTGGATCTCGTCCACCCGCTTCAGCTTATCTTGGAGGGAAATGGGCAGGTCGTATGAGTTCATGCAGGTTTCCTTTTCTTCCGGCATACGCTTTCCTTTCCGCTCCCCTTTCCGTCACAGCGCATGGCCTCGCCCGGCGCACAGGGGGCATTGCATCCGCCGCCGGATGGGCGCATTTTAGAGAATCCGATTTGGATTTTCAACGCCCGATCCCGGCAGAACGCCTTTTTCAAATACGAACATATGTTCGTATTTCTGTTCTCATCATAAGGGGAACGGGAAGGAATGTCAAGCAAAAAATTTCCGCGCTTTTTGTCGATCAGGTCTGCGCAAACCGGCGAGCGGTTACTGCGCTTTTCTAAAAAGGCCGGTTCTGACCGGCGCGGCGATCCCCATATTTTTTCCATTTTTTTCCGCAAAAGATTGAAAACCATGGATAGCATTTGACTTTCCCAAAGACGTGTGCTATACTCCCTGTTGTTGTAAAAGCCAATACTCCGGCGCTTTACGTGTCGGAAGAAACGAATAGGAGATGCGAATTATGAAGAGGATCAAGACCATCGCCACCCGGAACCTGTGCGAGAGCGCCAAAAAGGGCGGCTGCGGCGAATGCCAGACCTCCTGCCAGTCTGCTTGCAAGACCAGCTGCGGCGTGGCCAACCAGAAGTGCGAAAACAAGAACAAGTAATTTTGGAAACCACAGGAGGCTGTTGCGGCAAAATGCGGGGCGGTTCGCGCCGTGATTGCTGCGGCAGCCTTTTTGTGCATCTGCGAAAGAACGGAGGAACCAAGCGTGGTTCATCAGTATCAGCTTAACGGCTACAACATCGTGCTGGACTCCTGCTCCGGCTCCATCCACGCGGTGGACGAAGTGGCCTACGATATCATCGCCCTTTACGACAAGCACACTCCGGAGGAGATCGTCCGGCTGATCTGCGACAAATACGCGGGCCGGGAGGACGTGACCGAGGCCGACGTGCGGGAGTGCATTGCCGACGTGGAGGAACTGGTCAAAGAAGGCAAGCTTTTCAGCCCGGACACCTTCGCTCCGCTGGCGGGCACCTTCAAGGAGCGCAGCGGCGACGTGGTCAAGGCCCTGTGCCTGCACGTTTCCCATACCTGCAACCTGAACTGCTCCTATTGCTTTGCCAGTCAGGGCAAATACCACGGCGAGCGGGCGCTGATGAGCTACGAGGTGGGCAAGCGGGCGCTGGATTTCCTGATGGAGCATTCCGGCAGCCGCACCAATCTGGAAGTGGACTTCTTCGGCGGCGAACCGCTGATGAACTGGGACGTGGTCAAACGGCTGGTGCAGTACGCCCGCAGCGTGGAAAAGGAGCGGGGCAAGAATTTCCGCTTTACCCTGACCACCAACGGGATGCTGATCGACGACGACGTGATCGACTTCGCCAACAAAGAGATGAGCAACGTGGTGCTCTCGCTGGACGGCCGTAAGGAGATCAACGACCAGACCCGGGTGGACTACGCGGGCGTGGGCAGCTATGACCGCATCGTGCCCAAATTCCAGAAGCTGGTCAAGGCCCGCGGGGGAAAGAACTACTACATGCGCGGCACTTTTACCCACCGAAACCCGGACTTCACCAACGACGTGTTCCACATGGCTGATCTGGGCTTTACCGAGCTGAGCATGGAGCCGGTGGTCTGCGCTCCCGACGATCCCGCCGCTTTGACACCGGAGGATCTGGAAATTGTGAAGGAGCAGTATGAAATTCTGGCCAAGGACATGCTGCGCCGGGAAAAAGAGGGAAAGCCCATCACTTTCTACCATTATATGCTGGACCTGACCGGCGGCCCCTGCGTGTACAAGCGCATTTCGGGCTGCGGCTCCGGCACGGAATACATGGCCGTGACCCCCTGGGGCGACCTGTATCCCTGCCACCAGTTCGTGGGCGAGGAAAAGTACAAGCTGGGCGACATCTGGCAGGGCGTGACCAATACGGCCCTGCGGGAGGCGTTTCGCTCCTGCAACGCCTACGCCCGGAAGGAATGCGACGACTGCTGGGCCCGGCTGTACTGCTCCGGCGGATGCGCCGCCAACGCCTATCACGCCACGGGCAGCATCCGCGGCATTTACGAGCCGGGCTGCGAGCTGTTCCGCAAGCGCATCGAGTGCGCTATTATGATGAAAATCGCCGAAGAGGACGCGCAGGAGCATGAAAACGCCGATCGTTGATTTTGTGCGGCGCTATCAGGAGTCCGGCATGGTGCGCTTCCATATGCCCGGCCACAAGGGCGCAGGCTTTCTGGGCTGCGAGGGCTTCGACATTACGGAGGTCAGCGGGGCGGACGAGCTGTACGAGGCGGAGGGGATTATCGCGGAAAGCGAAGAAAACGCCGCGTCCCTGTTCGGCTCCAGGCGCACCTGCTATTCCACGGAGGGCTCCAGCCAGTGCATCCGCGCCATGCTGCGGCTGGCGATGCTACGTCAAACCGGCGGTACGCCGCTGATTTTGGCGGCCCGGAACGTCCACAAGGCCTTCGTCTATGCTGCGGCGTTGCTGGGGCTGGAGGTGCGCTGGCTGTGGCCGGAGGAGACGGATTCCCTGTGTTCCTGCCGCATTTCGCCCGCTCAGCTGGAAAACGCGCTGGCAGCGCTTCCTTCGCCGCTCGCCGCCGTGTACGTCACCAGCCCCGACTATCTGGGCGGCATGGCGGATGTGCAGGGCCTTGCGGAGGTCTGTCACCGGCATAATACGCTGCTGCTGGTGGACAATGCCCACGGCGCGTACCTGCATTTTCTGGAAAAGCCCCTGCATCCGCTGGATCTGGGGGCAGACCTGTGCTGCGATTCCGCCCACAAGACCCTGCCGGTGCTGACCGGGGGCGCGTATCTGCACCTGAGCGGGCGCGTCTCCGACGAGCTGTGCGGCGAAGCCCGGCAGGCGCTGGCGCTGTTCGGCTCCACCAGTCCGTCCTACCTGACGCTGTGCTCGCTGGATCGGTGCAACGCCTATCTGGCCGGGGCGTTCCGTCAGGAATTGGCGGAATGGACGGCCCTTTTGGACGAGACCCGGCAGACCCTGCGGCAAAACGGCTGGCAGGCGGAGGAAAGCGACCCCCTGCGGCTGACCCTGCGAGCCCCGGCGGGACAGACGGGAACCGGGCTGGCCCGGCTGCTGCGTTCAGCCGCGGCTGACCGTCAGGGCCCCAGCCGGGATGATCGGCGGGCAGTTGGCGAACCGTCTGCGGGAGAATGGTGTGGAATGTGAATACGCCGATCCGGACTTTCTGGTGCTGATGCTGACGCCCCAGAACCGTCCGGAGGAGCTGGGGCGGCTGGTGGAAGCGCTGGGCCGGAACGACCGTCCGCCTAAGCCGCCGGAAAACCTGCCGCTGCCCAAGGCAAGGCAGGAAATGTCCATCCGGGAAGCCATGCTGCGCCCGCAGGAACGGGTTCCGGCAGAGAAAGCGCTGGGGCGCGTCTGCGGTTCCCCAACGGTGGCCTGTCCGCCGGCGATCCCCATTGCCGTATCCGGCGAGAAAATCGGCCCGGAAGCGACGGCGCTGTTTCGGCGTTACAGCGTGGAAAGCGTGGAGGTCGTGAAAGAGGGAAAATGAGAAGAGCGCGCTTGCAAAACCCGCGTTGCTGTGATAAGATAGGCACTGTTCCGGGCACAGCGCCCGGCCCGAAGGAACGATTTCGTTTCGTTTTTTCCGAAAGAGAGCTGCTCCCCGGCTGAAAGGGCGGCGGAAAACGGCGAAAGACCCGCCTTTGGCGACATCGGCCAATCCCCGACGGCCAGCCCCCGATACAGGGCGCACACGAGGTGAAAACGGCGCGCTGCGCGCGTTTTAAGCTGGGTGGTACCGCGAAGGCTCCCTTCGTCCCGGCGCACGGCAGGGCCGTGCGTGGGAGCGGGAGGCCTTTTTTCATACTCAAAACACCCGAGCAACAGGAGGAAAAAACAATGGCGGAAGAAAAAAAACAGGGCTTTGTGGAACACATTACGCCCCGGGACGTGGATTTTTCTCAGTGGTACACCGACGTGATCCTGAAAAGTCAGCTGGTGGACTACGCCCCCGTGCGCGGCTGCATGATCATGCGGCCCTACGGCTACGCCATCTGGGAGCGCATCCGGGAGGAAATGGACAAGCGCTTCAAGGCCACCGGCCATGAAAACGTCTACATGCCCATGCTGATCCCCGAAAGCCTGCTTTTGAAGGAAGCGGAGCACGTGGAAGGCTTCGCTCCCGAAGTGGCGTGGGTCACCCAGGGCGGCAACGAAAAGCTGCAGGAGCGTCTGGCCATCCGTCCCACCAGCGAGACCATTTTCTGTGCCATGTACTCCAAGTGGGTCAGCTCCTGGCGCGACCTGCCCATGAAGTACAACCAGTGGTGCAGCGTGGTGCGCTGGGAAAAGAGCACCCGTCCCTTCCTGCGCACCAGCGAGTTCCTGTGGCAGGAGGGCCATACCATCCACGCCACCGCGCAGGAGGCGCAGGAGGAAACCATGAACATGCTGGAGGTCTACCGGGAAGTGGCCGAGGACGAGCTGGCCATGCCCGTGCTGGTGGGCCAGAAGAGCGACAAGGAAAAATTCGCCGGCGCCCGGGCCACCTACTCCATGGAGGCCATGATGCAGGACGGCAAGGCCCTGCAGGCCGGCACCAGCCACAACTTCGGCACCAACTTCGCCGAAGCCTACGACATCCAGTTCTCCAATAAGGAAGGCAAGCTGGAATACGTCTACGAGACCAGCTGGGGCGTGTCCACCCGTCTGATCGGCGCGATCATCATGACCCACGGCGACGAGCGCGGCCTGAAGCTGCCGCCCCGCATTGCGCCCATTCAGGTGGTCATCGTGCCCATCGCGGCCCACAAGGGCGGCGTGCTGGAAAAGTGCGCTCAGGTGCAGAAGGCGCTGGAGGCCGAAGGCGTCCGCGTGAAGCTGGACGACCGGGACACCCTGTCCCCCGGCTTCAAGTTCAACGACTGGGAACTCAAGGGCGTGCCCGTCCGTCTGGAGATCGGCCCCCGGGATCTGGAAAACGGCCAGTGCGTGCTGTTCCGCCGGGATACCTACGAGAAGCAGACGGCCAAGCTGGACGAGCTGACCACCGCCATTCCCGCGCTGCTTGACGACATCCAGAAGACCATGTATCAGTTGGCGCTGGACTTCCAGCAGGCTCACATCCACGAGGCCCATGATCTGGACGAGCTGGGCAAGGCGGTTGACGGCGGCTTCGCCAAGGCCATGTGGTGCGGCGACCGCGCCTGCGAGGACAAGATCAAGGAGCAGTTCAACGCCACCAGCCGCAATATGCCCTTCGATCAGACGGCCATCGACGATCACTGCGTCTGCTGCGGCAAGCCCGCCAAGAAGCTGATCTACTTCGCCAAGGCCTATTGATGATGAAGATCGAGCAGGTTTTGTGGGACTGGAACGGCACCCTTCTGGATGATCTGGAATACAGCATTCAGGTGCGAAACAACATCTTTCCGGCCTTTCATCTGCCGCTTTTGGAAAGCGTGGAGGAATATCATCGGCAGTTTACCTTCCCCGTGCGGCTGTATTACCAGCGGGCGGGCGTGACGGATGAGATCTTCGACGACGTGGCCCATGCGTGGATGGCCGAATACGAGCGCTGCATGGATACCATCCCCCTGCATGG
>OHBD01001081.1_pt1 | contig 12924 bp, 10 predicted proteins | sample 1577291 | NCBI WGS metagenome assembly OHBD01 (sample SAMEA3879572, study PRJEB24766) | human gut metagenome | biome: human-associated habitat; feature: feces | place: USA | collected 1985/1987
GCCGCGGGGTGGCGACGGAGTTTATGCGGCGCGTCGAAGCGATGGCGTGCGGGCGCGGCACGGGCAGTATGCGCGTCGACACCAATTTCGACAACCGTTACATGCTGCGTATGCTCGGGCGGCTGGGGTTCGTCTATTGCGGGAAGGTACGCTACCGGAGCGGCGAACGGCTGGCATTCGAGAAAACCCTCGGGACATGAGGACATAAAATGAGGGAACCGGCCGCATGGCCGGTTCCCTCTTCAGGATGAGTGCGTCACTATGTCCTGAAACAACTCCCCAGGTGAAATATCATAATAATCACAAAGGTCAGCCAAGGTCGACAGCGTGATATCGGAACATCCGGCTTCGATCCGGCCGACATTCAGCCCGGTATCGAAACGCACGACTTCCTGAGTCAGGTTATGCCTTCGTCTGGCTTTCGCCAGCCTGTCAGCAACCTGCCCGACAAAAAAGTCATTTCGTCGCTGCCTTTTCATAGTGCAAATTACCGCATTTATACCCTGATTTATAACTACAAATAAGTAGTTGGCAGGATGATACCGCTTCCACTGAAGTCCTGAGACGGATAATCCGCCGATTTCAGCCCGAATGCACTATAATCGCATCGTCCCGGAATATCCTGCAAACGATGACCCGGCCTTCACCCGGTTATAATGAACCATAAAAACAGGCCGTGCGAGATAACGCAGCAACCTGCCGTACCTTTCGGAATCCCCACTTCATATACAAATATACACAATAAGCGACTATTTGCTCCCTGTGAAGGGGATTCAAAATCCGGTTATTCGGCACAATACACAAAAAAAAGCGGGCTGCACCTTGCAGTCCGCCTTGCCGGCACGGCAATTCCGCCCGGAAAAGGAGGTTATTCCTCCTCCTGGTAATAGACCTTGTAGAACTTGCCCTTTTCGTCCTCGCCCTGCTCCAGCAGGTTGCGGTTGCCGTGGACATAGATATGGAAATTGCGGTCGAGCTTGATGACGCTCTTATAGGCGCGCGCCTGTTTCCTGACGGCGGAATCGGAAATGGCGAACTCATCCTCGATGCGGATGTCGCGCTCCTGCTCGTACTCCTGTTTGTAGCGAGAGAAGCTCTCCATGACCTCGGGCTGGCGGATCACCTTTTCGGAAAAGTCGTCGAGCGAAAAATTGTCCTGCTCCCGGAAGTATTTCATCGTCTCGTTGAGCATCTCGGCCTGGTCGGCCTTCGACACGTCGAACTCCGAGGGAAGATGCCCGGTCACGTATTTCTTGCACATGGCCAGGACGTTGTGCGTGTTGTGGTAGTTGTCCTGCCGCGGGCGGACATGCAGGAAATCGTCGATCCAGTAACGCGCTTCCGCCCGGTTGGTGTTGTCCACGACGCAGACGGCGAAGCCTTCTTCGCGCTCGGTATTGAACACGAGGCACCCTTTGTCCAGTTTGTCGACGTTGATTCCCTGGCAGGAGGAGATATGCAGCTGCCCGTCCTGCTCCCCGACCTCGAGGAACGTATCGCGGGTCTCGGACTTGAAAAGCCCGACGGCATCGACCGCCTCGCCCCCGAAACGGCAGCCGGTGAAATAGACGACGTAAAATTCGCCGCCCTTGATCTGCGGGTGTGTGCCCGTCTCGTAAAGGTGCCGGGCAAGGCCCACGGAGTTGTCGTAGAACGTCTCCCGGTCGTCGAACACCTTACAGACGAAATTGTAGACTTCGTTGCAGGCCAGGTCGGTTTCGTGGTGGAGGTTGTAGTACTCCTCGGATTTGAAACCTCCGGCGAAATAGGCGGTCAGGGTCTGCATCAGGCCGGTGTCGCCGACCTGACCGGACAATGCAGGGGCGACGAGCAGGGGCTCGTCCTTGGCCTTGTTCCCGACGATATGCACGGCCAGCGCCGCGATCCGGGTATCTTCCGTATATAACATGGCTGTGAACGGTTATTCGTAAAATACGGGACAAAGGTGGCAAAATTTTCAGCCCCGGGCAAGGAATACGGCCGTTATTTCCCGTGGCAGGCCGTTTGCACTCCCGATAATTTGCCTATTTTTGCAGGACGACAAATACCTGAAACCATGGAAAACAGAATCACTTCGCTGTTCGGAATACGCTACCCCATCGTCGCGGGCGGCATGATCTGGTGCAGCGGCTGGCGGCTGGCCGCAGCCGTGAGCGAAGCAGGCGGACTGGGGCTGATCGGCTCCGGCTCGATGACCCCCGACCTGCTGCGCGAGCATATCCGCAAATGCCGCGCGGCGACCGAAAAACCGTTCGGCGTGAACGTCCCGCTGATGTACCGCTACGCAGAAGAGATCATGGGCGTCATCATGGAGGAACGCGTACCCGCGGTGTTTACCTCGGCGGGCAGCCCGAAAACATGGACGGCCCGCCTGCACGAAGCGGGATGCAAGGTGGCGCACGTGATTTCGAGCACAAAGTTCGCCCTGAAAAGCCAGCAGGCAGGGGTCGATGCCGTGGTAGCAGAGGGCTTCGAGGCCGGCGGCCACAACGGACGCGAGGAGACCACGACGATGGTGCTCGTACCCCGGGTGCGGCAGGCGGCATCGCCACCGGGCGCGGTATGCTGGCGGCGTTCGCGCTGGGAGCCGAGGGCATCCAGATGGGAACGCGGTTCGCGCTTTCGGAGGAGAGTTCCGCCAGCGACGCATTCAAGAAACTCTGTATCGGACTGCAGGAGGGCGACACGATGCTCGCGCTGAAGAAACTCAGTCCGACACGCCTGATCCGCAACGACTTTTTCCGTGCGGTCGAGGAGGCGGAGAACAGGGGTGCGACGGTCGAAGAGTTACAGCAGCTGCTTGGACGCGGACGCTCGAAACGGGGCATCTTCGAAGGCGACCTGACGGACGGCGAACTGGAAATCGGGCAGGCAGCCTCGCTGATCCGCGAGCTGCCGACGGCGGGACAGATCGTCCGCGAAACCGTTGCGGAATACGAGGCCGGGCTGCAGGAGCTCGTGAAGCAAGCAACGAACTGCAAGGAGGAAATTTAACCATCCGGGAGGTATTTTGCCCGGTGTTTTCCGAAAGCCGGCTCGGGACAGACCAGTCCGGTCGGCTTTCCTGCATTTCGCCGTCCGGGCGACATCGGTCGGCAAGGATCGCGGCACGGGACAGCCGGGCTTATTCCCCGCGAAATCGCACCGCCGTTCGAACAGAGGGACAACGGAGGACAGTTATCTGCCCCATTGTCATGAAAGCAGCGGAATAAAAAACGCGTGATCGGCAACAATAAAATGGCTGTAATCGCGTCCGTATGGCAGTCAAAGGGCAAAAAGTTGTAAATTTTCAGGTAAACTTTTGCAAGTTCGAGAAAAATGCTTACCTTTGCACACGCAATGAAACCGAAACGGGAATCGTTCTTTGGCAGACAATGTGTATAAACCACGTTGTAAACCGAACTGAAAAGGTCGGGTGTCAGAAGAAAGACGAAGTTTCGTAATCATTTGTAACAGAGTTTCATAACTCTACGGATGGTGCCATAGCTCAGTTGGTAGAGCAAAGGACTGAAAATCCTTGTGTCCCCGGTTCGATTCCTGGTGGTACCACTTAAGAAACAAGTAAAACAAGGCAAGTCCCTGAATTTCAAACGAATTCAGGGATTTATCTTTTTCTTGCAGAGGCAAAAAGTAGGGTTTCAGAGCATATTTGCAAGTGAAAATCGTGGGACTTTTTTCGATCTCGGATTTAGGCCCACAGTTTGGCGTATTTTGCACTGATTCACAATATTTTGCCACTTGATTCAGAGGGCGTGATTTCGTAATTTTAACCAGTAAATTAAAGTTATGAAACGAGCATCTTTCAGCGTTTTGTTCTTCATCAAAAAGACAAAACTCTTAAAAAACGGCGAAGCCCCCATTCGGCTTCGCATTACCGTGAATAGTATTAGCGTCGAATTGCAAATTCGGCGTAGCGTGGCGCTCAATCTTTGGTCCCAGGCTAAGGAGTGTTCGATGGGGCGCACCAAAGCCGCGGCTGAACTGAACGAATATATCCGCATGCTCAAACTGCGGGTGCTAACTATTCAGCGGGAGTTGGAGGCAGAAGGCACTATCTACACAGCCCGCCTGATTATGGATAAACTCTATAGTTGCGAGGAGGGCCGTTACACGCTTCTGAATGTTTTCCGGAAGCACAACAATGATTGCCGCAGGCTGATTGGTATTGACTATGTGCAAATTACTGTTAGCCGCTTCGACAACTGTTGTAAATACCTCGGCCATTTCATCCAGAAACAATATGGAAAAGAGGATATGAACCTCACCGAGTTAAATGGTGAATTCGTGCGAAATTTCGAGATTTACCTCAAGACGACACGCAACTGCCAGCAAAATACCGTGATTCGTTATATGAAGGGTTTAAAGAAGATTGTCAACCTGGCTATCGCCAATGACTGGATGCACAAGAACCCTTTTGCCGGAATCCGCTTTCAGGAAAAAGAAGTCATTAGGGAGGTATTGACCAAGGAAGAGATTGAGCGGATGATGTGCAAAGAGTTTGCTTTGCCTCGGTTGGAATATGTGCGAGATGTGTTTATTTTTTGTGTTTTTACGGGGATGGCCTATGTCGACGTGAACAACCTTCGACAGGAGCATATCGTTCGCGACAACAACGACGACCTATGGATACGTAAAGCCCGTCAGAAGACCAATAATATGTGCAACATTCCCCTACTGAAGATTCCGCAGTTACTCATGGAAAAATACAAGAATCATCCACTGTGTACGAAAACTGGCGCACTCCTGCCCGTGCCGAGTAACCAGAAGATGAATTCCTATCTGAAAGAGATTGCAGATTTCTGCGGCATTCAAAAGAATTTGACCACACATACTGCCCGTCATACGTTCGCGACGGTCGTGGCTTTGGCGAACGGTGTTTCGATGGAGAATATTGCCAAAATGCTGGGGCATTCCGATATCCGTATGACCCAGCGCTACGCCAAAGTCATGGATTCCAGCATTATGCGGGATATGGAGAATGTGGATAAATTATTTAAGAGCTCTGAATAGAATGTCGATTTTGCTGATGGGGCTGTTGAATGCTTAAAAGACAACATATTTATTGTTTATAGAGTATTGCTTAATTTTTTTCTTAACTTTGTTTGTAATTTTTATTGTAAATGGGAGATTCTATGAATTCTTTTCGTTCACAGCAACAAGTAAAGGAGGAATTATTATCAGTTATTAGAGTGGGATTATTTTCATAAAAATACCGATATATCGGTACCTCAATATATACGGCTCCGCGATGCACTGAAGGGGCGAAAATATACGGCCCAAGAGTGGCTTGCGTTGAAGAATTATTGTGAATCATGGCGTGAGTATAGTAAATACGCTTATAGTCGTTTTGCCGGATGTTTGGACGATATCTTGATCTATATAAAAACATTCTTTCATTATCACATTCCTTTAACGATCTCCACCTATAAAGATGTGCAAATTTTGGCAGACTATGCCGGAGAGATGTTTTATCAGGGAAGTTTGTCCAAATTGGATCGGGAATATGACCGTCTCTGTGAATTGTTGACAGAGGGCCGAATGGATGAGCTGTCTAAGGAGTGCCAGGAGCTTTCGCAGACAATTTTCCAGCATTATTTGAATAAAAACATTAAGAGAACGGACATCGCGTTTACCCTGGAAAATTACAAAAAGCAGTTCGATGAGTTTATTTCACAAGTTCCGGTCGTTACAAGTACGACCCATGCCGTCCGAAAATCAATTCCTGCAAGTTTTGTCTTCGACTATGTTATTATCGATGAGTCTTCTCAGGTTGATTTGATTACTGCGATTATTGCGATGTCCTGCTGTCGAAATATGGTGATTGTAGGCGATTCCATGCAGTTGCCGCAAATTGTTCCTTCGGAAGTTATTCCTCAAGCGCGGGAATATGCCCGGCAAATGCAGGTGCATCCGAGCTACGACTATGTTAAGCATAGCATTATCAGTTCTCTGAAAGCGATATACTCGAATTTGCCGACCGTTTTGCTACGTGAGCATTATCGGTGTCATCCGCTGATTATTGATTTCTGCAATCAGCAATTCTACGATAAGAAGCTAATTATCAAATCGGAATGGACTGATCCCAAAGAGGGCAATCATCCCTTGGCAATCGTTACCGTTCGTCACGCTGATCGGGAGAGGCCGTGTGCCGATTATAAGGGGAAGTCGTGGGTAAATAAGTTGGAACAGCTGAAAGTCTGTGAGGAGTTTAATCGATTAACGTGTTCTGGGATAACTGACATAGGAGTTATCACTCCATTCCGTAGTCATGCAAATGCTATTAATAAGCTCCGTGAGGATATTTGTGCCGATACGATTCATAAATTTCAAGGGCGCGAGAAAGAGGTCGTTATCTTCTCAACGGTCAAAGATAAGGTAAAAGTTGATGAAGAATGGGAGTCATCGTATAGTGCGGATAAGAGAGTCGACTTTATTAACCAGTCGGAGTTGATAAACGTAGCTGTTTCCCGGGCGAAGAATCGCTTGGAATTAGTGATGTCTCAACTGTTGTTCGAACAGGCTCCGCTGTCGACCAATATTGGCAACTTGATTCGCTATATTAAATACAATAAAGGAGAAATCACTTTTCAGTCGATCTTTGATTATTTGTATCATCATAATCTCGCTCCGGATCGCGAGCGGTCATTGCGTCGGCTGTTCGGGTCTTGGTATGCCTCGGAGAACCTGATGCACGAGTTGATTCTGAATATTATCGGGCGGGATTCCCGATTTTCTAACTTCGCGGTAATTGCTAATTATCCGTTGCGGAATATTGTCGGGAAAGAAATCGGGCTAACGGACAGGCAGCGGGCATTCATCCGCAGAAACAGTCATGTCGATTTCTTGATATATAATAAATGTGATAAAATGCCTGTATTGGCGGTTGAGGTCAATGGCAGCCAGCATGATCTGCCTGTCCAGCGGGAACGGGATGACGTAAAACAATCTATTCTGGATTTATGCGGCCTGCCGCTTCTCCCTTTGAGTACACGGGGAAAGGATGAAGAACAGCAAATCATTCGAAAATTGTCTATGATAATAGAAAGTGGTTGTTTAGCAGAGTAATATTTTGGGCTTGTAATGAATAGGTGATTGTTGTGTAAAATGGTCGGGAGTATTATTTTTCCGAACCTGAATTCGGAACATATTAATGTCTAATTAATTTCCCGAGTCATATGATTCAGTTTGGAATCAAGGGTTTCTGTTTCTCCCAGGGCAAAACAAGCGATGTTTCGGTGCCTATTTTCAAGTAAAACCCGCACAAGTCCGCAACATGGGAAATGCCTTCTGCGAATTGCAGAAGGCATTTCCAGAAAGTTTTACAGAAAAACCGGGTCGTCAGAATAGCAGCGGGCCGGCGGCGCGGGAAGAGGCCTTCATGACCGTGGCTCCGCCCTTGACCGACGCGGGTATCGAAGCGCGCGTATAGACGCTCACTTCGCCCACCGAAGGATCGCTCACCAGCGTGAGCGTATTGCCCGACTCATCGAACGACACTTCGTAAGAGCTGCCCCAGGGCGTATTGTCGCTGTATTTACCCGAAAGCATCTTGTTGCCGATCAGGTAGGAACCCGTGTATTTCTGGTATCCGACCTGCTCGATCTGCTGGTAGATTTCGAAGGTCTTATCCGAAGCGAACGACACGTAAGCATCGAATACGCCGGGGGCTGCCCCGTTCCACGAAACGAGGTGCCATTCGCCCACGAGCTGCTTGGCCAGCGGCGAAGCGTCGTCGCCTTTCGACGAAGAGCCGCAGCCGGCGAACATGCACAAACCGAGCACGGCGAATAAGGTATAAAGAGTTTTTCTCATGATCTTATCGTTTATTATAACCAACCTCCGTTCGCATTTTCCGTCGCGCGGGCGATGACGGCGAATTCCTTGGTGATCTCCTGACCGCCCATCGAACTGCCGCCGCCCACACTCCCGCCGCCGGCAATAGCCGTGACGGAGATCTTGGCGACACCGGGTTTGGTGCAGTGGATCATCAGTTTGCCGTAGGAGATCGAAGGAGCCTCGGTGATGCCGAGCTTATCCATATTCTCCCGCGTCATCTCGACCCGCAGATAGGTCAGGTTCGAAGCCGAGCCGCCGAAATATTTGGTCAGGGCCACGAGCTGCTTGGTGCCGACCTTGGCCCGCAGGCAGGGTGTCCCTTCGACCTGCATGAGCAGCTGGTACGCGTCGATCGACCCGGTACCCATCTTCTTGCGGTAGTCGGCCAGTACAAGGCCGGTTTTCGAACCATCGAGATAGGTTTCCATATCATTCACCGAGGTGAGGATCATGGTCTTGAATTCGTCGAGCGTGAATTTCTTTCCCTTTTCCAGCGCATAGGAGAGCCCGAGCGCCGCGACGCCCGAAACGTGCGGGCAGGCCATCGACGTACCCTGCATGAAGCCGTAATCGGCACCGTTGTATTCCGACAACTCGGAAGGAACCGTCGACAGGACTTCGGCGTAGGTCTTGGCCGCATCGGCACTGATCTTATAGTCGCCGCCGGGAGCCGAGATATTGCAGCCCGGGCCGTAATTGGTGTAATAGGCCGGCAGGTAATCGGGCGAGAAAGAGGTCACGGAGATATAATCGTGGTAAGCCCCCGGGTAGCCCGACATGGCAGTAGCATCGTTGCCGGCGGCAAAGATGACCACGCCGCCGCCGACGGCATCGCAGTTCTGAGATTCGATGAAATACTTGATGGCATTGTACTGCACGCCCGAGCCGCGCTCATAGGCGCTGTCCGAAGTATAGGCTCCCGCCTTGCTTCCGAACGAACACTGGATGATCGCAGCTCCGTTGTCGGCGGCATACTTGATGGCTTCGGCGGAAGTGGTGATAGCCCCCGAAGTGGCGTCGTTGCCCGAGAATATCTGGCACGACATGAGTTTCACCCCGTCGTTGCGCCCCGTGCCGCCGGCCACGCCGCAAACGCCGACGCCGTTGTTATTGACGGCGGCCACCGTACCGGCCACATGCGTCCCGTGCCCCGAGTCGCCTTTGTTCTCGCCGCCGACCCATACCTCGCGATCCCAGGAGACGGCACCGCGCGTGACGAAGTTATACCCGTAAATATCGTCGATATAGCCGTTCCCGTCGTCGTCGGCACCCGTAGCCCCGTTTTTCTCCTGCGTATTGATCCACATGTTCGCCGCAAGGTCGGGATGCGTATATTTCACGCCCTGATCCACGATGGCAACCACCACGCCGGGGTTACCGGCCGTGATCGCCCAGGCATCCTGGGCGTCGCGGGTGGCAGCCATATCGGCAGCCGTCAGCGGTCGGCGCGGCCCTACCGAGGTCACATAAAGCTTCGTGTTGAACTCGACATTCCGGACTTCGGCCACGGCGGCCAGTTTCAGGGCGGCGGCTTCGAGGTCGGCCTGCTCGTCGAAAGTCATGACATACCATTTGTGCAGGCCTGCGGCACGCGTACGCTCCTCATGACGGGGTGTGTAGGGGAACACACGGCGCAGGGAGGTGATTTCAAGCCCCTGCAACACTTCGTCGACCGGGGCAATGCCCGAACGGGTCAGTACGGCAGCGTCCCCGGCATCGCCGCGCGTTGCGGCGAAGGAAGCCGCCGTAGCCTCGATGGTCGGCACGGCAGCATCGTCGAAACAAACGATCAGCGACCCCTGCTTGGCATCGTAAGGCGTGTTGATCAGCTTCGCGGCGGCTGCGGTATTCGCAGAAGAATTCCCGCCGTCGGCACCATCCATCGCCGGATCGGCGGTACACGCCGCCAGCAACAGCACGGCGAAAAGTAGAATTTTTTTATCAGCCATAGTCTATCGGTTTTTAGAGGGCGGAGCCGACCCCTCAGAGCCGGCTCCTCCCGATAATTATTCCAACATTGCCGGAATCGGTTACTTCAAGGATACCTTCTTGCCGATCATCACGATCGCCCCCGGAGCCTGGGGCATACTGCCCTCGCTGAAGGTCGCGACCGCATCGGCCACGCCCAGGTCGGGCTGCATACCGTAACCGCCGAATGTTGCACGGTTGACAGGTTTGCCGGTCTGCTCGCTCCAAAGTACCTGAATCAATTCGGGCCCGCGCAGTTCGACGAAATTGTTGGCCGGCCGTACCTCAAGCTCCCGGGCAACAGCCGCGGCAGTTACCGCATTGGGGTCGTTTGCGGGATTTATCAGCATCAGGTAGTCGAACTGTACCAGATCGGCAGCCAAATTCATGAATTTGCCCGTGGTTGGATCATAATTGCCGAAACCACCCCAATAGATACCTTTGAAGGTGTAGCCCTGCGTCACATAATTCGGGTTCGGAACGAATGCAAGGATTCCGTCATCGACATAGCCTGCATAGAGACAACCCTGGCTGCCATTTATTCCCGTGGGATTCTCTTCGTAGGTGAACATGTTGCCGACATGATAGGTCTTGAACATACCGATGTGGCAGGTCGGCATCGGGCTGACCAGTCCGTTGTACTTTGCCAGGAACGTGTCGTCTTTCGTATCCAGATTCGAAGCAAGGTAGGACGAAAGTCCCTTGACTTTGACGTAATTAGGATCGTCAGCATTCTCACTGAACGTGACCTTGCCGAGGTATTGGCGGTTGGTGGCATCATTTTCGTCGAATGCATCCACGGCATAGTAATTCCACGTCGTATTGAAGAGATCGTCTTTGCTCACCTCACCCTTGACGTCGTCGAATTTATACTTCTGCTGCATGGGGTCTTCCTTACCGGCGGTAGTCTGCTCGACGGCATAGACCTTGGAGAAATACCCGTTGAAAGCCGAAACCAGGAGCGTATAGCTCGTACCGCTGTTCAGGCCGACGAGGAACGGAACCAAAGACTCTTTGCCGTTGATCTTCGCGAGTTCTTCTTCCGTGAACGCATCGCCCGAGGATTTGGCAACCTGTCCCAACTGTGCCGTGCTCAGGCCTGCCAGGGCGGAAGTCTTGAACAAACCCCAATAACCCGACTGGATATTCTGTCCGAACAGGATCGCCTTGATCGAATTCTCGGGGGTATAGCCCAACGCCTCTTTTTCCCAGGAAAGTTCGGTTCTTACCGAAAGGATAACCGCATTCTGGGACTCCTCACCCGACTTGACGTACCCGAACGAGAGGAACGAACGCCCTACCAGTTCGCCGGCCGTGTTGTACATATTGCCGACGATCGAATAAACGCCCGTATCGTCGAACGAAGCGGAAACCGTGCCGGAAGCCGTGATTTCGGTGGAAGGGGTCTCACCCGATTCGATCTCGCCCGAACGGACGTCGGCCAACGCGTCGCTCATCGAGCCGTTGAAGAACGCGTATTTCACCTTGGCCACGTCCGCACCGAACTTGAAGCCGACCTTGACCACACCGGCCGCAGGCTCGGTGTTCGTCAGTGCGAGCGTATAGTCGTATGCCTTGGCACCCGGAAGCATGATCCGTTGCAGACCGCTGCCGTTGGCGCCGTACCACCCGCCGGAGACCGTGAAGTTCACCATGATGCCGGTGGCCGGGAAGGTAATAATACCGTCCTTGAGCGTACCGTAGAGGCTGGCCGACTCGCTCACGGAGGAGAAGTTGGCATTGACCTTCGAAGCAATTTCGATCTCGCCGTCACCTCCGAGCGTCACGCCCGTCGTCTGGTAAGGGATCCACACGGCATCGGGGTTGGTGGCGTCGATAATGATATTGGGTTCGGTGCAAGCCTGTGCGGTTCCGTTAAAGAGGGCCCGGATCAAATCCTGCGTAAAGGGATTCATGCGGTAGTAACCGGGTTTGTCGGCCCGCTCGTAAATCTCCACGTCGACCTCGGCGTTGGGGTTGGCGGTATTGAACAGCGTCGAAATGATGTCGTCGCGCCACTTGCCCTTGGTCTCGCCGCCTTTGCCCGTCAGTTTGTTCCACTTCACGCGGGTCACGCTGAAGGCGAAGCCCGTGGCTTTTTCACCATAGACGGAGGCGTACTTCTTGTCCTCGATATTGACCTCGCATTTATAGGTGGTACCGATTTCGGCCTGCGGGAACTGAATGCTGAAGGTCGTCTCCTCCTGCCCGTCGGCAAATTCGATCTGCGAGGGAACGAAGATTCCCTCCTCACTCGACGTTACGGCCACGGGAACTACGATCGCACCCTCGCTCTTCAGGCGGCGTACGGTGAACGTCATCTCGGTCGGAGCCGCGGGGTCGAGTTCCTTGGAACCTATATTCTCCTGCGTAGGGAAATAGACGCTGTAACAATCGGGATCTTCGGGTTCCCCGGGGTTGAAGTTCTCGTCGTCGTTACACCCCACGAAGAGGAACGCCGCCAGGAACACATATAATAAACTCTTGAGTGTTTTCATATTTTGTCGATGTTATCCGGTTCAAAACTTATTTAACTACGCATCCGTCGGTCAAACCAGCTCCGCTGCCGTTAACAGGGAACGTACCCTCGTTGTTGTTATCCTTGACAGGGTCGATAGCCGCATTGGCGTTGGTCTCCCCGGTGGGGATACGCATCAGCAGGATACCGTCCGTCGCCGCGATGTTGAACGCCCAGGCATCGGGGAAGTCCGACTTGCCGTCCGTCGTGCACCGCACGAGGTTCTTCTTCAGACGCATGATGTCGGTATAGGCATGGCCCTCGCCCCACAACTCGACGCGGCGCTGCCACCAGATCTCGCTCTGGAAAGCCTCGGGAGTCGTGGCGGCGCACGAATACGAAGGATCGCGGTAGGTCTTGACCCAATTCTCGAGCAGGGACTTGCCGCCGCCGAGGTTGCCGCCCATGGCCATGGCCTCGGCCTGGATGAGAAGCATCTCCTCGGCACGCATGATACACCAGTCATTGTCATTATTGGAGCTTCCTATACCACTTTTCATTCCGAACTTCACATTGGTATATTTGATAAATTTCATTTTTACATCTTCTATTTCCAATGTCGAAATATCATTTCCAATTGCAGAGCCCCAGCTAAGTCCAGA
>OHBD01001087.1_pt1 | contig 12857 bp, 9 predicted proteins | sample 1577291 | NCBI WGS metagenome assembly OHBD01 (sample SAMEA3879572, study PRJEB24766) | human gut metagenome | biome: human-associated habitat; feature: feces | place: USA | collected 1985/1987
ATGCAGGTTAAACTTGTTTAATGAGGTGAATGAATTGCTTAATGAGAATAAAATCAAAATGATGACCAAGATGGCAATATATGAGAAGAATGAAGGAAAAAGCATGTTGAAAACTGCCAAGTATTTTAAGGGTGATTACATCGCTTTTGGAGTATTAAAGACAGTGATTGCCACTACATTTGCAGGAGTGATTCTTCTGGCGATGTATTTCTTGTGTAACGCAGAAGGAATGATAAGGGATATCAATAACCTGGATTATATAGGACTTGCCAAGAAGTTTGCATTGTATTATGTGCTTATGCTTATCGTATTCTGTGTAATTGCCGGGTTTGTATATTATTTCAGATATGAGAATACCAGAAAAGGTATTAAAAGGTATTTTTCAAGGCTTAATAAGCTGGAAAGATTCTATACAGGGCAGAAGAAGAAATAATTATTTGGAGGCATAGATGGCATTTTTATTGGAATTAAAGGAAAGTTTTAAGAAATTTTACAACAGATGTGGTACCAGCATCAAAGTTTATTATTGCATTGATATGTTTTATTATGATTAATACAAGTATTGGTTACATGGATAAGTTGAAGAATCCGGTGTTTGCACTGTTACTTTCTGTTATATGTGCATTTCTTCCGGGTGGTTTTACACTGATAGTTCTTTCAGCGTTTATTCTTATACAGTTGTATGTAATTGCTCCGGAATTTGCATTACTGGTATTGTGTGTAATGCTTCTGATGTATCTTCTGTATTTCAGATTTGCACCTAAAACAGCTTATATACTTATTATTACTGCTATGTTCTGCTGGATGAAGATACCATTTGTGCTTCCGGTAGCGATTGGTCTGTGTTCGTCAGTTGCGGCAGTTATACCAGTGAGTTTTGGTGTTATTATGTACTACATAATAAGAACTGCAAGTGATTATGAGGCTGCTATTTCTGATGATTCTTTGTCAGAAAGTATGAAACAGATATCTTATCTTATAGAAAGCCTTTTAAAGAACAGACAGATGCTGGTGCTTATTATAGCAGCTGCAGTTACTATTATTGTTGTATATATTATCCGAAGACAGAAAATCGATCATTCATGGAAAATAGCTATTATTGTGGGAAGTATAACACAGTTCCTTATTCTGGTTGTAGGACAGATAGCTTTGAAATCAGATTTTAATATTGTTCTTATAATTATAGGAACTATACTGGGGGTTGCAGCTGCATATATCTGCAATATTGTTTTCTTTGCACTTGATTATAAGAGAACAGAGTATGTACAGTATGAGGATGATGAATATTATTATTATGTAAAGGCTGTACCAAAGATTAATGTTGCAAATGCTGATGTAAGAATTAAGCATATTAATGCTAAAAAGACTAAGAAGACAGATGATATCAGACAGATGAGAACCGGCGATACAGCTAAAGATAATGGATATGCAGTATCTAACGAAGAAGATGATGATATTTTATTCTATGATGATGATAAGTAATCATCAGAATATATTTTGCTAGTTTTATTTAGAAGATTATAAGAAGAACGGAGGCGATAATACAGTGAATAATTTCATAAGGGATTATCTTGTTAAATTATATATTCCGCGTATAACATGGACCGATATTATTGAGATTGTGATTATTGCTTTTGTTATATATAATGTCATGGTATGGATTAAGAATACCAAGGCATGGGTATTGCTTAAGGGAATTATTATTGTTGTTATATTCGCACTGATTGCGTATATTCTGAATCTTAAGACTATTCTGTGGATTGCAGGAAAGACAATCAGTGTTGGTATTATTGCACTTGTTATTATATTCCAGCCGGAGTTAAGAAGAGCATTAGAGCAGCTTGGACGAAAGAAGATTCTGTTTGGACTTTTCAGGTTTAATGACGGAAGAGAAAAGGGTGAAAGGTTTAGCAGTAAGACTGCAGAAGAGATAGTAAGGGCATGCTTTGATATGGGGGCTGCTTATACAGGAGCACTTATAGTTATTGAACAGGATATGGTTCTTGAAGAATATGAGAAAACAGGAATTACGGTTGATGGCCTGGTTACAAGCCAGCTGCTTATCAATATATTTGAGCATAATACGCCGCTTCACGATGGAGCTGTTATTATAAGGGGAGACAGGGTTGTTGCTGCAACATGTTATCTGCCTCTTTCAGATAATAACAATCTTAATAAGGCTCTTGGCACAAGGCACAGAGCAGGTGTTGGTATCAGTGAAGTGACAGACAGTATGACTATTATAGTATCTGAAGAAACCGGTAAGGTTTCGGTGGCTGTTGGTGGAGAACTTATTCATGATATTGATGCGGATTCTCTTAGAAACAAGCTGGAATATCTTCGCAGGAGAACTATTGATGTGAAGTCGTTCAAGATATGGAGAGGAAGGCTAAAGCATGAAGGAAAAGATGTTTAAGAACCTGAGCCTTAAGATTCTGTCGGCTATATTTGCGGTTGTTTTGTGGACGGTTATAGTTAATGTATATGATCCAACCACGAGTTATACATTCAGTAATGTGTCGGTACAGCTTATTAATACAGAGAGTCTGACTGATAAGAATTACAGTTATGAAATTGTAGAGGGTGGCAAGATATCAGTATATGTAAGTGGACCGAAGAGTATTGTTACTAATATCAAAGCAAGTGATATTGTTGCAACTGCGGATCTTAGCAAGATAAGCGCATTTGCTGATTATGTTGATATTCATGTATCAGTTGTTAAAGATGGACAGGTTCTTAATAATGTTGAAGCTACACCTAAAACATCTGCTGTAAGATTAAGCATAGAAAACAGAGATACTAAGACTGTAAATGTTGTTTCAGAGATTACCGGTTCAGCGGCAGATGGCTATGCAGTGGTAAGAAGAGTGCTTAATCCAACATCTGTTAAGGTTACAGGACCTTCGTCTGTTATCGATAATATAGACCATGCAGGGATATCTTTTGATGTGACAGGAGCGACTGCAGATGTGACGGGAACAGCAGATATTCATTTGTATGATTCTGATAATAATGAAATTAATGATTCTTCTGTTGAACTTACACAGACAAGTGTGGGCTATACTGCACAGGTTGTAAGGACTAAGACTGTAAGTATAGAAGTTAAGACGTCAGGAAAACCGGCAGACGGATACAGAGTTTCAGGAGTGACGCTTAATCGTGATAGTGTTGTTGTATATGGTGATACCAATATGCTTAACAGTCTTGATAAGATTGTTATTCCGGCAAGTAATATTAATGTAGATGGTTTGACTGAAAATAAAGTGTATAAGTTTGGTCTTTCGGATTACATAGATAAATCGCTTACAATTCTTGATAATGCAAGGATTGAGGTTACAGTAAGAATCGAGAGTACAGGTAATAAGACAATAACACTTAATACATCAGATATTAAGGTTAGTGGACTTGAAACCGGAATGAGCTACAGCTTTGAGGATAGAACATTTTCAATAGATGTTGAGGGTTCAGAGACTGCAATTGCTGCATTAGACGCATCTGCCATAACGATGACTGCAGATTTGTCTACATATACTACGTCAGGAATACAAAGCATTACATTGTCGGTTAAACTTCCGGATGGAGTTACATTAAAGAGAGCAGCATCCGTTAATGTGTTGTTTAAGGATAATACCCAGGAAACAGAAACTACTCAGTCGACTCAGGAAACAACATCAGTGACGACTAGAAATTGAGAGGTGATTCATATGGTAAGTGAGAAGATACTAGTTGGGAGTGCATTAGGAATACATCTTCGTCCTGCAGGAGCAATGTGTGATACAGCTGTTAAATTTGATTCACACATTACATTCACATTTAAGAATAAGGTTGTTAATGCAAAGAGTGTTATATCTATTCTTGCATCAGGCGTTGGCTGTGGAGATGAGATAACTCTCATAGCAGAAGGTCCGGACGAAGAAGAAGCATTGAAAGCAGTTTCTGAGAGCTTTAGAAAAGCTTTACAGGACTAATATAAATCAAGAAAAGAGGTAAAGGGTATGGGTTATATGGAAACTTACAAAGCATGGTGTGAGAATGAATATTTTGATGAAGACACACGTGCAGAACTCAAATCAATTGCAGGAGATGAGAAAGAGATTGAGGACAGATTCTATAAGGATCTTGAGTTTGGAACAGGCGGACTTAGAGGTGTCATAGGCAATGGTACTAACAGAATGAATGTATACATTGTAAGAAAGGCAACACAAGGATTAGCTAATTTTATTATCAAGGAAGGAACACAGGATAAGGGTGTTGCTATTTCTCATGATAATAGAAGAATGTCAAGAGAATTTGCGCAGGAAGCAGCTCTTTGTCTTGCGGCTAATGGCATTAAGGTATACATATTCCCTTCATTAAGACCAACACCAGAACTTTCATTTGCAGTAAGAGAACTTCACTGTACAGCAGGTATTATGGTTACGGCAAGCCACAATCCTCCAGAATACAATGGATATAAGGTATACTGGGATGACGGATGCCAGATAACAGCACCTAAGGATACACAGATTATCAATGAAGTTAAGGCTGTTACTGATTTTAATGATGTTAAGACTATTGATGAAGAAGAGGCTAGAGTAAGAGGCCTGTATAACATTATTGGATATGATATGGATGATGCATTTATTGCAGCATTAAAGAAGCAGAGCCTTAACGGAGATATCATTAAGCAGGTTGCTGATGATATTAAGATTGTATACTCTCCATTCAATGGTACAGGTAATGTTCCTGTAAGAAGAATTTTAAGAGAGTTAGGTTTCAAGAATGTATATGTTGTTCCAGAACAGGAAAAACCAGATCCTAACTTTACAACACTCGAGTACCCTAATCCTGAAGACCCTAAGGCATTCACATATGCATTAAGACTTGCTAAGGAAGTTGATGCAGATATTATTCTTGCAACTGACCCTGATGCGGACAGACTTGGCGTATATTCTAAGGACACTAAATCAGGTGAGTACAAGTCATTCACAGGTAATATGTCTGGTATGCTTATTGCAGAATACCTTCTTTCACAGAGAAAGGAGAAGGGACTTCTTCATGAGAATGGTGCATTTGTAAAGACTATCGTATCTACTAACTTAGCTGATCTTATCGCTAAGGAATATAACTTAAAGCTTATTGAAGTTCTTACAGGATTTAAGTATATTGGTGAGCAGATTAAGTTCTTTGAGCAGAATAATACATACGAATATGAATTCGGTTTTGAAGAGAGTTACGGCTGCTTGGTTGGAACTCATGCAAGAGACAAGGATGCCATCGTAGCTGTTATGGCATTATGTGAAGCAGCAGCTTACTATAAGTCTAAAGGCATTACTTTATGGGATCAGATGATTAATATCTTTGATAAATACGGCTACTTCAAGGAAGGACAGAAGGCTGTAACTATGAAGGGTGCAGAAGGTGCTGTCCAGATTGCTAAGATGATGGATGATTTAAGAAATAATCCACCTAAGAAGTTTGGGGCATGGGATGTTGTTGAGTTCAGGGATTACAAGAAGGATGAGTGCACAGTTATTGCTACAGGCGAGAAGAAGCCTACAGGACTTCCTGAATCTAACGTACTTTATTTTGAACTTAATGACCATGCATGGTGCTGTGCAAGACCTTCAGGAACAGAGCCTAAGATTAAGTTCTATATGGGTGTTAAGGGAACAGGTCTTGAGGATGCTGATAAGAAGTTAGAAGAACTTACTGATGCAGTTTCTGAAATTGTTGGTTTATAATCAGTTCAAATTTAATTAACAACTAAAACACAATATGAACACATTTCGTTGTTATATTACATGTATTGACAGTGAGATGTGTTCATTTGTTATGTATGGAATCTTCATTGTCATAATACAATGTTAAAAGGAGAGAATGATTATGTATAACGACAATAATGAGAATGATTCACAGTACCGTTACAGTGGCAGTGATATACCATATAACAATACTAATAATAGCAGTACAGCCAATAATAACACAGCATTTTCAAGTGCACCTTATGAAGCTAAGAAGCACAAGAAACACAAAGGCGGATTTGCAAAGAAAGCAGCATGCTTTGTTCTTTCAGCAGTACTTTTTGGCGCAATAGCCGGTTCGGTTATGTTTGGTGTTAATTATGCAGGCGGAAAGATTGCTGGCAGTAATAAGTCTGATGCTACAGGTGTTAATATACCAACAGTAAGTAATAATATTTCTAATGTTGCTAAGACAGATTCTTCGCTTACAGAAGATACTAATCTTTCAGCATCAGGTAAGATGGATGTAGAGGCGGTTGCTACAGCAGCCCTTCCTGCAATGGTTCAGCTCAATGGTACAACAACAGTTAAAAATTCAAGTTATTTTGGATATGGACAGAGTTATGAAGCAACATCAAGTGGTACAGGTATTATTGTAGGCAAGAGTGATACTGAATTACTTATTGTAACTAATGCACATGTTGTTGATAATATTGATAATCTTAAATGTGTATTCTCTGATGGCACAAGTGCAAGCTGTTCTGTTAAGGGTTCTAAGTCAGATCAGGATATTGCGGTAGCCGCAGTATCATTAAGTGATATTTCATCTGATACAGCGTCTAATATTGCAATTGCAGAACTTGAAGATTCATCAGATATTAAAGTTGGACAGCAGGTTGTTGCCATTGGTAATGCATTAGGTGAAGGCCAGTCAGTTACAACTGGTATAATTAGTGCAAAGGACCGTTCAATTACAGTCAACAATGTAACATTTACAGGACTTCTTATGACAGATGCAGCGATTAACTCTGGTAACAGTGGTGGAGCTCTTCTTAATTCAGAAGGAAAGGTTATCGCTATTAACTTTGCAAAAACAAGCAGTGATGGTGTAGAAGGTATGGCTTATTCAATTCCTGTCTCTAATGTTAAGGATATTATCGATTCATTAATGACTAAGCAGACAAGAAACAAGGTTTCATCAGATAAGGCAGCATACCTTGGAATTGCAGCAGTAGATATTACAAGTAATTATGCATCATATTATGGATATCCTGTAGGTATTCTTATAAGAACTGTAGCTGATGATTCAGTAGCAGACAAGGCAGGATTAGAGACATATGACATAATTGTCGGATTTGATGACCAGACAGTTACTACTATGTCAGGACTTACTAACATGCTTCAGTATTATGAGGCAGGTGAAAAAGTAACTATAGATTATTATCATATGGAAGGAAGCGAGTATGTTCTTAAGAGCACGGAGGTAACGCTTGGTTCTAAGAAGGCATCTTAAGGATATATTCCAAGTAGATATTTATGGATAATACCAATGAGAATATGACAGAAGATAAGGATATTAATAAGAATAACAATGGGAATTCCGATGATTATGAGAAGATATGTTTTGTGTGCAGAAGACCAGAATCAAGAGCTGGTAAGATGATTGTTATGCCTAACAATATATACATCTGTCAGGATTGTATGCAAAGAACATTCGATTCAATTAACAGCAGCGGAATTAATTATGAAGATATGATGAAGATGTCAAACATGCCTGGAATGGGCATGTTTGGCAATTTTGGCGTTATGGATTCAGACCCGGTTCCAGAAAAGCAGAAGCTTAAGAAAAAGAAAGAGGATAAGAAGGAGTTACCAGCGCTTGACGTTTCTAAGCTGCCTGCACCACATGAGATTAAGAGAAAGTTAGATGAGTATGTTATAGGTCAGGACTATGCTAAGAAGGTAATGTCGGTGGCTGTATATAATCATTATAAAAGAGTTTCAGCAGATGCTAAGATTCTGGGTGACGTTGAGATTGAGAAGTCTAATATGCTTATGATTGGACCTACAGGAAGTGGTAAGACATATCTTGTTAAGACGCTTGCAAGGATATTACAGGTGCCACTTGCTATTACAGATGCAACAACACTTACAGAGGCAGGATATATCGGAGATGATATAGAGTCAGTTGTTTCTAAGCTTTTACTGGCAGCAGACAATGATGTAGAGAAAGCTGAACATGGAATTATATTTATTGATGAGATAGACAAGATTGCCAAGAAGAAAGAGACCAGAAGCAGAGATGTAAGTGGTGAGTCTGTACAGCAGGGAATGTTAAAGCTGTTAGAAGGCAGTGAGATTGAAGTTCCTGTTGGTGCGACAAGTAAGAATGCAATGGTTCCACAGGTAACTGTTAACACGAAGGATATTCTGTTTATATGTGGTGGTGCATTTCCGGATCTTGAGGATATTATCAAGACAAGGCTTAATAAGTCATCCTCAATAGGATTTAATGCTGACCTTAAAGATAAATATGATGATGAGAAGAACATCATGTCTTATGTGACGGTTGATGATCTTAGAGAATACGGAATGATTCCAGAATTTTTAGGAAGACTGCCTATCATATATTCACTTGACAGACTGGATGAGGATATGCTTGTCAATATTCTGAAAGAGCCTAAGAATGCAATTCTTAAGCAGTATCAGAAGCTGTTAGAGCTTGATGAGGTGAAGCTTGAGTTTACAGATGATGCATTAAGAAGCATAGCAAGAAAGGCAATGGAAAAAGATACAGGTGCAAGAGCACTCCGTTCTATTATTGAGGATTTTATGCTTGATATAATGTATGAGATACCTAAAGACAGCAATATAGGTTCAGTTACAATAACAGAAGATGTTGTTGAAAAGAAAGGTGCTCCGGTAATAACTATGAGAGCATAATAGTTATAGCAGAATAATACAATACATTTCTGAATACATATAGCATGTACAGTGATTGCTTTATGTTAAGGAGATGTTATGGCATGTGATTTTGATATAACCAAAGAGAATATATATGATTACATAATAGAAGATACCCCAGGGGCTGATGAAGCTATTAAGGCATTGTCAGGGATATGTTCGCAGAGAGCTGATTCGCAATGGATTATAGCTCATGGAGAACTGCCTGATAACCGCCAGCTTAATATAAGCTCTCTGGGGTATTTTACTATTCCAAAGTTATATGGACTCATGGAAGGCGATGCGGATATAAGTGCACTTGATGAAATAGGTGCTTTACGTGTACTTGGACAGGATAATCTGCAGGCAGACGGGAGTAATGTTCTCATAGGGTATGTGGATACCGGAATAGATTATCTTAATGATGTTTTCAAGGACAGACTTGGAAATACAAGAATTCAGGCTATATGGGATCAGACAGATAGAACAGAGACTGATGTTGCAAATACATATGCACATTTTGGCAGAGTATATGAAAAGGATGAAATAGACAGGGCAATAGAGGCTGACAATAACGGAGAAAATCCATATTCTTATGTTGCACAAAGAGACACGTCAGGACATGGAACGCTGATGGCTTCAATATCAGCAGGTTCATATACAGACGGATATGTTGGCGTTGCACCAGGAGCAGAGCTTTTAGTGGTTAAATTAAAACAAAGTAAACAGTATCTGAGAGATTTTTTTCTGATAAAGGATGACGTTCCAGCTTTTGAGGAAAGTGATATTATGTTGGCTTTAAGATTTCTTGAAGATTACGCTATACGACTTGGAAAACCATTGATAATAATATTTGGTCTGGGAAGTGCTAATGGTTCAAGAACAGGCGCATCTCCTTTGGCAGAAATGATGGAGAATCTTACTAAAAAACCCAATATATCAGTTATAACATGTATGGGCAATGAAGCTAATAATAAATGTCATTATAAAGGGACAGTAATGTCAGCCCTGGTACCTGATGTTATGGAAATTAATGTTGATGGAACAGGAAAGGGTTTTACGATGGAAATATGGGCGGATAGTCTTGATATATTATCCGTGTCGATTGAATCACCGTCAGGGGAATATGTTCCAAGAATACCTGCAAGAATGGGTGCAAGTATGGAGTATACATTTCTTTATGAGGGAAGTACGGTTACGGTAGATTATCAGATAACTGAAAATGTTGCTGGAATGGAGGTTATATTCGTAAGACTTAAGACACCAGTTGAGGGTACATGGAAATTCTATATATATAGTCTCACTAATATAAAAGGAAGTTATAATGCATGGCTTCCATTAAAGCAGTTTTCCGGACAGGATATATATTTTTTAAAATCCGACCCGGATACAACACTTACAGTTCCAGCGGCAGCTGATGGTGTTATAAGTGTAGGAGCATATAATCATTATACAGGGGCTGCTTATTATGAAAGTGGGCGTGGATATAGCGCTGACGGAAGGATTAAACCTGATTTTGTTGCACCGGGTGCGGGGGTATATGGAATTGCTCCATCTGGAGGCGTTAAGGTTACTGGAACAAGCTATGCAGCGGCTTATGCCGGGGGCTGTGTTGCACTTTTATATTCATATCAGGTAAATGTAAAGAATAGTCAGATGATCAATCATAACGATATTAAAGCACAGCTTATAAGAGGTGCAGTACGCTCAGAATATATGGTATATCCTAACCCTGTAGCTGGTTATGGAAAACTGAATATATATACAACATTTAACATGATGAGAATATCTTAGGTTGAAATCACTGGTGTTATATGCTAAATTGTTCATACATGACGAAAAGAGGAGATAGACAAGTATGAAATATAAGGCATTGGCACTGGATTTGGACGGAACATTAACTAATAGTGAGAAGAAAGTGCCAGCAGGTAATAAAGAAGCGATTGCGAAAGCTATAAATGCAGGTGTTAAGGTTATTCTTGCATCAGGAAGACCGCTTTTTGGAATAACACCAATAGCCAGAGAGCTTGAGCTTGACAAAAAAGGTGGTTATATACTGGCATATAATGGCGGCTGTATAGTTGACTGCAAGACAGGGAAGCAGATGTCTGCGACAATAATGCCACAGGATTGTATAGCAGATATATGCAGTCTTGCAAGAGCCAACGGTGTTTATGCTCTGACATATGCTGATACGCAGATAGCTGCTGAGAGTGATTCTGATGAATATGTAAAGAAAGAAGCAATATGCAACAGCACTACAATCAAGAAAGTAGATGATTTGTGCAAATTTGTGGATTATCCTGTAGAGAAATTTCTGGTTGTAGGAGAGCATGAAAAGCTTATTCCGGTACAGAAAGCCCTGTTAGATAAGCATGAGGGAGTAATCAATGCATTTTTTTCAGAGAGCTATTTCTTAGAGGTAGTACCTGCAGGAGTTGCAAAGGATGCATCTTTGGATAAGCTGCTCACAATGCTTGATATAACAAGTGAAGAACTCGTTGCATGCGGCGATGGAATGAATGATATTCCAATGTTAAAGTATGCAGGTCTTGCAGCGGTTATGGAGAATGCATATCCTGAAGTTAAGAAATATGCAGATGTCAATGCACCATCTAACGATGACTGTGGTGTGGCATATGTTATAGATAATTATATATTATAATAATGGATTATAAAAAATATACCCCCGGCGGTTTTATTGGCTGCCGGGGGTATGTTTTATTGATTAATTAGAATTGTTATTGAGACTGTCAACATATTCATCTACATCGAATACATCACCGTTCTGAATCTTACTCATAAGCTGGATAGCTGTATTAATACTGTCTGCATAAGGATACACAACAGAAGCACCTCTAAGACCAGTTATTTCGAGATAAGCAGGACCCTGTCCAGCGGGTGGCTGGGTTGTTCCTTCAATACTGTATGTCTGGATATTCCATGCTGTACCGTCACTTAACTGAAGTTTAACAAGATCAGATATTGTACTTGTTGGAATATTAGTAAGGAACATATCACTAACAGCATCGAGTACGGCTGAATACTTGGTAAGTATTGCAGGTGAAGTGGCCTTCTGTAAGATACCCTTTATAGCTGCAGTCTGGTTACGTCCACGCTGGAAGTCTCCGGCAGCAAATGCATGTCTTTCTCTTGAGAATGCAACGGCCATCTCACCATCACATTCATTAGGTCCCTTGACGAAATGATATGGAATAGGAGAAGCATCTTCGCCACAAGTAAATTCTACTTCTGAGTCAATTGTGATTCCACCAAGTGCATCTACAACAGAGACGCAGCCTGTGAAATTAATCTTTACATAATAATCAATGTCAATGCCATACAGATTCTGGAGAGTGTCAATAGAAGCTTCTACACCGTAATTTCCAGCATGTGTAAGTTTATCATAACCTTTTCTTCCATCAGGTCCGGTAATCTTAATGTAAGAATCTCTTGGTGTTGTAACTAGGAGAATCTGCTTTGTTTCAGGATTAATAACGGCAACTATATTAACATCACTAAGTGCATTATTAGAGAGTGCTGAATCGGCACCATCTTCACTTGAGATACCGGAAACATATATTATAAATGGTTCTTTCTTTACGTTAACGTTGGATTTCTGGACAGTAACAAGCTTCTTATATTCGTATTGCTTAATAATCTTAACCTTGGTATCAAAGTCTTCATACTGTGAGGCAACAACCTTAAGCATGGAATCATTCATAACAATTGCCTGAACCTCTGTATTATCATAAAAGGCAGTTACAAGGTCATCCCATGATTTGTATTCTGCAAGTTCCAGGCTGCTCTTGTTAAGCTCTGATTTAACAGAATCAAATGCTGTCTTGACATTAGCGTTGCTTGCAGTTGAATTATAAGCAAACTTGTAATTGGCAAGATCATTTAAAGAGGAAGCCTTGTCATCTGCCAGTACAACTACATCAACGATGTCAGTGTTAATCTCAGGAAGATTAAGTTTATTAAGGACAGAATCAAGCTTAGATGATACAAGGTATATGAAAACAATCACTCCTGACATAAGTACTGCAAGAATCTTACCTATAATATGAGCCTTCGTAAACTGCGATGTGAAATCGTACAGGAATATCAGCAGTAAAAATGCGTTGACCGCAATTAAATACTTCAATGGAAGAATATCTAACTTAAATATATTAAATAAAAGTAATCCCG
>OHBD01001094.1_pt1 | contig 12818 bp, 21 predicted proteins | sample 1577291 | NCBI WGS metagenome assembly OHBD01 (sample SAMEA3879572, study PRJEB24766) | human gut metagenome | biome: human-associated habitat; feature: feces | place: USA | collected 1985/1987
TGCAGCTCCACATACTGCCGGTTCAGTGACGTATACGTATCCACCAGCTGGTGGTGGGGCTTTTCCAGTTCACCGCGCTGATGTTTCTCTTCTGCCACCCGGGCAAACAGCGACTGTAATTTCAGATAATCGCTTTCGTTCGGTAGCTGCCACTGACTGGCACTGAACCAGTGCGACACCATGTTTTTCTTTCCTGTGGCATCCAAAGAGAAGTCTCCTTCTTCTGTACGAACAATACGGATCATCTCTTTCCTTGTTGCATCCGTTCCAGCGTCCGGACGGCTTCGCCCAGATAATATGGTTCAGCACACTGAAGCGTTCACGCATCATGATTTCGATATCAGATGCCAGGCGATGACCACAGAACAGGTAAAGACTTCCGGCAGGTTTCAGCACCCGCCAGAACTGCGCCAGACACTGGTCCAGCCACTTCAGGTAATCATCGTCGCCCTTCCACTGGTTATCCCAGCCCTCAGGCTTCACTTTAAAGTACGGCGGGTCCGTGACTATCAGGTCAACAGAATTTTCGGGTAACGACCGGATAAATTCCAGGCAGTCGGCGTTGATTAACTCACAACTGGATATTTTTACAGTATTAAGCATGGATCATTAAGCCTGTCTCTGATAGGCTCATTCTGCTTTTGCGCAAAGCAGTGGGCCTGAGGTTTGCTTGTGAACCCAACGCATGAGCAGATGGCTGGTGGGTGCCCCTAACACCCACCAGCCGCCCATTTACCACAAATAAAAAAGCCTTCACTGCGGAAGGCGTCTGTAACAACCGAACTGATAGTCTGCCAGACCCGCCATAACCAGCTGGGTCAGTATTAACTGGCAGCGTTCGCGTGAAAGGTAAGTATTCTGCGCTATCTCCCCGACTGTCGCCGGTTCGGAAAACGCTTAATTCATTAAACACCACTCTGGCGGTTTCTGTCATATCCTGCTGTTTTAGCATGTCTTTTTCCCTTTTCCGGTTAACGTGACACACCAATAACTCTTGTCGAAAAAGCCAGCAAGCTGAAAGACAGGTATTCACCGCCACCAGCGCGTTTACTGTACTGACGCGATTTCAGTCATAAAAAACCCGCCAGGCGGCGGGGTGTAAAAAATCTTCTAACGTCAGGCATAAAACGCCCATCGTTAGAGCAAATTTACCACAGATTCGGGAAAAATCAACAACACTATCGCGTTACCCTCTTTAACTGCCGCTCCGCCCATGCCTCTTCAATGTCAAACCGAACCACCAACGTATCGTAAAAGCGTTTCACTGATTTTTTCCACGTATCAAGCGTGATAGCACTCGTCACTTTGCGTATGGCATTAAATGCCTCCGTTGATGGTAGTCTTTCACAGCCACGACCACCACAACGCTGGCAGTCTCTGATAACAGGCATACCACGTTTTACCGACTCTTCACGGTGAATGGCGACACCACGCCCACGGCAATCCTTACAGGCGGTGGAAACCTCACCCTTTCCGCCACACTCCGGACAGGCAACTTTTACCACCTCCCTGACTTTTTTCCATTCTTCCCAGTAAGACGGATACACACCTTTCGTACACTTTGCCCATACCGGCGGCTTACCATCCGGATACTGGACCTTGTTTGTAAAAACTACGCTTTCAATAAATTTTTCCCCATAGCAACAAGGGCACTGCTTTTTACTCGCTGCGCTGCGGGCATAATCCTCAAAAGCGTACGAAGCCATAATGCGCATCACTAACGGTTTTATTTCTGCCGGAAGTTTTCTCAACGCCGCCACACGATCGCACCGACTGAGTGCATAATCTGCCAGTAATTCTGTTGCCCGCGCCCTGTCATTCATACTGATGCCCATTTTCCCCAGGAACGCAGAAAAACCCATCTCAGCCCGATTCTGTGTCATGCCCTGCGCGGCCATCACATCAGTGATACTCAGCGCATCTTTTGACGTTGAGGCCGATGCATCGGTCAGACCAGGGGATTTTGGGGAGTAGTATTTCGGTAAATCTTCCAGTTTCATTTTTTGACCTGCTCTTCATGCATTATGGGGTAAATCTTCACCCCCATACGTCCACCAGATACTGGCTGACCACGAACGATATTGATTTCATCAAACTGCTCATCGTCCATTAACACTCCCGCATGCGTCAGCGCATCCAGTGGTGCTTTCAGGATATTGTCCAGGTCACGACGGCGCTTATCCGATGGCTCTGCAATAATCTTTATCGCCAGCCTTCCGGACAGGTTTAATTTCAACCGCTGCTGGCGAACAATTAGCGCCACATCACGGCGATAACGCTTTCCGGCTTCCGAGATGAAATACGTATTGCCATGACGTCGCCAGTAGGTATTCACCGTCGGCGGGTAAGGCAAAACAAATTCTATGCGTTCAGTCATTCATGCTTTCCACTTCAGGACACCCGAATTTCTCGCGTGCATTAAAAAACGAATCAGCAACAACAGCTGGCTGCCGTGTTTTTCTTCAAAATCTTTTACCCCGGCGTGTAGTTCGCTATGGCATTTACGGCACAGCGGAATAACAAACAAATCATCAGCCTTTGTTCCCATCCCTCCCAGTCCATGACCAATGATGTGATGCGGATCATCTGCCTGATTACCGCACGTCATGCATTTCTGCGTTTTTACCCAGCGCGTGTATACAGGCATCTCTTCCCGTTGTGGTTTCTGGCGCTGGAGATACTGAGCCGGTGACTCGGGATCAACGGCAATGCTGACCACCGTCTTTTCCTGTGGTGGGTTCTGTTGCTGGTGGGCGTGAGGCATCGGCGCAAGATTTTTTGTGCGCTGTTTCAGTATGCTGGTGGCGGTCTGCTCTCCCGGTATGATGTCGCTTTCACTGTACACAGAGCGAATTTTTTCCGCACGCAACCCCAGCGAACGACGTAATACCGCTTCCGGTAGCGCGTCCGCCACCTGATTGCGGACCGCCCACCAGGATAATTCAGCCAGAGATAATTCACGCTCCTGCGTACCGCTTATTGCGTGACCGATGACGTCAATCATCCATGCTGACAGGTTTTGATGAGCAAGTTGCCCGAGTGATTCGGATGTCTGGTCACGCAGCTGGTTGTCGCAGTGCCAGCACAACACCATTGCGCCGGTACCATAACGGTGAATGACGGTTTCACTGTGGTGATAATCGCCGTGTGGCCACTGGCAGGATTTAACATGGCGCAGTAACCAGTCAGACAATGCACCAGCACCACCAGCAGCACGAATTACCCGTGCGTTACTGAAAAACGGCAGCAATGTTTTGTCTTCCACCAGCGGCTGGCGAGCGGCAGGAACGACCCCGGACGGCAGATTACGCATGCTTTTCGGTTCCGGCTCCACCAGTACCCGGGTATTGTGGAATACCGGCATGGATTCACGGCCCGGCTTAACGACCACCAGCCCGAGTTCCGGTACCAGAACAGGTCGAAGTAATACCCGCACGTTACCTCCAGATGCGTTGCTGGAATGTACGGGACGGACGCGGTGGGCGTTCGGAGTAAGGCAATCTGACTGAGATTATCCAGTGACGGTAGTCGAGACTAAGAGCTTTCTTAACCTCGTATCCGCGCCTGCGGTAACACTGAATTATCCATTCAGCCTGCTCCATTACACGCTTCTGCAGCACCTCGGGGGTGTCGCCGCGTGCCATCGGTTTTCTCCGGTGGCACGGTGTTACTCAGCGGGAGTTCAGCCCCGCGCAAGATTGTAGATGAGTTTATTCTTCTGCAAAAGCTGAAAAGCCTGCTTTTATTCCAATCTCTTTCAGTGCCTGTAATGAAGTGACAAACTCACCTTCGCGCAAGATAAATCCGTCTATCACTCGACCATCCACAAAATTAATTAACGCAGCCCCATTCTTTCGCAAACACATAATGCGGTAATGACTAACAAGATTTCCATTTTCAACGCACACAGCATAGAGGCCATCTTCACAAAAAATTTTACGCAGTTCTTCGATGTTCATCATCAGAATCCTTCCGGATAATTAGCTCTCCCCTTTAAGGGACCATCCCTCTTATCCCTGCGCGCTACTTAAGTATTTTTGATTCTATTCCGGCACCGTCCAGAACTTCAAACGCGTGAAAATAAAAACAAAAACCCGCCGAAGCGGGTTAAGTGCGGGTGCGTTGAGGATGCCTGACACATCAGAGGTGGCGAGGGATTTCTCCCTCGCCGGATCTCTTACTCCTCAGGTTCGTAAGCTGTGAAGACAGCGACCTCCGTCTGGCCGGTTCGGATTCGTACCTCGCAGAGGTCTTTCCTCGTTACCAGTGCCGTCACTATGACGGTTAAACAGATGACGATCAGGGCGATTAACATCGCCTTTTGCTGCTTCATAGCCTGCTTCTCCTTGCCTTTCGGCACGTAAGAGGCTAACCTACATTTGTGAGACATAGATTGGGCCTCAGATTAATGTTAAGCGTCTTGCAGGACGCGTAATGTTAACTGGGGCTTTTCTCTATCTGCCTTTTGGTGTTCATGCCTGAGACAGATAGCCTCAAGCACCCGCTGCAATTCTACTTAACTCTCGCTTTACCGCAAACCGTTTTTACCCGATATGGGAATTCCCATATCGTAATGAATTCAGTTCCCTAGTCGATCCATCAAAAACACAACCAGGCAGTAAACGCCCACAACAGCAACAACAGCCAGCGCACCTTCCATTGCCAGTGATATATCATCCGACATATTCCCTCCTTTGGTGTTAATCCCGGCGAACGTTTTTACCCCCACCGACAAATAACATATACTAAAAAAGCTATAGCCATAGCAACGCCTGTAATTGCAAATGCTTCAGGCCAGTTCATTGGCGCACCTCCTGCGGCGGTTCTGGTAGAGGCATCCAGTGTGATGGTATCCACGACGCACCAGGTATTATCCACCCATCATTAGCGTCAGGATGACCCGGGATGTAAGTCGCCCATTTCATTCGCCAGTCACCTTTCCTGTCAAACTCCCTGGCAACAAGAACGGCTGTTTTGGTATCCGGCATTCGCTCACTACAGCTTATCCAACTATCCGGAGTTACCGGATAGTTGCCCGATAGTGCATTCTGCTCCAGTGATGCTTTTACAAACCACGCTGCCTGAACTATAACGCCATGAATCCAGCGCAAATCAGCATCGCGATCTTTCTTTTTCATCTTTTCGCCACTTAAGGCCTTGCTTATGTGGCTGCGTACCAGGTCTTCATGTAATTCCTTCGCCTCCTCAATGGTGAAACCACCAGGCAGAAGAGCCGGAGTTACCGGAGAGCTGGTTGACGCTTCCGGGATTTTCCGAAAATTATTGGTTGACGAATCTTTATTTTCCCGAAAGTTTCCGGACTGAAGCATGGCTTCGCGGCAATCGTTCCAGCCTGTAGCGTATGCAGCCGCTTTGCTGCTGCCTTCAACTGGCGCATCCTGCCAATACATTTCTTCCGGCACTATCGGCGCTGGAGGGGCGGCAAATAGATATCCGCCAAAGTCAGGAAGCTCTCTAATGGCCTGTACGAATTTTTGTTTGCCTGCGTCAACTCCTAATGGGTAATGAGCTATAATCTTTGCCACCGGCTCTGCTGCCAGTGATGCCAGCGCAATCCGTGCCAGCTCTTCCGCTTCTTCTGCTGGAAGCACAACGTTGCTACCCGGTCCGTATGTTTCGCGCCACTGCTTGATTGTCAGCAGTCGCCCTTTGGTAATAGTGATCATGCCGCGTTTCCTTCTTTCTTATTAACAATCACACCGTCATATATTTCATTAAGGTGCCCTCTCAACTCCATGCGCCTTAATGCAGATAACATGTAATCGCATTCAACCTGCTTATTCCCAGTAAATGGCTTATCGTCAGGATTACCCCAACAGCAATTACCCCTGGGCCATCCATGTACTTTCCGTACTCTTCCGTTAACAACGTGAAGTAATCCCCAGCCGGGAGGTAAATCCTCAACTGAAATAATTTCCGGCTCACTAATAAAGAATCGCCAGTCGCCCATGCCAAGTGAGGGATTTTTACGGAAACGCTTTTTTCTATCTGCCAACAAGTCAGCACGAGAACACTTCGCCTCTATCAGGCATGATGCTGAATTTCTGAATCCCATAGCATCTGGCTGTTCTCCGGTACTGGTTACAGCAACAAAGCGGTCATGAAAGCAAACCTTGAACCCGTTGCGCTTAAGGAACTTGTACGCAATCTGACAGAGTTCGTGGTGTGTTAACGCCATATCACTCTCCTTTGATGCGAATGCCTGTTGCAATGCTGTTTATGATGCTGTCAGTGCATGGGGTAGAAAGCTGGGCATCTCCAGCAATTTTCATGACCTCAACATCTGCATATCGAATACCGAGGTGTATCAGACCGGCTATGCCTGACTTAAGCCGAGCATTTTCCATAAATAGAACTTTTGCCCGCTGTTTTTCTGCTTCAAGCTCAACGCGCAGCTTCCCTACCGTTAGCGCAATATCCTCGTTCTCCTGATCGCGGCTTTTGATGTATTGCAGGTTTCTTTCCCGTTCATCCAGCAGTGCCAGCACGGTTTCTGGTCCGGTCAGAAATTTGAAGGCGTTGAGCGCATCAATATCCACACCGTAATCTTTAAGTTCCTGTTCACTTAACAAGTCATCATCAGCTGGCAACATTAACAGGCGTTCCATTGCTGGAATTGCACGTTCCGCCACCTCACGCAGTGCCTGGTAATTAATTTCGCTCACTGGTTGCCTCCTTTGCGAAGCTGGGCAGCAAAGTCAACTAACCACTCAGTCATTTCAACCTTCCCTACCAGGTCTGAACCAGGGTACATACAGCAATCACTCTGCGCCGCTTTGAAATCCTTATACTCATATTCTTGGGCCACCAGATTTTTTGCAGCTTCTATAGCAGCATCCACCCCCTGCGCCCGGACTTCAGCCAGGAAAGCATCAGTGGTTGGCGTTTCAGGTATCTGTCTCCTCATCCGTTCTATTGCATGATTGAACCCGAAGTCTTCCGCGAGAGATACGTCATCCATATTGTCATTGTCATCTTCAATATCCCGTGATTCTGGAATTGCAGACTTTATTCCCGCATTCTCCGCTGCCAGCGCCGTGAAATTACCCTCCAGCTCTGCAATGCGCTGTTTTGCGGCATCAAGTTCAATCGATAATTTTTCCAACTGCTCTTTATGCTTCTTGTATTCCTGATATGCGTGCCAGGACTGACCTTTGCGCACACTATCAGTAATATCAGTAATCTGTTCTGGTGTTAGAGTGGTCAGTGGCTGTGCTGGGAAAATCAGCACTTTCCCGGAATCCCAATCAAAACCAGCGTGAATTGACTGAACTTCAACTGAGGGTGTTGAACCAATGCTGCCAGGCGAATGAACAACGATCGTTACATCCATATCGCGACGATGGCTGTGGTTGTTGGACAAAATACGATTCACCAACTCAGAAAATTTGGAAAATTTCATGCTGATTCCCCTTTCTCTGCTCTCTCCTGTCGGAACATCACTATCACTGGTTGAACATAACACTTAGGGGATTGCTGTATCCAAACGGCAGATTGTTTACGCAGTACAGAATCATTTTGTTTTTTTCTCCAGTTCGTACTATTAACCCATTCCACAATAACCGTGATAATTCATTACTGATAGAAGTTGCGCTTCTTCCAAGTGCGAGGGATATATCTTCTCTACTGCAATCTGGATTTTCCTGGATATGCTCGATAACGGTCATGTGGTCCCTTTTACTTAATATCTGTTTCGGATTGCATGCCATGAGTATTCATTTCGTTAATAATTTCATCCAGAAGGATTTCAAGCCCTTCTCGACCCATATCTGAAAGAATGAAACCTTTATCAGGGAGCATTTTCTGATAAAGAAACAGCGCTCTTCCCATTCCTTCAGCTTCGCCGTATTTTTGAATTAAATTCCATTCAATATACTGTTGTAAGGCAAATCGAATGGGGCCGGGATATATCGTCATAAACCCATACATCCCGTTATATACCACGGCGTGTTCAGTTGTTCCGTGTTCATTCAAGATATCAATTGTGCCGTTCTTGTCTTCTTCTTCGTTGATGAATGTCGTCACATACAACCATCGCCACTGAGCAACCTTCATCTCAACCGGAAGTTTACCCAGTAATCCTGCTTCGTCGGCTTGCGCCAGACACTGAAGGATACGTAAACCTCGCACATTAGGAGTATCGAATTCTCCGGCATCCAGACGACGTATGGCGTCGTGATAATCAATCGTCATACTGCCAGTTCGTATACCATTGGCTGTTGCTTCAGCCTGGAATTCATCGTATTGCATGATATTTATTCCTCATCTTCATCTTCATCTTCATCTTCATCTTCATCTTCATCAATACTCTGGTTTGTTCGTGTTCTGCTGTTTTCTGATGCATTATTATCTCCCGTATGCTTTACGCAGAAATAAGCAGGCAATATGCATGTAATTTTCACCGTATTGTGCAATAAGGCAGGCGGTCTTGTGTGATGCCATATTCTTTATAAAAGTCACAATAAAGCCTCCTGTGGATTAAGGTTGTAACAATCCCCGGCGATAAAACCGCAATAAACGTTCAGGGCATATTTGTTGTTATTGCGCTAATTCTTTTTCGGCAGCAGCTTTTGTATACTCACATGCAAAACTCAGAATTTCGCTGCCGAGTGTTTTCGTTTCGTGATTACTGGACATATGTAATACCTGTGTTGCATGCAATAAATGATAAACATTTACCGCAAATGAATCAGGCTCCAGACAAATGCCTTCGTAATTATCTTGCTGTGAGGTTGTTTCTGTCATTGCTCCTGAAGTGCATGCGAGCCTGTTTTTGACAATTCTCTTTTCTCTAATCACTATATCGGCAACATCTATTGCCTTTACAACCTCCGGGAGAAGTTCCGGGTTTGTATAATCAAAGTCATCAACATGGAGAACAGTTATGTTTTCGAACTTTTTCATGGCTTCCTCAGCTGACTTATATGTCCTGCTATATAGCGAGTCTCAGAAGTGTTTTCATATTGAGACTGTTTCCGCAATGATTGATAATCAGTTACCGGATGCTTATCCGTGTCCGGCGCACGACCACACGTAGCCGCGTGTTGGTCCCCATTTTCAATTCAGCTCTCAATGGAGGATAAATGATTAACGCAGAGCAACTCGAAAAAGAGATTTCAGAACTCAAAAAAGAATTAATTTGGCACAAAGTTGCTATCTCCGCATTAATTCGTCAGGTAGTTTCACCTGAAGATAAAGTAAAGTTTATGAAGCAGTTCTCATCTTCATCAAAGGAGTTTTTCACTGACGAGGTTCATCCAGAGGCTGGATTTTGGATCCGTCAATTATTTTCGCAAGATAAGCGTAAATAGCGTCATCAATACTCGCGTCGCTCTTGAATTTAAGAGCGATGCTCTTTATATCCTCTGAAATTATTACCAGATCACCATATGTTATATTTTTATTATTGCGCGCAGTGCTTTTTTGTATGAAATCAAGCAATTCACCAATGAGACAAATATGGTAAGCATCACAGTTTTTCATGCGCAAGTATCCCCACCTGTTGGTTTACCAGTTAACAGCCACATCGGATCGCAGCCAAGAATATTTGCCAGTGGGATAAGCATACTGATAGTTGGTTCATACTCTCCGCTCTCCCACTGGATGATAATTTCTTCATCGAGATCGAGCAGCCTGGCGAGTTCGGCGGTTGTTAAGCCGCAGGCTTCGCGTTGGGTGCGAAGACGGTTGTTGATTGCAGAATTTTTATTCTGTAAAAGCATTGCTGACGATAGCTTTCTGGATATGCTATTTGTCATATCCCATGCCAGCCCTGCGCATGACTCTATATCGCTAGAGAGCGTAGCATCAGGTGTTGCTTTTGCTATTAGTGTAATGAGGCTGCCGAGGTTTTTCAGTTCTTCGAGACAGTCAAGAGTTGTAGCTTTATTGATCATGAGATGATACCTCAGTTACGAACTTTGTTTTATGGTAACTAAGGTATCAAGGTGTGGCAAGTGATTTTTGATACTTTGGTTTCTTTTTGTGTTTTGTGTTTTGTGTCTGGTCAGAAAATATCCCACCTGGCATCAACCACAACACCTACTATTTCGCAATCATTGTCCATTTCTATGATTGGATATTGTGGATTAAGGGGCTTTAGAAACGCCTTTCCCATGTCAGAAATATATTTTTTGAATGTTGCTTCATTGGTGGATTTTTTTCTGGCGATGACGTAACACCCTGAAAAAACTTCTTTATCTGGGTTGACAAGGATCGACATTCCTTCAGGAAATGTTATTCCTACGGGCGAAGTCATTGAGTCTCCGTGCACTTCCAGCCAGAACCCCCTCTCACCAGCGTATTTTACAGAATGCCTCCAATTATCCTGATCATACATGTTGTAGTCATCACCAGAAGTTGCGAATAATCCTGCCTGAACCCAGTTAATTACAGGGTAAGAGTGTGCTGTGTCTCTCTGTGGGCAGCTCTTAACATTATTTTCCCAATGCTTATCTTTTTCATCTCCGTTCTGAAGCCACTGCGGTGAACACCGCAGTGCAGCTGCAACTTTAAAAAGGGTGTCACCGTTGAAACTTTTTGTAAGGCCTTGCTCGGCTTTACTGATTGCAACTCTGGTGATCCCAGCTTTTTTAGCCAACGCATCTTGTGTTAACCCAGCTTTTTGCCGTGCGTTGATGAGACGTTCACCTAAAGACTTCATTTTTCTTCTCCTCTCATGGTTGTTGATACTAAAGTAACAGAATTTCTTGATACTTTGGATTCCTGTGGTTAACATCGTTGGATAACAAAGTATCTGGTGTGAGACTAAAGAATGACCCTTTATGAAATATTAAAAATTCAATTTAAAACCAATGCCGCTATTGGTCGCAGGTTCCCAAAGAAAGGAAGGCCTCGTGGCAGTCAAGGTGTTGGAAAGTGGAAAACGCGAGGTGTTCCGGAGGATGTTGCCATTCTTTGTCATTTGGATCCGAGCATTCCATATACACACCCAAGCCTAGCGCACACGGAAGATGGGAAGTGATGGTGGTGATATGAGCGAAAAAATAACTATTAAATACGATGGGACAACCATTTCGATTGCCCCGATCACATTAGCGTTCGCTGAGAAGTTGTTGGTAAGCCTTAAAGGATGCGAACTGCATTCTACCTTCGGCATTGATTCCAATGCCTTCGCTTGTACACCAGGTGATGAACTCGGCTGTATCCGCTTCAACTTTAATAACTCGTTGCCCGCCTCTTTCGACACGCTTAATCAATTTTTCAGCGTCGTGTTTCCACTCGGTGTAACTGTCGGAGAGCACATCAGCATCAGTAAAAATATTTTTGAGCTCATGATACTGAATCGCATCGCGAAACCAGAATAAACCAACGGCCTGAACTTTCATGTCGAACCTCCTTTGGTTCTTTTGTTTATAGGGATCAAAAGGATAACTGAAGGAAGGTTCGGCACCAATAAGTACGAATGTGCGGAATCTTAAAAGAATTTATCCGTAAGGAGATGGCAGTGAACACCGCAATTTTTAACGACAAAGCATCCATGACCAGCGTTGAGATCGCAGAGCTGGTGGGTAGTCAGCACTCAGATGTTAAACGTAGTATCGAACGCCTGGTTGCTAAAAACATCATCCGGAAACCGCCAATGGCTGTTTCCGAGAAAATCAATAACTTAGGTTTTAAAGTTCAATATGAGCATTACCTGTTTGAAGGAGAACAAGGTAAGCGCGACAGCATCATTGTCGTCGCACAGCTCTGCCCTGAATTCACTGCTCGCCTGGTAGATCGCTGGCGCGAACTGGAAGAACAGATCCGTAAGCCAATGAGCGAAATCGAAATGGTTGCCGCGATGGCTCTTGAAGCCGTTCGCCAACAGAAACGGATCACTCAGGTGGAAGAAAAAGTCAGCCACGTTGCTGAAACAGTCGAGCAAATTAAAAAGGGCACTATTCGTGAGGGCTATGCCGGATATCGCCAACTGAAAGCAAAAACCGGTTTGTAAGATGATAAATGCCGCAATCTGGTGAACGCCTATCAGATTCCTACAGACACCCATGAGTTCATGACGCCGGACGGATTGTTGTCACGTCGCGCAATTGTTGCTGTGGAACCGTTTATGGCTGCTTTTTATCGGGTTATGGAGGAAGCAGAACCGCGAGGGACTCGCTGGTATCACCCGAAAATGGGGTTATTTCAGGTTATTGGTTGGCAGCGATGAAAAAAAGCCGGGAGTAACCCGGCTCACTCAACATCAATAACGGGGAGCTGTTTCGCATAAAACGGCTCCGAAACATCCAAGAACAGTTCTAAAGATATCAGCAGCTATATGATCATTTCAAGACCAAATATTGATTCTGCAATTTCGGGACGTTACACTGTCTCTGCACCTTATAAAGCGGGTGCCGGGCGTGGAAACCCGAAATTCAATATAGAGCACAACCGCGCTCATGCGGTTTTTTCGTGTCATGAGCATCGTTACGCCCAAATTATGGTGGGGCGTGCAGGGCCAACTTCGGTTGGGCCGGGTTCTATGTTGACCGGTATTTCCACCCCTGTACGTCTCACCACCTATATGGTCGTGGAAAGCCTTGGTGGTGAGTTCATTGAATTCAACATAGGGGCTGTCACCATGACTACTCTCCCAACCCAATCTCGCCCTGAAATCACGATTATCAATGGTCGCGTTGTCACCACATCTCTTGCAGTAGCTAATTACTTTACTAAACGGCATGAGCGGGTTTTAGATAGAATTAGAAACCTCGAATGTTCCGCTGAATTTACTGAACACAATTTTGTGTTAAGTGAATACACCGACGCATCAGGCCGCAAACTCCCTTGTT
>OHBD01001104.1_pt1 | contig 12724 bp, 13 predicted proteins | sample 1577291 | NCBI WGS metagenome assembly OHBD01 (sample SAMEA3879572, study PRJEB24766) | human gut metagenome | biome: human-associated habitat; feature: feces | place: USA | collected 1985/1987
TGGTGCGGCTCCCGATTATGGAGAGGTCGTATCAAAATCGTTTCTGTTGGCGCATAGGCCGGACTGGTGATTAGTCGGCTTGTGCGTCTTTTTCTTGCACAATATGATTTAAGACTATGCGCAGTTGTTAGATGCTACGAATATCTATTGCAAAGGAGTGATTATTTTGAAACCGAAAAGACTGTTGGCTGTATTGCTAACACTAATTTTAACCTGTTCATTTGTAACTTCTGCATCAGCAGCTTCTTGTGGTGAATATGTTGATTGGACATGGAAAAATGGCACCTCATCGTTATCTGTGCAGATGTTCCCGTCTGCATACGATTTTTATGATAATATTTATGCCGTTTACCAGTCTTGGAATGACATATCCTCAGCGGTTTCCATTGATGGATTTACATACTACGCAGATGGAACTAACCAAAATAAGGATATTCAAATTGTTGGTGCTGCACTTACGGGAACAACTTTAGCGAACACAAGTATATATAGCAAAAACATTCTAGGTGTTTATACCCAGCAAGGTTTTTGGTCTTATACAGGAAAAGTTAGTAAAGCTGTTATCACCATTGACACATCAGGTAGATTTGGTGGACAGACAGACACATGGGAAAGAAAAACAATAATCCATGAATTGGGACACGCACTGGCGTTAGATCATCCGTCCTGTACTAACCGAGCTATTATGCACCAAACCAGTTCTTCTTATGTTTCAAGTTCAATGCAATCACACGATAGAGATTGTCTGATTGAGAAATGGGGTGAATAAGTATGACTAAAAGAACAAAAAGCATTCCGGTTTTGCTTGGTACTCTATTCCTGTTGATTCTTGTTGTTGCTGCTTCTTTAACTTCATTTTTGGGAAGCAAGACGCATTACAATATTCTTGCAACCGACAGATTGCAATTAGCACCTACTTATGCTGACTTGCAAAATGTAAGTGATATTGTTGTTAAAGCGACAGTTATTCCCGGAAAAGAAAACAAGTTAATTACAGCAGACGATGGCACAGTTGTCTTTGGCTATACCATTACGCAGCTTAATGTCACAGAAGTATTCAAAGGAAATATCAATGAGGACTATCCCATTAACATTACCGAAGAATACTACACTCTTTCAGGAAATGGGAATGAGGTTTACACCCAAGGAAATTATATGCCCGCACAAGAAAGTGGCGAATATATTTTCTTCTTAAAAGCATACGACAGCACCAGCCCCTATGCCGGAATGTATTTTCCTGTTGATTTGGAGTATGGTAAGTATTCTGTTGATCTGGCTGAAACCTTTACTACACCAGCAAATGCTTCAGCAGCAGAATATGAGGTCATTGCCCTTGATGAAAAATATGTTGAGTTTGCCACAAGAGTAATTGAAGATTATTTACAAAACTAAGAAAGGAAATTCAAAATGAAAAAGAGAATTTTTGCATTAGCAGTAGCAGTCATGATGTTGGCTTCTTTTGCTACAACCGCTTCTGCTGCCGAAACGCAGAATCCATACGAACTGCCCTATGATGTAGATAGCGGAGAAATGTTTGAATGTAGCGAATCCCTTGCCGTGGGAGATATACGAACCAGAGCTATTTTAGGAACAGGCACCCTTTACCATTCCGACCCTCTCATCGGTTATCCAAAAGCATACGCCTATACAGAGGCCTACGACACTTCATATAAAGTTCGTGCAAAATGCGATGTCAACAGTAACGGTGAGGGTGTCGATACAACAGGTTGGAAAGAGCTTAAAAACACCAAAGCGTGTAACTCCGGCACAATTCAAGCAACCACGGCTCGTTGTATTTTCGATGGCTTCCACGAAATTCAGACAACTTCCACTTCCAGCATGGGATCTGCTCAAACTACGGCATCCTATAATTGATTAAACCACGGGGCATAACAATAATCTGCAAATGTGTGGGGAATTGTTATGCCCCACTTTATAGGGAGAGGTATATGTAAGTGAAACTAAAAAGATTCTTTTGCGCTTTGCTGATTATGACAATATGCGTATTATTTGCTTCTTGTGATTATTCCGACAATGATAAACACTTGGATTTCGCAGATGAATATAGAGAATATGGAAATATGCTTGTTTTAGGCGTTGTCAACGATACAGATTTGACCGAGGACGGAGTTGTATATCTTGATTCCATTACAGATAACTTAAACATACAATTTGCAAACTTGACCGAATACGATTCGGAGTACATATTAAAACTGTTTTTGGATTACGAAGAAATTGAGTATTTTATTGATGATGAAATCAAAAACGGATATGTTTTTCAAGCAAAATCCGATGAATCGTTGATTATTCCTGTGAAGCTCAATTCATCAATAGACTTCAATAATTCTCATATACTCACTGTCGCGGTCTTGACCGCACCAAACAAACACGCAAAAAATAGTGATTTAATGAGTAATTCCTATGGAATGGTTCTTAGCTACGAACTTGCTCCGCGTGATGGCACGCGAAGTATCTCAACAAATAAAATATGTAGTGATCCTACAAAATATTTGGAACTAAACTATCAAGGGTTGATGTTAAATCTTGATTTTGATGCTGCAAACAATGCTACAACACAATTTCCACCACAGAATATATTTGCAAAGGCTGGGGAAACTATAACATTGGCATACCGTGCTGGAAACTATGAAAATGCAAGTGAGCTGATGGTCATTGTCCTTATAGATTGGAAACAAAGCCAAATAAATGATGTTAATTCTCTCTATATTAGGAATAAGCCCGGATACATAGGTTATGGTGAATTGAACATTACCACTCCACTTCAAGCTGGTGAATACGAAGTGACGGCCTTTGTAGTAGACTCTCCGTTTAGTTTAAGAGATTTCAATACTTTCCATACTCATGATACAGCATATCGCTTTACTTTAACAGTGCAATAGAATATCTATAATGAACTACCCGTACCGTTGGCAACGGCATAACCGCTAACTTAATACATCAATTATCGTAAATTCAGATAAACAAATGATACTGGGCGGTTAAGCACTCTTGGGCTTGTTCGCCTTGTTGTCATAAAGCAAAATGGGCGGCAACTGTCAATGGCGGGCGTAGCCCGTTCATGACCGTTGACTGCTACTGCCTGTTTTGCTATCTCCCCTTTGGCTGTTCGGAATAGCGGCGGGGCTGCTGTCCTCGTCTGTGTTTGTGGTCTGCTTCTTTATTGCCCTTGTGCGTTTGCACCTGGATTATCATTTCCGTATCCTTCCAGCAGGTTGATCACGCCCCAGATTCCGAGACCTGCGCCAAGGGCGATGACCAAAGTTTGCAAAACATCGACTGCGCTATTGAAGAAATCCATATTTTATGTGCCGGAATCGTTTCTTTATGGTTTTTACGATGGAAACCGCAAAGCCGGAATGAGCTGGCCGCGCTGTGCGGCTGTCGATTCCGGCTTCTCCTTTCAAATTTTCGGTTGTGCTTTCCTCCGACTTTGCGTTTCGCCTGTATCTCTTGCATTGTCGGCGTCCTCCTTTACGGAATGGGTGTCTGATCTATATATAAAAATCCGCCCGTTCAGGCGGATTCTGAACCTGCGGCCGCGCCCGTGTCAAAGACCTCAAATTCCTCCTCCGGCTTCAGCTTGAGCTTTGTGGAGAGGAATTTTTCAATGTCAAAGGCGTTCTTGGGATTCGCGTCCGAAAGATACTTGTAGTTGGGGTGTTTTGTGATGTCGTATTTGTCGGATAGGAACGGCCTGACGCCGCGAAGCTGCAAGATACACTTGCCGCCATTAAGAACGGCAAGCTCATCCTGACTCATCAGCTCCTTGCCGAGCTTTTGATAGTTCAGACTGTGGGAAACCTCTCTGCCGCGGCTTTCGCCGGTATTGAAGGTGTCAATGGTTTCCTTGCCCAGTGCGGCGGACAGCTCCTTTAATGTGGTCGGCTCCTTGCCGCCGAGGAACACGGAGCTATCGCAGTTGCCGATGATGGTGTCGCAGTTGTCCTTGTAGAGTGCCTTGAGCTGGCTCTGTGCCTGCAAAACAAGGCAGGCGGAGATCTCGCGGCTGCGGATGGTGGCCATGAGCTTTTCCAGCTTGGGAATCTGCCCGATGTTGGCGCACTCGTCGATGAGGCAGCGCACATGGACAGGCAGCCTGCCGCCGTACACATCGTCCGCCTTGTCGCACAGGAGGTTGAATAGCTGGGTATAGACCATGCTGGCAAGGAAGTTGAAGGTGTCGTCTGTGTCAGAAATGATGATAAACAGCGCCGTTTTCCGGTCGCCCAGCGTGTCCAGCTCCAGCTCGTCATACGCCGTGATCTCCCGCAGCTCCTGAATGTCAAAGGGGGCAAGGCGCGCGCCGCAGCTAATTAAAATACTTTTTGCTGTCTTGCCCGCCGCTAAGCGGTATTTGGCATATTGGCGCACGGCGAAGTGATGCGGCTCCCGTTTTGCCAGCTCCTCAAACATCAGATCGACGGGATTTTTGAAGTCCTCGTCGTCCTCCCGCACCTCCATGGTGTTGATCATTTCGATGAGGGTGGCGAAGTTCTGCTCCTCCACCGGCGCTTCGTAGTAGATATACCCGATGAGCGCCGTGTAGAGCAGCGTCTCCGTCTTGCGCCAGAAGTCATCGCCGGATTTCCCGTCCCCCTGCGTGTTGGCAATGAGGGTCGTGACCAGCTTCAGAATGTCCTTCTCGCTGTGGAGATACGCGAAGGGGTTGTAGTGGTGGGACTTTTTGAAGTTGATCGTGTTCAGTATCTTGATTTTATACTGATTCCGCTGGAGTAATTTTCCACATTCGACCACAATACTGCCTTTCGGATCGGTGACAACATAGGAACTGTGAAGCTGCATGAGGTTGGGCTTGATGAAAAACCGCGTCTTGCCGCTGCCGGAGCCGCCTACTACCAGTACGTTTTTGTTTCGCGCCGTTTTCGGGTCCTTGGGTCGGCTGTTCATGGTCAGCCGCTCCGTCTGGGTGAGAATGACGTTGTTGGAAAAGGTGGGGTCTACATAGGGCTTGATGTCCTCTGCGTTGCCCCATCTTGCGCTGCCATACTCGATATTCTTCCGAAACTTCCGCGCGTTCTTCCCCTTGACGTAGACGGCAAGCCGGACGAGCAGGGCGGCGGCAACGCCCACGCACAGGTCGATGGGGTGGAAGCTGGGGAGCGCGGACTGAAACGCGGCGGCGAAGCCCTCCATGACGTGCAGCGCCTTTTGAGAGATGTCCGCGCCGGGAGCCAGACGTGCCGCCTGCCCCAGCTTGGTGGCAAAGAGCGCGATAAAGACATAGGGGAGGTTGGGAAGCAGGAGCCTCTTTACGTTGATCTGCTTCATAGCTCCAGCCCCTTGTCCTTGTTCCGGGCTTTGTCCGGCGTAAGGGATAGCACCTTCACCTTGAGCGCGCGGAGCTGTTCCAGCACCGAGGGTTTCTCCTGCGAGGCCCGCTTGACCTCTTTTGCGGTGTATTCCTTGAACGCCGCCGTCAGCGCGTCTGCGTCCCGCCCCTTGAAAAAGACCAGGTATTTCGGCGGGGATACGCTGCGGTCCTTTTTCACGGCGAAATCCACGCCGTACTTCCGTGCCACGCGCTCAAAGGATTTGATATTGCTGTCGGTGATCTCGATATTGGATACGCCCTGATTCTGCCCGATGAGCTGCTTCACCGTCTGCTTGCCGGTGGGCTTTTCCGGCGCGGCGCGGGCTTTTTGCAGCCGCTTTTCCTTTCGGCTTGCCAGATATTTCAGAATGGCGGCTTTCAGCAGCCGCCCGGTGAGCTTTGTCGCGCTGATGACCAGCGTGACCGCTCTGTTTTCCACTTCTTCCTGCATGGGTCATCCCTCCTTTCCCGCATAGTGGGGTGAATTGTTACGCGCCCACCCATTCCAGCACGAAAATCACGGTCAGCACCTGCTCGGAGATAGGACGGGAGGAGGCAGATACCACCGCGTCATAGTGCAGCGGCAGCGCCTCGCCGCCGGGAATGCGCCAGCCGCCGCCGAGGGGCAGGGCTTCCTCCGCACCGGTCGTCCTGCTCTGTGCGCCGTTGACAGAAAAGCCGATTTTACGGCTGTCCACCTTTTCTGTTGCCATATTGGTGGAAAACGGCACCAGCGTCCAGCCGTTCTCTGTGCGCAGGGTGACGGAGCTGACGCTGACCGCGCCGGTGGAGCGGTTGACGATGCGGACGTTGGATGCGGCATAGACCGTGCCGGTTTTTGATACGGTCAGCGTCATACCGGCAGGGACGATAACTGAAAATCGGGTCAGCAGATAACCGCAGTCATCACAGTATCCGTCGCTGTCCCCGTCAAGATGCGCCTGCACCGCAAAGCCATTATACCCGCAATCGCAGGAAACGGCACGGCGATGCTCCGTGTCGGAAACGCTCTGCCACGCGCCGTACTGAAACGCATGGGCTTCCTCCGCCGTAACAACGCGCCCGCACTCACAGGTGCGGGTTCTTGTATGCTCCGTATCGCTGAACAGCGTCAGCGTGTCCAAAAAGACATGGTAGGTATAAAGGTTTCTTTCGTATCCGCACAGACAGGATTCATGGCGGGCACCGGCCGTCAGGGAATGGGCGGCGTATTCATATTCGCTGTATCCGCAGGCGGAGCAGGTCTTGGTCCTGCGGTGCTGCGTGGCGGAATCGCTCTGCCAGCTTCCGTAGGTGAAAGCATGGGCGGAATAGGACGAGGAGAGCATCGCATTGCAGACGGAGCAGGATTGCACGGTTCGGTGCTGGGCTGCGCTGTACTGCGCGTACTGCGTTGAAACCGAATGGGAAGCGTAGCGATAGGTTCCCTCGCCGCAGTCGGAGCAGGCGTAGCTGCGCCGGTGCTGGCTGCTGCTGTAATACTCCCACGCGCCGTAAACGTAGGTGCCGTGGCTGGTGCCGTAGTCCACCAGTGCGCCGCAGGAACGGCAGTATTCATACCAGTCGCAGCCGCTCCATGAGGTCCGGGTCGAGCTGTGGTAACAGACGTTTCCGCCTCCACCACCGCCTCCGCCGCTGCCGTTGGAGTAGCCGCATTTGGAGCAGACACCGCTTCGGAAGCTGTGGGCTTCGCCGTTGACGCCGCCCGCCTGATCGTATCCGCAGTTGGAACACCAGTGCCGGACGCAATGCTCGCTGTTTGTCCACTGCTCATACTCCACCGTGTCATATTCCGGGATGAACAGTACCAGCAGCGGCGTCAGAGAGCCGGTGGAAAACGCGCCGGGGACAATGGTAAAAGCTCCGCTGTAATAGAGCTGAATCTGCCGCAGTGAGGGGCAGTCCGCAAAGGCCGCCGCCCCGATGACCGGCGTGGTGTAGGGAATCTCCGCCATGGTCAGGGCGGTGCAGCCGGTAAACCAGTAGGCAAGGCTGGGGATGCAGAGCGCATCCATATCCTCAAACCACACCTGTGTGATCTGCTCCCGTACCGCCGCCCAAGGCTGGTCGTCCGGGCTTACAAATGTAGGACAGCTCCCGTTGCCGGAGAGCATGAGCCAGCCATATTCGTTGAGTTCCCAATAGATGCCGCTGCCCGGAATCACGCCGGAGGTATCGGAGGGCTGTCCGGCTTCCGGTTCAGGCTGTTCCAACAGAGGTGTTGCCACCGGCACAGCTATTTCTTCCGGTTCTGGCAGGGATTCTTCTGTGTGTTCCGTCTGTGAAAATACTTCTTCGTGCGTGTGTCCGCAGTCCTCGCCGCACAGCTCCGTTTGTGCCGCAATCGTTTCCTCCGGCAGCCCTGCCGCCAGCGCCGTGGTGCCGAGCAGCGACAGCGCCGCCAGAAGCGCCAGCAGCAGAGCCAGCGGCTTTTTCGCTTTCATAAGCGTCATGCTGCCCCCTCCTTAATCCACGATGGAGATGGTAAATACCACGTTCGCCGCCTGTACGTCCCTGCTGTTGGGCGCGTCGCCGGACACCTTTGCGAAATAGGTGAGCTTCTGGCTTCCGCCCGCCGCGATCACGGGAAAGGCGGAGGATGTGAGCGGCACCCTGCCCGCGCCGGTTGTGACGCAGCCGTTAATCTTCAGGGCGATGGTCTTGCTGCCGGAGAAGCTGTCGTAGCTCCCGACCTTGTATGCTCCGTCCGTGACGGAAAGTCCCGTCACCTGCACGGAGCCGGTTTTGGCGTTGTTTGTGATCCTCGCGTTGTCTGCCGTGACCACCGTGCCGTTGATGACGTACACGGGCAGGGCGGCGGGGACGGTGACGTTGACCGCCCGGTACTCGTTGGAAACGGTCAGCGTCACCGGTACGGTGGCGGTGGTCGTGCCTGCCGCCAGCGCGCCGGTGGAAAGGGAAAACACCAGCGCAAGGGCGAGGAAAAACGCCGGGATGGTTTTTCGTTTCATAAAGCCTGCCTTTCTGCGGCAGGGGCAGCCCCCGCAAAGGGAGCCGCCCGCCGCTGTTTTGTGGTTTATTCGCTTGGCTGTTGGGTTTTTCTCTTACGCTGCGGTATCCCACTCCACGATGAACACCACGTTTGCTACGGTCGCGCCGGTCACGGCGGAGGACAGCGGGGTGACGATGGCGGCGTAGTCGATCTTCGCGGCGTTGCCGGTGCTGTCACCCGCGCCGGTCATGTAGCAGCCCGCGATGGGCGCGTCGATGAGTGTCTGGGTGTTGGCGTTGGAGGCGTCGGTGGCCTTCTGCTGCCCGCCGCCGATGGAGATGGCAAAGCCCAGCTTATTGCTGTCCACCTTTTCTCCGGCGAGGATGGACTTATTGCCGAAGGCCGTGAGCTTCCAACCGGAGGCTGCGGTGATGGAAACGGACTTCACGCGCACCGCGCCGTAGGAGTGGTTGACGATCTGGCAGTTGTTGGCGGTGGTCACGTCGCCGTCCTGCGACATGGCCATCGGGAGCGCGGTGGGAACGGTGACGCGCATGGCGGTGGCGGAGGGGTCGCCGCCCTCGGTGCCGTCCGAGGTGGAGCTGAGGTTGACGGGGGTGGAGCCGGAGCCGCCGGAGCTGTCGATCTCCGCCGCGAACGCGGAAACGGACAGGCAGAGGCAGAGGCAGAGCGCCAGGACGAGTGCGATGAGCTTGGAGGTATGCTTTTTCATAGGTTTTTCTCCTTTCGCCTTTCGGCTTGTAAAATATATTGACCGCCTTGCGGCATGGTCACGAAATGAAAAACCGTCACTCCAGAACGGTGACGGTGATGACAGCGCCCGCGCAGCCGAGGTATTCGCCGCTGTCGGGGTCTACGTTGTAGAAAAGGGCGGTGCATTCGTATGTTCCGGCGTCAAGGTCGGCGGACAGCTTCGCCGTTTCCAGCTTGCTGCCTACGGGGATCGCGCCTGACTTGTAGATCACCTCGCCGGTGTCGTTGCGGTGGATCTCCACCACCTGCGGGTAGTTGTTGATGCTCTCGTTGACGATCATCAGGTTTCCGGCAGAGCTGCCGTTTTGGAAAATGGGCGTGGTGTTCATGGAGATGTTGATCATGCCCTGCTCCACCTTTTCGTTGAGCGCGTCCACGATCTTGTCCGTGTCCGCCTCGTTCCAGCCGCCCTCCACCGCGCCGGGGTCGTAGACGATGCCGCCGGTGGCGAGATCAGGCGTCTTGCCGTCTGTGCAGCTTCGCAGCAGGAACACCGCCGCCGCGATGATGAGCAGCACCAGCAGCGCAATGAGCGCGCCCCGGTTGCTGCCGCCGTTTCTCTGCTTATGGGGATAATTGGATTTTGCCATGTGCCTTGTCCTCCTGTTTTTTACCGCATGAGCGGATAGAATGGTTCCGCGCCCCGCAGGGGCGCGCGGATATGGGGAACGCCGTCCTCCATGGGACGCGGCGGCTACCGGCCGCGCAGCCCGTCGCCGTACATATCGTGGTTGACGAGGGCGGAATAGTAGCTTCCGATGGTGCTGGGCGCGTTGAACAGCGACGCCAGCAGGTATTTCTTGATGTTGCGGACGTAGGTGGTGTTCTGCTTCAGGCAGTCAAAGACGTACTCGATGTGGGAGGCTGTGATGCGCAGCAGCTTCTCCTTCACCATCTCAGCCGGGTACTCGTCTCCGGCAATCACGATGGTTTTCTTACGGGAGCAGAGGGTTTCCGCAATGAGGTCCACCACCTCGTCAAGCTGCTCCCTGTCCTGCCGCGGGTCCTGCACGAGAATGTCGTACTCGATATTTTCTCTGACGATCTCTCGCGCTTTCTCGTATCCCATCCCGTCATATCCCGCGCCCTGCAAGGGGGCCGGGGGATAGATTGGATCAGGATTTGATATGTCCGTAATAGATTCATCAGGAATTTCTTTTTCTTTATTTCTTCTATCTTTATTTAATTGCGCGGGCTTTTCCGTATATGGCTCGTCCGTATCCGGGGTATCCAGATACGGGTTTTCCGTATCTGGTGAAGCCGTATCCGGCAGAGGCGTATGCGGCGATTCATAGATGGTGTACTCGGTGTCGGTGATGCGCCCGCGGCTGTCCCTGAGCTGGCGGCGTACAAGGTAGCCGTGCGATTCCAGCTCCTTGAGCGCCGCGCCGATGGCGTCCACGCCCTCTTTGCAGATGGCGGCAAGCCCGCGGGTGGTATAATCCCACTCGTCGGTCAGGGAGAGCATCTTGGATAGCAGCCCGATGGATTTCAGCGTCAGGCGGGTATCCCGCAGGTGGTAATTGGACATGACCGTGTAATTGTGGTTCTTCTCCACGCGAAATACTGCCACGGTGTTCACCTCCCCTCAGAGGGAAAAAGCAGCCCCGCAGACGGAGCGTTTCCCCCTGCTTCGCGGCGGATGAGGCGGCGGAGGGTATATTCCCGCTGCCCGCGCCTTGCGGTAATTTTCAGGGCGTCCAGCCCGAAACGGGCGATGAGCAGGGCGTTGATGAGCAGCCGGAACGCTTCGTCCGGGATGATCTGCGGCTCCGCAAGGTCGCCCTGCGTGACCTCCGCCGTGTGGCAGTAAAGGCTCTTTGCCGCCATAAGCAGCGTGTAGTCATGGGATGAGATGCCGCGCCTGCGGGCGTAGCGGAAGTCGATGCCGCCGCGGAAGAAGCAGTTGAAGGTCCTGTCCGCAAGCTCTTTGCTGGAGGTCAGCAGATACAGCGCGGCGAAGAACTCCGGCGTGTCGCGCTCCTTGCGGCAGCCCAGCAGCAGCCGCAGGGTCTCCATGCGCTTCCTGTGGGTATTGTCCTGCCACATGGTGCCGGGAAAGCTCTCCGCCAGCCGCATGATTCTTGCGGTCAGGCGCGGACGGTACGGGAACAGCTCCGCGACGGCCTCCGCATAGCCCACCGTACCAGCTTCCATACGCTCGGCAAGGCAGGGGCAGGACAGGGCGGTGCAGCCCAGCTTTTTGACATATTCCGTGCAGAGGACGCAGGAAACGTCCTCCGGCTTATACTTGAACGTGTTGATATACATGGCTTTGCTCCTCTCTGGATATGACAAAACCGGGCAAAGAAAGCTCTCTGCCCGGTCGGTGTCGTGGTTGTCTGCGGTCGTATTCGGTTATCTGGACTGGTCACGCTGGCGCTTGCGCAGCCATGCGTCCAGCAGCTTGAGGATGGTTTCCTCCATCTTCTGCGGCGTATAGGAGCGCGGGAAGTATTTGCGCAGCTTGTCCGCTGAGAGGACGACGTTATAGCCCTCCGGCTTTTTCTGCTCCATCATGATGTCCAGCATGGTGTCGTCGTTGAGCTTGCCGTCGCGGGAGAGCTTTTTCATGCGCTGCGCCTGCGAAAGCGAGGGCGTAGCCTGCTCGCTGTCGATGGCGGTCAGGAGCATCTGCTGTTCCTCCGGCTTGAGGTAGGAGATTTCCACGGCAGGGGTCATGCCGATCTTCTTCTCGTCCACCATCTGCTGAAGCTCCGGGGTGAGTTCGGTCAGGCGGATGTAGCGCTGGATTGTTCGCGCACTATCATCTGAGTTTTCCGCTAAAAGGTCACGGGTTTTCACGCCGCGTAAATTGTGGCCAACTTGTCCACTATTTTCTTCGGGTAGATTTTCAGCCTCTTTCGCCGGTCTGCCAGCCTTGCGGCGGATGGCTTCCAGTTTCATTTTGTACGCCTGCGCCCGTTCGGAGGGCAGGATATTTTCACGCTGGATGTTGCTGTCCACCATGAGGATGGTGGCGGTGTCGTCGTCCATCTCACGGACGATGCAGGGCAGATTTTGAAGCCCCGCCAGCTCGCTGCCGTGCTTGCGGCGGTGTCCGGCGATGATCTCATAGCCGCCGTCCTCGCGGGGACGGACGATGGCGGGGACGAGAACGCCGTACTGCCGGATGCTCTCCGTCGTTTCCTGCATGGCCTCGTCGTCCCGCACCTTGAACGGGTGATTTGGGAAGTCGTGCAGCTCCGACAGCGAGAGCAGCGTGATTTTATCCTCTTGCGCAGCCGCAGCGGTCTTTGCCCCGCGCTTTGCTGTGCTTTTCGGTTCTTCCATGTTCGTGTTCCTCCTGTTGAAAGCGGCAGGAACGAAAAAAGGGAGAATGACCGCTGTTACCGCCATTCTCCCATGAAAACAACTATGCGATTGTGATTTCTGCCCCTTGACCGTCTGAAAGAGAGCTATCTGATCGAGAGCCATCTCGCCGCAAACCCGCATGAATACTGGATTTTTGCTGTTTGCGCTTCACCTTCCCGAACGACGTATGTTCAATGAGTGGTATGCGAAGGACACCAGCAAGAAGATCCGTGCTGTGATGAAGGTCAAGGGCAACGCCGGCGAGCATCTGACGACCCTGCCGCCCTATGGCTACATGAAGTCTCCTGACAACAAAAAGCTGTGGGTCA
>OHBD01001111.1_pt1 | contig 12649 bp, 6 predicted proteins | sample 1577291 | NCBI WGS metagenome assembly OHBD01 (sample SAMEA3879572, study PRJEB24766) | human gut metagenome | biome: human-associated habitat; feature: feces | place: USA | collected 1985/1987
CTGCCGTGTTTATGATACTGGAATCAGGAGGACAGGACTTGGTTGCATTGGTTAATGGATATAACTGGTTTAGAACATCTCAAAATTATAGCGACAGGGTATACGATAGTTCAAGCGATGAATTGATTTGGAAAACGTTCTATAATCACTTGAAAGCTGCAAACAATGTATTGAAATTGATAGCGGCAGATACGGAAGATTCTTCTTTGAAGGTTTATCGTGGCCAAGCTTTAGCTGCTCGTGCTTATGACTATCTGAACTTGGTTCAAATTTATCAGTTTACTTATGCAGGTCATGAAAATAGTCTGGCAGTACCTATTGTTACAGAAACAATGACTGATGAAGATATGCAGAATAATCCGCGTGCAACTGTACAGCAGGTGTATGACCAGATTATGAGTGACCTGAATACGGCTGCTGATTTATTGACCGGGTATGATAATGGCTCAAACAAAGATCAGATTGATGAGGCAGTAGTTTACGGATTGCGTACTCGTGCTAATCTGTTAATGCAAAAATGGGCGGATGCAGCTAAAGATGCAGAACGTGCCATTGCTGGCGGTACACCTCAGACTTTAGCCCAGGTATCTACTCCTACCTTTAATTCAGCATCGGCAAGTTCATGGTTATGGGGAGTGATGATTACGCCTGATAATGATGTTGTCCAGACAGGTATTATCAACTGGCCTTCGCACTTGTGCTCTTTTACCGGGAACGGTTATACTTCAGGAGTGCCTGATGGATATAGAAAGGTGAATTCTGCATTATATGATTTAATACCCGAAACAGATATCCGTAAACAATGGTTCTTGTCTCCGGATAATAAATCTTCATTGATTGATAATGAGCAGATTGAGGGTACTTCCATCGTTGAATATTTTGGTTTGACTCCGTATGTAAATACAAAGTTCGGAGCTTATCAAAGTATATTTGGTAACACAACCAATGCGTCAGACTGGCCTTTGATGCGTGTTGAAGAAATGTATCTGATAAAGGCTGAGGCAGAAGCCATGGGTGGTAATCTGAGTGGCGGAAAGAGTACATTGGAAAATTTTGTACGGACATATCGGGATCCTTCTTTTACAAGTAAAGCTAATTCAGCACAGGATTTTCAGGATGAGGTTTGGTTGCAGCGTCGTATGGAACTTTGGGGAGAAGGTTTCTCACTGTTCGATATCCTACGCTTGAAAAAGCCGGTGGTTCGTAAGAATACGAATTATGACCCGTCTGTACAATATAATTCAGCAGCAGAAGCGCAGATCCTGATCTATCGGATTCCGCAATGTGAAATGGAAACCAATTCCGGAATCAGTGACACTGATAACAATCCGGCTGCTCCACAACCACAACTATAGGGAATAACTGTAATAAAAAAGAGGATGACGTTCAACGTTCATCCTCTTTTTTTGTTATATTTGTCGCGAACTTATTTAGATTGATAGATAAATGAAAGAATTTGTAATTTCTGAAGCACAGGTTGAAACTGCCATCTTAGTTGGTTTGATTACTCAGACACAAGATGAGCGTAAGACCAAGGAGTATTTGGATGAGTTGGAGTTCTTGGCCGAAACGGCCGGAGCAACAGTGGTGAAAAGGTTTACTCAGAAACTGCCTGCTGTCAATTCCGTGACTTATGTCGGTAAAGGAAAGCTGGAAGAAATCAAGGAATATATTCATCAGGAAGAGGAAAATGAGCGTGAAGTCGGAATGGTGATTTTTGATGATGAACTTTCTGCCAAGCAGATACGTAATATAGAAGCTGAACTGAAAGTGAAGATTTTGGACCGTACTTCGCTGATTCTGGATATTTTTGCCATGCGGGCTCAAACTGCAAATGCTAAAACACAAGTGGAGTTGGCCCAATATAAGTATATGCTGCCTCGTCTGCAACGTTTGTGGACTCACTTGGAGCGTCAGGGAGGTGGATCCGGTGCCGGTGGAGGTAAAGGCTCTGTGGGATTACGTGGGCCGGGTGAAACTCAGTTGGAAATGGACCGTCGTATCATTTTGAATCGTATGTCATTGTTGAAAGAACGGTTGGCTGAAATTGATAAACAGAAGTCCACTCAACGTAAAAACCGTGGGCGTATGATACGTGTAGCTTTGGTAGGGTATACCAATGTGGGAAAATCTACTTTAATGAATTTGCTTTCAAAAAGCGAGGTCTTTGCTGAAAATAAACTTTTTGCAACATTGGACACCACAGTACGCAAAGTGATTATTGAGAATCTGCCATTTTTGCTTACAGATACCGTAGGATTTATCCGTAAATTACCAACGGATTTGGTTGATTCCTTTAAATCAACCTTGGACGAAGTGCGTGAAGCTGATCTACTGATTCATGTGGTGGATATTTCTCATCCGGATTTTGAGGAACAAATTTCTGTGGTTGATAAAACGATTGCTGATTTGGGGGCAGGTGGAAAGCCTACCATGATTGTTTTTAACAAGATAGATGCTTATACCTATATAGAGAAAGCAGAGGATGATTTGACTCCTAAAACCAGGGAGAATATTACATTGGAAGAACTGATGAAGACATGGATGGCAAAATTGAATGATAATTGTATCTTCATTTCTGCCAGAGAGAAAATAAATATGGATGAATTGAAGACTATTATATATAATAAGGTGCGCGAGCTACACGTACAGAAGTATCCTTATAACGATTTTCTTTATCAAACCTATGATGAAGAATAAATACATATAGAAGATGAAAACTTATCGTTCACTTACACAAGAAGAAATACAACAATTAAAAGAGAGATCATGCACTGCGGTTGATTGGGATGAAATTGAAGTAGTAGAGAACTTTAAGACGGACTATATTTATCATACCCGTTTTTCCGGAAAGGTCAGATTGGGGGTCTTTGAAGATGAGTTTACGTTGGCAGGTGGCATGCGTAAACATTCCGGATTGTATCATGCGACTTTGCATAATGTAACGGTGGGCGATAATTGTTGTATTGAGAATATAAAGAACTATATAGCCAACTATATCATTGGGGATTATGCATTTATAGAGAATGTAGATATCATTCTGGTAGATGGCCGGAGCAAGTTTGGGAATGGCGTTGAAGTAGCTGTATTGAATGAAACGGGTGGACGTGAAGTGCCTATTCATGATCGTCTGTCAGCGCATCAGGCCTATATTCTGGCATTGTACCGTCATCGTCCTGAATTGATTTGCCGGATGAAAGCCATTATTGACCGGTATGCTGAAGAGAATGCTTCGGATACAGGTACTATTGGCCACCATGTTACCATTGTTGATGCGGGATATATAAAGAATGTACGAATAGGTGATTATTGTAAGATAGAAGGGGCGGGACGATTGAAAAACGGTAGCTTGAACAGTAATGAGCAAGCGCCTATTCATATCGGCTATGGAGTGGTATGCGATGATTTTATTATATCAAGCGGCTCCAATGTGGAAGATGGAACTATGTTGACCCGTTGCTTTATCAGCCAGGCATGTCATTTGGGACATAACTATTCTGCATCCGATTCTTTGTTTTTCAGTAATTGTCAAGAAGAGAACGGTGAGGCATGTGCCATTTTTGCCGGACCCTTTACGGTGACTCATCATAAGTCTACTTTGCTGATTGCCGGAATGTTCTCTTTTATGAATGCGGGTTCCGGCTCTAATCAAAGCAACCATATGTATAAGTTAGGTCCGATTCATCAGGGGGCTATGGAGCGTGGGGCGAAGACTACTTCCGATTCTTATATTTTATGGCCCGCACGTGTAGGTGCATTTTCTTTGGTTATGGGGCGTCATGTGAATCATGCCGATACTTCTAATCTGCCTTTTTCTTATCTGATAGAGCAGCAAAATACCACTTATCTGGTGCCAGGGGTGAATTTGCGGAGTGTAGGTACGATTCGGGATGCTCAAAAGTGGCCTAAACGTGACAAACGTAAAGATCCGAACCGTTTGGATCAGATTAATTATAACCTGTTGAGTCCCTATACTATTCAGAAAATGATGAAAGGGCGTAGTATTCTGAAAGAATTACGTAAAGTATCCGGCGAAACTTCAGAAACTTACTCTTACCAAAGTGCGAAAATTAAGAATTCTTCTTTAAATAATGGCATTCGTTTTTATGAAACGGCTATTCATAAATTTTTGGGTAATTCATTAATCAAGCGTTTGGAGGAGGTTCGTTTTAGCAGTGATGAGGAAATCCGTGCCCGGTTGATTCCTGATACAGAGATAGGGACAGGAGAATGGGTGGATATTTCCGGATTGATCGCTCCTAAAAGTGAAATAGAGAAGTTGATGGCAGATATAGAATCTGGAATCCTGACTAATGTGGATCAGATTCATGACCGTTTTGTTGAGATGCATCGTAATTATTATACATACGAGTGGACATGGGCGTATGGGAAGATGCTTGAGTTTTATAATCTGCGTTCCGATGAAATAACGGCAAAGGATGTTATTGCTATCGTGAAGAAGTGGCAGGAGGCTGTTGTCGGATTGGATAAAATGGTCTATGCCGATGCGAAAAAGGAATTTTCTTTGTCTGCTATGACGGGGTTCGGTGCAGATGGATCACGTGAAGAAATGGAGCAGGATTTTGAACAGGTGCGTGGGGTATTTGAAAGTAATCCGTTTGTGACAGCGGTATTGCAGCATATTGAAGCGAAAACAGCGTTGGGTAACGAGTTGATAGAACGGATTGCTTCTATATGATATTTTTGATGAGAGTATCCAGACTAAGATGAACCTTCGGAAAAGTTACAGATGGTAGTTACATATAAAAAGAGCCGTATGAATGCTGGAGTAGTCATACGGCTCTTGCTATTGGATGACATTTGAGCTTGTTTGGATACTTCCTTTTTATTTTTTTACCACAGGTAGTATAACTCTGCTTGCAGCTCCTTGCTGATGATAAATTTTGATCTTTTGTTTCATCACAAAATCTTCTACCGTACAATGATAGGTATCAATAAACCTTTGTGGATTGCGGTCAATAATGGGGAACCAGGAACTTTGAATTTGAATCATCAGTCTGTGTCCCGGCAGGAATGTGTGTGCCACATCATACAGTGTGTAATTAACCGGAGTTATTTCTTCCGGTTTGAAAGGCAGGGGATTGTCGAATCCCTTACGGAAGCGTCCTCTGAATAATTCGCCACGAATCATCAGCTGGTACCCACTCATTGGGTAGTCACTCTTTAAATAACTGCGTGCAGTTTTGGAATATTCAAATTTTTCAGGATATACATCAATTACTTTCACCATAAAATCAGCGTCAGTACTACTGATGGCAGTCATTAATTCCACTTCTATAGGACCGGCCAATGTTAAAGTATCACATAGCGGCTCCGTCATGAAAGTAATGACATCGGGACGTGAAGTAGCAAAGCGTTGGTCATCTACCATGAATTCTTTTGTCCGGTAAGTGGTAGGGTTTGCCGTATAGGGTACCGGACGTGACATATCTGAAATATATTCAGAATAAGACTCTTGTTCTGCCGGTGCTTGTGTGGATACTGATCCGTTTTTATGTATATAATAAGGTGTACCGGCAGTCTTTTGTACAGGCCATTCGTCGTATGTTTTCCATTCGTTTTCACCTGTATGGAATATATTTACTTTATGCTTGGGCTTTTCTCCCTTTCCTTCCAGGAAATATCGGAAAAAAGGATATTCTATTTTGTCCATGTAATAAGCCGAAGTGCTTTTACCGAAATACAGATTACCGAAACCTTGGAACCCGCGTACTGTCCATGCTCCATGCCACCAAGGACCGAATGTCAGATATAAATCTGTGTCCGGTGATTGCTCTTTGATGGCTTTATAAAGATTCCAGGCTCCGTAACAGTCTTCGGAGTCATACAGTCCACCTACCACCAATATGGCTGGCTTCAAGTTATAACAGGAGGTGCGTGCATCGCGCTCTTTCCAGAAATCATCGAAATCAGGATGGTTTTTGATATCATTCCACAATGTCTGTGTGGTATCACGTACCAGGTCGTCTACATTCTTAAAGGTACCGAGTGCCAGAAAATCTGTGTAAACATCATTCTTTACAATTTGGTTCATCACTCCTTTTCCCATGTGGCGTCCTTCCAGTCTGGGAAGGAAATTAGTGGTTTGCAGCAGGGTGAAGGCTCCGTTGTGATGACGGTCATCTCCACGGAACCAGTCAGTAACGGGAGCTTGCGGAGAAACAGCTTTCAAAGCCGGATGATTGGAGGAGGCTGTCATAGTGGCATAGAAACCATCATAACTGATTCCCCATGTTCCTACATTTCCGTTATTATATGTGTTGTGAATCAACCATTCTATGGTATCGTATGTGTCCGTAGCTTCGTCTATATTCTTTTTATCTTTCTTACCCTTTTTGTTTTTGTTGAGAGGGCGTACTTGGATAAATATTCCTTCACTCTTATGTCGTCCACGTACATCTTGGAAGACGATAATATATCGGTGCTCTATATAGTTTTTCAGATTAGTTCTGAAATGACGGTCAAATCCTTCTCCGTATGGGGAACAAGAGTAAGGGCTGCGGTGCATCAGGATAGGATGCTGCCTGCTGTTGTCTTTCGGTTCGTAGACAGCGGTGTAAAGCTTGATTCCGTCACGCATGGGAATCATGACTTCCCGTTTCGTGTAGATTTCCTTCAGTTTGAGTTCGATACTGTCCGGTTGGTTTTTTGCTTGGGTTTGTGTCCATCCTCGAGGGATGAGAAAGCATAACAGTAATGAAGTAATAAATAAGAATTTGCCTAATCTTTTCATGTATAATGTGATGTTATTTTAATGAGTTGGCAAAGGTAAGTACATTCCTTGAAAGTTTTCACGCTAATTAAGGAAAAATTTCGATAATAGTTACTACCTTTGTGTCACTAATAACTAATTAACTAAAATAAGTATCATTATGGCAACACCTCCGTTCCATTATCAGCACATGTTCCCGTTGGGACCTGATAAAACCGAGTATTATTTGCTGACTAAAGATTATGTGTCAGTAAGTGAGTTTGAAGGAAAACCTATCTTGAAGATTGAAAAAGAAGGTCTGACTGCTATGGCTAACGCTGCTTTCCGTGATGTTTCTTTCTTGCTTCGCCGTTCACACAATGAACAGGTTGCTAAGATTCTGAGTGATCCCGAAGCCAGTGATAACGATAAGTATGTAGCATTGACTTTCTTGCGTAATGCGGAAGTTTCTGCTAAAGGTAAATTACCGCTTTGCCAAGATACCGGTACGGCTATCATCCACGGTGAAAAAGGTCAGCAGGTATGGACCGGTTATTGTGATGAAGAAGCACTTTCCGAAGGTGTTTATAAAACTTATACAGAAGAGAATCTGCGTTATTCCCAGAATGCTCCTTTGAATATGTATGATGAGGTGAATACTAAATGTAATTTGCCGGCACAGATCGACCTGGAGGCTACCGAAGGTATGGAATACCACTTTCTTTGTGTAACCAAAGGCGGTGGTTCTGCCAATAAGACTTATTTATATCAGGAAACAAAAGCTGTGCTGAATCCGGCTACTTTGGTACCATTCTTGGTAGAAAAGATGAAGACTTTGGGTACGGCTGCTTGTCCTCCTTATCATATCGCATTCGTAATTGGCGGTACATCTGCTGAAAAGAATTTGCTGACAGTGAAGTTGGCATCCACTCATTATTATGATGAGTTGCCCACTACGGGTAACGAATACGGACGTGCGTTCCGTGATGTGGAACTTGAAAAGCAAGTATTGGAAGAAGCTTACAAGATTGGTTTGGGAGCTCAGTTTGGCGGTAAATATATGGCACACGATGTTCGTATCATCCGTTTGCCCCGTCACGGTGCTTCTTGTCCGATCGGGCTCGGTGTATCTTGCTCTGCCGATCGTAACATCAAATGTAAGATTAATAAGGACGGTATCTGGATTGAAAAGATGGATGACAAACCGGGTGAATTGATTCCGGAAGCGCTTCGCGAAGCTGGCGAAGGTGATGCTGTGAAGATTGACCTGAACCAGCCGATGGCAGACATCTTGAAAGAACTGACCAAGTATCCGGTAGCTACCCGCCTTTCATTGAACGGAACAATTATTGTTGGTCGCGACATCGCTCATGCCAAGTTGAAAGAACGTTTGGACCGCGGTGAAGATTTGCCTCAGTATATCAAGGATCATCCTATCTATTATGCCGGTCCGGCAAAGACTCCGGAAGGTATGGCTTGTGGTTCTATGGGTCCCACTACAGCAGGACGTATGGACCCGTATGTGGATTTGTTCCAGTCACATGGCGGTAGCATGATAATGTTGGCAAAAGGTAATCGTAGCCAGCAGGTAACGGATGCTTGTAAGAAGTATGGCGGTTTCTATCTGGGCTCTATTGGTGGTCCGGCTGCTATCCTTGCTCAGAATAATATCAAGAGCATTGAGTGTGTGGAATATCCGGAATTGGGTATGGAAGCTATCTGGAAAATTGAAGTGGAAGATTTTCCGGCATTCATTTTGGTGGACGATAAAGGTAATGACTTCTTCAAGCAGTTGAAGCCGCGTTGCCTTGGAAATTGTAAATAATTAAATTATTCCGTAATAATACTAATACAGCCTTCCTCCCTTTAAAGGCGAGGGGGCTGTTCTGTTTTTTATTTAATTGGTGTTATCCGTTACCTTAATAATATGATGAAAAAACTACGATTGTTGTTTGTGCTGTTATGGATGACAAGCAACTTATTTTCTTCTCCTGTTACAGGATTATTAGAGCGCATCGACAAAGGAGCTTCCTCCAAATTTATTATTGAACGTCAGAAATCGGAAACCGATTTTTTTGAACTCGATCAGAAAGGTGATAAAGTAATTATCCGGGGTAATGACTATGTAAATATTGCTACCGGATTGAATTGGTATTTGAAATATTATGCAGGCATACATCTTTCTTGGAATGGAATGACTGCAAAACTGCCTGCTGTTTTGCCCCCTGTGACTAAAAAGGAACGGCATGAAACGGATCTGCCCTATCGTTATGATCTGAATTATTGTACTTTCTCTTATTCCATGGCTTTTTGGGACTGGGAGCGTTGGGAAAAGGAGATAGATTGGATGGCGCTTCACGGTATCAATCTTTCCCTGGCATTGACAGGGACTGAGTCGGTTTGGAGAAATGTACTTCTAAAACTGGGATATACTAAGGATGAAATTAATGAATTTGTAGCCGGACCGGGTTTTACAGCTTGGTGGTTGATGAATAATCTGGAAGGGTGGGGAGGACCTAATCCTGAAAGTTGGTATACCCGTCAGGAAAAACTTCAGAAGAAGATTGTAAAAAGAATGCGTGAATATGGCATCGAACCTGTGTTGCCGGGATATTGTGGCATGGTTCCTCATAATGCAAAGGAGAAATTAGGATTGAATGTTGCTGATCCCGGATTTTGGTGCAGCTATCATCGTCCTGCCTTTTTACAGCCGGAGGATGAACGCTTTGAAGAAATCTCTGCTTTGTATTATAGAGAACTGACAAAACTGTATGGAAAAACTGGTTTTTACGCTATTGATCCGTTTCATGAAGGGGGAAGTACTCAAGGAGTAAATTTGGATGCAGCCGGTAAAGCCATCATGAAAGCCATGAAAAAAACAAATCCGGATGCTGTGTGGGTGGCTCAGGCATGGCAGGACAATCCTCGTACTCCGATGATAGAGCATCTGGAAGCAGGAGACCTGTTAGTCTTGGACTTGCATAGCGAATGCCGTCCGCAATGGGGAGACCCGGCGTCAGAGTGGTGTCGCAAAGGAGGATACGGGCAGCATGGGTGGGTGTACTGCATGTTGTTGAATTTTGGTGGTAACATTGGGCTTCATGGTAAAATGGATGCGCTGATTGATGGCTTTTATGACGCGAAAGCAGATGTTCATGCCGGAAGGACATTGCGTGGAGTAGGGATGACTCCGGAAGGTATTGAGAACAATCCGGTTATGTATGAGCTGGTGATGGAATTGCCATGGCGTGAACATCGGTTTACTCGTGATGAGTGGTTGAAAGGATACGTATATGCTCGTTATGGGGTAGAGGATGAGGCTTTGCAACAAGTTTGGGATTTATTGGGTAACGGTATTTATAATAGTCCCAAGGAGAAAATACAACAGGGAACGCATGAGTCGGTATTCTGCGCTCGTCCGGGGTTGGATGTATATCAGGTATCCAGTTGGTCGGAGATGAAAGAATACTATAATCCGCAGGATGTGATAGAGGCTGCCCGACTGATGGTTTCTGTGGCTGATAAATATCAGGGTAATAATAATTTTGAATTCGATTTGGTGGATGTGCTCCGGCAGGCATTGGCAGAAAAGGGGCGTTTGATGCAAAAAGTGGTAACGGCTGCGTTCCGGGCAGGAGACAAGCAAGTATTTGAGTTGGCTTCACAGCATTTTCTGCATCTTATTCTATTGCAAGACCAGTTGCTGGGTACCCGGAAAGAATTCAAGGTTGGAACTTGGATTGAAGCGGCACGTTCAGCAGGACAGACCCAGGAAGAAAAAGCATTATACGAATGGAATGCACGTGTTCAGATTACTACATGGGGAAATCGTGTAGCGGCAGATCAAGGCGGACTTCGTGATTATGCTCATAAAGAATGGAATGGCATTTTGAAAGATTTCTATTTTATGAGATGGAAGGCTTATTTTGATTATTTAGCTTGTGTCCTGGATGGAAAGCAACCGGAGGAACTTGATTTTTATACCTTGGAAGAAGCATGGACTAAAGAAACAGGATTCTATTCCTCAATTCCTGAAGGAAATACTGTGGTAGTAGCTAAAAACATTTTTGAAGAAGTTTTTTAAATGTTCTTTCTACTATGGATAACTTAAGACTTTCATAGGTTATAAGGCTTGATTATGGGTTCAGAACCGATGGGTATGAAACTATGATAACTTTATTCACGGTAGGGGGTGGATTGAATTTACCCCCTTACGGTGAATGAAAGTTATGGAAACAGATAGCGTGTGGAAAATGCTTACTTCTTCTTCTCGGATGTCTGTTTCCAGATACGTACCATATAGAATGCGCAATGTGTGAACGCAAAGACGAACGAAATAGCGAGCAATGTCTTGTCTTCTTCCCAGCCTACTGTCTGTTGATGCCACAATCCTGTAATAACTGAAAGTACAGACAGGGCGATTCCTGTCATATTCAATATGGTGAGTCCTTTGCGTCGTTTTACGTTATGTTCCAGTTTGCTGTGTTTTACTCCATAGCAGGCATAAACATCCAGACCTATCAGCATCCATAATACCAATCGGATCCAAGTGTCAGCCGGAAGAAACAACATCATACAAAGGCAGGTAAGGATGCCCAGAATCGGTACCGTGGGAACAAAAGGAGTTTTAAAGGCACGATGTACGTCAGGCATACTTTTACGCACGATCAATACTGCCGCGCAAACCAATGTGAAGGCGAATAAGGTACCTATACTGGTCATTTCTCCGGCTACACGTGCCGGAACAAATGCTGCCAGCCCTCCTACAATGACCATGAATAACAAATTACTGTGTGCCGGTGTCCGGTATTTCTCGTGAATCTTTGAAAAGAAAGGAGGCAACAGTCCGTCGCGGCTCATACTTAGAAATACACGGCTTTGTCCTAGCAAAGTTACCATAATAACCGAGCAGTAACCAAACAGGATAGCCAGTACGATGGCCCGGTTCAACCACGGATAATCCGGATGAATTACTCCTGTGGCATCTGCATGTCCCATGTGGTCAATCGCTACGGCAACAGGTGCGATACCTTGTTGTCCTGCAAAGTCAGAATAATGGGCAACTCCCGTCATTACGTAAGCAAACACCATATAAAGAATGGTGCAAATCAGCAGGGAACCTAGAATGCCGACGGGCATATCCCGTTTCGGATTTTTTGTTTCCTGAGCGGCTGTACTTACGGCATCAAAACCAAGAAAGGCGAAAAATACAATCGCTGCTCCACGCAATACACCCGAGAATCCGAACTCGCCTAAAGTACCAGTATTGGCAGGGATATAAGGAACATAATTCTCTGCATTAATGTATTTCCATCCTAATACAACGAAAATAAGAATCACTGCCACTTTCAGGAACACAATGAAGCCGTTAAAGATAGAACTTCCTTCTGTTCCACGAATCAGAAAAATACTCATCAGCACTACAATCAGTGCGGCCGGTATATTCACAATACCTCCGTCCCAGGGACAAGCAGCAAGTGCATGGGGGATATTTATCCCCACTCCTTCCAGAAAAACAACGAGATATCTGCTCCAGCTGATACTGACGGTAGTAGCGGCAACAGTATATTCCAATACTAGATCCCAGCCGATAATCCATGCTATAAGTTCGCCCATTGTAGCATATGAGTATGTATAAGCACTGCCTGCTACAGGTATCATGGAAGCAAACTCGGCATAACATAAACCGGCAAAGCAACAACCTATTGCCGCTATGGCGAAAGATAAAGTAATGGCAGGCCCTGTGTATCCTGCGGCTACTGTTCCGGTGATGGAGAATAATCCGGCACCGATGATAACACCTACTCCTAATGCGATCAAGCTCCATGGTCCCAAGACTCTTTTCAGGGTCTTGTTTCCAGATTCATTGGCTTCGGCTTGTAATGCAGCAAAAGGCTTCTTGATAAATAATCCCATATCTTTTTACAACATATTTAG
>OHBD01001120.1_pt1 | contig 12584 bp, 10 predicted proteins | sample 1577291 | NCBI WGS metagenome assembly OHBD01 (sample SAMEA3879572, study PRJEB24766) | human gut metagenome | biome: human-associated habitat; feature: feces | place: USA | collected 1985/1987
CGACATGCAGCTGGACCGCCGCAAGCATATCCTCGTCATTTCGGGGCCTAACGCGGGCGGCAAGTCGGTCTGCCTGAAAACCACGGGCATCGTGCAGTATATGTTCCAGTGCGGGTTCCCCGTTCCGGCATCGGAGGTTTCGGAACTGCCCGTGTTCCGTTCGATCTTCATCGACATCGGCGACGAGCAGTCGATCGACGACGACCTGTCTACCTATTCGTCGCACCTGCTCAACATGAAGAACATGCTCGCGGGGGCTTCGTCGTCGACGCTGGTGCTGATCGACGAGTTCGGGTCGGGTACCGAGCCGGTCATCGGCGGCGCCATCGCCGAGGCCATCCTCGAACGCCTGCTGACCAAAGGGTGCTACGGCGTCATCACGACCCACTATGCCAATATCAAATACTATGCGTCGAATACCGAGGGCATCGCCAATGGCGCCATGATGTTCGACGTGCAGAATATCCGCCCGCTGTTCCGCCTCGAAACGGGCAAGCCGGGCAGTTCGTTCGCCGTGGAGATCGCCCGCAAGATCGGGCTCCCGGAGGATATTATCCGCGCGGCGGGCGAGAAGGCCGGCAGCGACCATATCAACATCGAGAAGCAGCTGCGTGAGATCGCCCGCGACAAGCATTACTGGGAACAGAAGCGCGACCGCATCCGCTTGACCGACCGCAAGGTCGAGGAGTTGGAGCAGACCTATGCCGGGCAGCTGTCGAAGATCAGGGCCGAGCGGCAGGAGATACTCAAAAAGGCCAAGCTGGAGGCGCAGCAGCTGATCGCCGATGCCAACCGGCAGATCGAGAATACGATCAGGACGATCCGCGAGGCGCAGGCCGAAAAGGAGCTGACGCGCCTTGCGCGCCGCGAACTGGACGATTTCCGCGACGCGGTGACGAAGACCGATACGGCGGACAAGGATGCCGAGGTCGCCCGCGAGATCGAACGTATCGAACGCCGCCGTCAGCGGCGTGAAGAACGCAAGGCGCAGCGGGGCGAGGCGCAGGCGGCGGGGGCTGCCCCTGCCGAAGCTCCGAAACCGCGCGAGGTGGAGGCCGGGTCGAAAGTCCGCATGGCCGGACAGGATATGGTCGGCGTGGTGCAGTCGGTCAAGGGGCGCAAGGCGCAGGTCGCCTTCGGCCAGATACTGACTACGGTCGACCGGAAGATGCTGACCGTGGTTTCGAACAGCGAGTTCCGCGAGGCGACACGCCCGCAGACGGCGCGGACGGTGGTGTCGGCCGGCATTTCGGCCCGCAAGCTCAGCTTCAAAGACCATATCGACGTGCGGGGCATGCGTGCCGCCGAGGCGCTGGACGCCGTGCAGGATTTCATCGACGACGCCCTGATGGTGGGCGTGGGGTCGGTGTCGATTCTCCACGGCAAGGGCACGGGGGCTCTCAAGGAGGAGATACGCCGCTACCTGCGCACGGTGCCTGAGGTCGAAAGCGCCCGCGACGAGCATGCCGACCGGGGCGGGGCGGGAATTACGATCGTGACATTTGACCTTTCGTGAGGACGGCTGCCTCCGGCGCTTCCGCTCGCGGCAGCCGCATACTCCGCGTATGTTCCTGCCCCGCCGGCTTCGTGAAGCCCCGGATGCCATCCGCCCGGCGAAAAACGGATAAGATACAGGATGAACTACAAACTCTCGGAAATAGCCGCCGTTGTCGGCGGGAAATTTACAGGCTGCGATGCCGAAGTGCGGTCGGTTGTCACAGACAGCCGTTCGCTGTCGTGCGAACTGGGCTGCTGCCCGATGTTCGTGGCCATGCGCGGTGCCAATCACGACTCGCACGGATTCGTCGCCCAGATGTCGGCGCGTGGTGTGCGTGCGTTCCTCGTCGAACGGGATGTCGAGTGCCCCGCCGATTGCGGCTTCGTGCGTGTGGACAACGCCATCGATGCCCTGCAACGCCTTGCGGCGCACTACCGTGCGCAATTCAGGGGTACGGTCGTCGGCATCACCGGTTCGAACGGCAAGACCGTCATCAAGGAGTGGATCGCCGAAGAACTGCCCGCGGGGATGAAATATTACCGCTCTCCGAAAAGCTACAATTCGCAGCTGGGCGTGCCCCTCTCGGTGCTGATGCTCGAAGGCGACGAGGAGTTAGCCATCTTCGAGGCGGGCATTTCGAAGCCCGGAGAGATGGAGCGGCTGGAGCGCATCATCCGTCCCGACGTGGTTGTTTTTACCTCGATCGGCGACGCGCACCAGGAGAATTTCCTCAATCTCGAGCAGAAGTGCGACGAGAAGATGGTGCTGGCCCGCAATGCTTCGAAAATCGTCTACCACAGCTATTATGAACCGCTGGGGGGCATGGTCGCGGCGCGTTTCGCCGACCGCAAACCCTTCGATGCCGCGGCATTCCCCGAGGTGCCCGAATCGGTCATCGGCAACGCCGCGTCGCGCCGCAATGCCCAGATCGTCGAGGCGTTCTGCGCCGCGATGCACTATCCCGCGCCGTCGTTCGCTTCGGCGCCTACGTTGCCCATGCGCCTCGAGGTGAAGGAGGGCATCAACGATTCGATCCTGATCAACGACGCCTATAACCTCGACCTCAATTCGCTGGCGCTGGCACTCGATTACCTGCACGGCGTGGCGCTGAACCGCCGCCGTACGCTCGTCCTGTCGGATATCTCGCAGAGCGGGCTTTCCGACGACGAACTCTACGGCCGTGTCGCGGGGATGGTCGCACGTGCCGGCGTCGACTTCCTGATCGGCATCGGCCCGCGCCTGAAACGCCATGCCGGTCTGTTCGGCTGCGACAAGGAGTTTTACGCCTCGACCGACGAGTGCATCGCGCGCATCGACCGCAGGGCGGTGGCCGGGCGTGCCATCCTGCTGAAAGGCGCCCGCGATTTCCGTTTCGAGAAATTGGCGCACGCCCTCGCGCGCCGCAGCCATACGACAGTGCTGGAGGTCGACCTCGACGCTATGACGCACAACCTTAATTTCTTCCGTTCGAAGCTCAGCTTCGGTACGAAGCTCGTGGCGATGGTCAAGGCCGGTTCGTACGGTGCCGGCGATTTCGAAGTCGCGCAGCTCTTGCAGCACCAGGGCGTCGATTACCTGGCCGTGGCGTTCGCCGACGAGGGGGTACTGTTGCGGGAGCGGGGCATTTCGATGCCCGTCGTGGTGCTCAACGCCGATGCCGACAGTTTCGATCAGATGATCGCCAACCGCCTCGAACCCGAGATATACAGCCTTCATTCGCTCCGAGCCTTCGCCGGGGCCGTGGTGCATGCGGGCGAGAGCCGTTACCCGATCCATATCAAGCTCGACACGGGTATGCACCGGTTGGGCTTCATGGACGACGAAGTCGGGGCGCTGTGCAAGGCGCTGGCGGAAACCCCGCAGGTCAAGGTCGCTTCGGTCTTCTCGCACCTCAACTGTGCCGACATGCCCGAAGAGGATGCCTATACCCGGGCGCAGATCGCGCTGTTCGACCGCATGAGCGCCCGCGTCGCCGCTTCGCTGCCCTACCCGGTTATCCGCCATACGGCCAATTCGGCCGCCATCGAACGTTTCCCCGAGGCGCAGTTCGACATGTGCCGCCTCGGGCTGGGGCTTTATGGCTTCGGCTACCGGCATAACGGGATGCTGCGTCCCGTCTCGACCCTCCGCACGCGTATCGTGCAGGTCAAGCACCTGCCCGCAGGCGACGCCGTAGGGTATGGACGGGCCGGAAAACTCACGCGTGAAACTACGACGGCGACGATCCCCATCGGATATGCCGACGGGCTGGACCGGCATCTGGGCTGCGGCCGCTGGTCGGTGCTGGTGGCCGGGAGTTCCGCCCCCATCGTCGGACGCATTTGCATGGACAGCTGCATGGTCGACATTACGGGGATTCCCGGCGTGAAGGAAGGCGACGAAGTCGTGGTCTTCTCGCCCGAGCCGGGCAACGACCTGGAAACGATGGCCCGCGTGCTCGATACGATTCCCTATGAGATCATGACCTCGGTTTCGGGGCGCGTAAAACGGATTTACCTCAAAGAATAACGATATGAAATGCTATGATTGCGGCGGTGAAATCGCTTCCGGCACTGATAAGTGCCCCTCCTGCGGTTGTCCCGCCGGGCGCGATGAGGCCGCCGGGTGCCTCGGGGCGCGGCTGCTGACGGCACAGCTCGAATCCGAATCGGCCCTCGACCAGTTGGGCAAGGCCCGCAGCGCCATGTTCGCCGCGGCATTGCTGGCGCTCGCCAGCGGCGTGGTCGAACTGGTCAACGCCCAGGGAAACGGGGTGAGGCTGGTGGTCGGAATCGTGATGCTCGTGCTGGCGGGCGGCTATGTGGCTATCGGCTGCAATGTCCGCAAATCCCCGCTGGTGCTTTCGGTTGCGGGGCTGGTCGTGAGCGCATTTTTCCTGAGCGGTGTTTTCGGGGTGGTGATCGCCGGTGTCATGGCGCTGAGCGTCTGGTTTGCTGTGCTGTATACGAAAGCCGTTGCCCGGGAGCGGGAACTCCGGGCCAAACTCGAAAAACTGAAATAAGATGTACGGAACGCTCTATCTGATCCCGTGTCCGATTTCGGACGAGACGGCACCGTGGGACGTGCTGCCCGCGGCGAACCGTGCCGTGATGGATTCGCTCGACTATTTCATCGTCGAAAACACCCGTTCGGCGCGGCGCTTCCTGTCGAAGGCCGGCATCGCGCGGCCGATCGACACGCTGGAGTTCCGCGAGCTGAACGAACATACCGTCGCCGGGCGTGAGGTCGAAGAGCTGGTGAAACCGCTCGTTGAGGGCCGCTCGGCGGGGGTTGTTTCCGAAGCGGGCGTGCCGGGCGTCGCCGATCCCGGGGCACTGGTCGTCGAGGCGTGCCACCGCCACGGTATCCGCGTAGTGCCGCTCGTCGGGCCGTCGTCCGTCATCCTGGCCGTCATGGCTTCGGGGCTCAACGGGCAGTCGTTCGCCTTCAACGGCTACCTGCCCGTCAAGCCGCCCGAACGGGTGCAGGCGATCCGTCGCTTCGAACGCCGTGCGCAGTCCGAACGCCAGTCGCAGCTCTTCATCGAGGCGCCTTACCGCAATGTGAAGCTGATGGAACAGCTCCTGCAAACCCTTGCCCCCGAGACGCGCCTGACGCTGGCGATGGACATTACCGCTCCCGGCGAATATATCCGTACGCTCCCCGTGCGCGAGTGGCGGTCGGTGCGGCTGCCGGAAATGAACAGGCGCCCGGCGATTTTTATCATCGGGTAGGCATGGCCCGGCGGTTGGTATACAATTTGTTCGAATATAAGACGGAAAATCTGAAAAACACGAGATATGAAAAAGGAAAAAACTTATAATGAGGCTGTTGACGGTGACGAAGGATTCGTTCCCGGTGAAGGTTACCCTTCGTGCGACGGCGAACCCTGTGCCAATGTGTCAGACGATTCGCAGGACGGGACTGACACAATGGCAGACGCTGCCGAAGGCGGCGACAAGGCCGGAGCGGGATCGGATCTGACGGCGGCGCTGGCCGAGTGGCAGGATAAATTCATCCGCCTGCAGGCCGAATTCGATAATTACCGCAAGCGTACGCTCAAGGAGAAGATGGACTTGGTGCAGACCGGCGGTCGTGACGTGCTGCTGGCGATGCTCCCCGTGCGCGACGACGTGCAGCGTGCCGTCGATGCCATGCAGAAGAGCGACGACATCGAGGCGCTGCGTGCCGGCGTGATGCTTATTTCACAGAAATTTACCGATACGCTCCGCCAGAAAGGGGTCACCGAGATCGACGTCAAGGGCAAGGAGTTCGACGCCGACCTCTGCGAGGCGGTGGCTAAATTCGCTGCCGGAGAGGAAATGCAGGGCAAGGTCGTCGACATTGTCCAGACGGGTTATATGCTGGGTGATAAGGTGCTGCGTTTCGCAAAAGTTGTTGTAGGAGAATAATGTCATGGCAGAAAAGAGGGATTACTACGAAGTGCTGGGCGTCCAGAAAAACGCTAACGCTGACGAAATAAAGAAGGCTTACCGCAAGGCGGCCATCCAGTACCACCCCGATAAAAACCCGGGTGACAAGGAGGCCGAAGAGAAATTCAAGGAGGCGGCCGAGGCATACGATGTGCTGTCGAACCCCGACAAACGTGCCCGTTACGATCAGTTCGGCCATGCCGGAATGAGCGGTGCGGCCGGAGCCGGCGGCGGGTTCGGCGGATTCGGCGGCGGGTTCTCGATGGAGGACATCTTCTCGCAGTTCGGCGATATTTTCGGCGGACATTTCGGTGGCGGGTTCCGCTCGTCGTCGTCATCGGGCGGCGGGCGGCGCGTGAACCGGGGATCGGATATCCGCATCAAGGTCAGGCTGACCCTCGCAGAGATCGCCAACGGCGTCACCAAGAAACTCAAGATAAACAAGACCATCGCCTGCGATAAGTGCGGCGGTACGGGGGCCAAGGACAGCAACTCCTACTCGACCTGTTCGACCTGCAACGGTACGGGTTATGTGACGCGTGTGGAGAACACCTTCTTCGGCCGTATGCAGACGCAGGGCGTCTGCCCCACGTGCGGCGGTACGGGCAAAGTCATCACCGCACCCTGCGACAAGTGCAAGGGCGAGGGAACCCTCCGCGGTCAGGAGGTCGTGGAGATCCGAATCCCGGCCGGCGTGGGCGAGGGGATGGTGCTCACCGTCACGGGCAAGGGTAATGCCGCCCGTCACGGAGGCGTCAACGGCGACCTGCAGGTCATGATCGAAGAGGAGTCCAATCCCGAGCTGGTGCGTGACGGCAACGACCTGATCCACAACCTCAATATCACCGTTACGACAGCCCTGCTGGGCGGTACGGTCGAGGTGCCGACGGTCGATGGCCGTGCCAAGATCAAGATCGCCCCGGGAACGCATGCCGGCAAGGTGCTGCGCCTGGGCGGCAAGGGGTTGCCCGACGTCAACGGCTATGGCCGCGGCGACGAACTGGTCGTGGTCGACATCACGATCCCCTCGAAGCTCAGTGCCGAGGAGAAGCGGCTGGTCGAACAACTGGCGCAGCAGCCCGGTTTCCAGCATGCCGAATCGGTCAAGAACCAGAATATCTTCGAGCGGATGAAGAGTTTCTTCCGGTAGGGAAGCCGCGGTTTGCATATGCGGCGGGATGTCGAGGGACTTTGCGGCCACGGCATTCCGCCGCCGTTCGCAGCGCCTCTTCCGCTGCGGTGCACGGAGGTTTGCGGGCGTATTCCCCGCCGCCTTTTCCGGGGCGGTTGCGGCTATTGTCGGCCTGTCTGAGGAGTGCTTCCTCTTCCGCACCGCTTGCCCCCCCCCTCTCTCCCTGCTGCGGGGCATCGGACGTCTGGCGCCGCATCCTCGGCAGGACTTTACGGGCGCCGCAGGCGGAAAAAAGGGTTTTGCAGGCAATAAAATTGCCGGAGAATTCGTATCTTTACCAAAAATAATTAGGAGGACACGCCATGTTAGGTTTCACCCCGTTCAAGAGACACGCCAACAAGTTCAACTACATACCGCGCTACTACGATCCCGAAAAGGAGGCGCGCGAGCAGCGCCGTGCCGAACTTCGCGGCGAAAGGGCCGAAGACGGGGATCGTGAGTACCGTCCCGGACAATATATCCGTACGCAGCGCGATGCCCGTGCCGCCCGCCGTTCCAAGGAGGATGACAAGGGGCGTATGCGCATCTGGAAGATGGTCGGTGCCGCAGTTATCGTCTTGCTGTTCATCTACATCCTTTATCCGAAGCTCGCCGATGTGTTCCTGCGCGCCCGTACGGCGCCGGCACAGACCGAATCCGCTGCCACCGAATCCGCTCCGCGCAACGGGCTCGACCAGACGGGTATTTCCGACGTAGAGTGGCAGGAGCAGCCTATCACGGTGGTTCCCAACGATTATCAGGAATAAATGGCAGATAAGATCAGATTATTACCCGAAGTCGTCGCCAACCAGATTGCTGCGGGCGAGGTCGTCAACCGTCCCGCATCGGTGGTCAAGGAGATGATGGAGAACGCCATCGACGCCGGTGCCCGTACCGTGAAGGTCAACTTCCGTGACGGGGGCAAGGATTTGATCCAGATCGTCGACGACGGCTCGGGCATGTCGCCCATCGACGCGCGTATGGCCTTCGACCGCCATGCCACCAGCAAGATAACTTCCGTCGAAGACATCTACGCCCTCGATACGTTCGGGTTCCGCGGCGAGGCGCTCGCTTCGATCGCGGCCGTGGCGCAGGTCGAACTGCGCACGCGGCAGGAGGGCGACGAAGTGGGTACCCAGACCGAGATCAACGGCGGCCAGTTCGCCGGGCAGACTCCCGTGATGTGTCCCGTGGGGGCGCAGTTCTTCGTGCGCAACCTCTTTTACAACGTACCGGCGCGACGGCGGTTTTTGGAGAAGAGCACCGCGTCTTCGAAACAGATCAAGGCCGAATTCCAGCGTGTTGCGCTGTGCAATCCCCATATCGCCTTCGAACTTTACGCCAACGACGCCCCGGTCTATACGCTCTGTGCCACGTCGCTGGCGGGACGTATCGTCGATGTGGTGGGACGCCATATCAAGCAGAACCTGCTGGAGGTCGATGCCGACACCTCGATCGCCCGCATCGGGGGCTATATCGGCCGTCCGGCTGCCGCCAAGCGGCGCAACGGCGAGCAGTACCTCTTCGTCAACGGACGTTATTTCAAGAGTTCGTACCTCACGAGCGCCATCATGAAGGCCTATGAGAAACTGATCCCCGAGAGCAGTTCGCCTTCCTATTTCCTCTACCTGACGATCGACCCTTCGCGCATCGACGTCAATGTCCACCCGCAGAAGACCGAAGTGAAATTCGCCGACGAGGAGGCCGTCTGGCAGATCATCAACGCCGCCGTGCGCGAGACGCTCGCCAAGACGGGGGCCGTGCCGCTGATGGATTTCGACCGCGACGGCATCGTCGAGATCCCGGCATTGAGCAAAGGGGCCGTCTACAGCGAGCCCCGCGCCATGTCCAACGGCGACTACAATCCGTTCCGCGAGGAGTATATCGACCCTACGGCACCTGATCCCAATGTCGATTTCACGGGCTTCGATGTCCCGTACGACGATCGCGGACAGACGCTTTCCGATACGGCCGGGACGGGCTTCGCCCCGCGCGCCGGTATGGGCGGCGGCAAGTCGGGGGACAGTGCGTCCGGTGGCAGCCTGCCCGGCGGGCTGCGCAGCGCCGGCAGCGGATTTACCCTTCCGCAAACCCCGCCGGCGGGGGAGGATTTCACCATCCCTTCCTCGGCAGCCGACGGGTTCGAGGATTTCGTTTCGGGGAGCAGTTTCGAGGTGGAGTCCGGCGCCGGGTTCGGGACGAGTGCCCTGGAGTTCATCCCTTCCGGGGCTACGGCCGGGCAGCAGCGGCTGGCGGTAGAGGGGCGTCCGGAATTTACCGATCCGCTGCCGTTGGGCGGCGGGTACCTCGCCGCGCTGCTGGGCGGGAGGTTCGTCGTGGTGGACGTGCGGCGTGCCCGCGAGCGCATTCTTTATGAGGATTACCTGAAGATGCTCGGAAACGGGTCTTCCGTGAGCCAGCAACTGCTTTTTCCCGAGCGGCTGGTGTTGTCGGGCGACGAATATGCGCTGCTCGAGGAGAACGCCGTGGAATTCGCGTCGCTGGGATTCGACATCGACTTTGCGGGGGAGGGGACGATCGAGGTCAAGGGCACTCCGGCCGATATGCCGGCCGATGCCGTCGACCAGATGGTCTACGACCTGCTGCAAGCCTTTTCGACGCCCGTGTCGCTCGCGGATCAGCGCCGCGAGAAGATCGCCGCCGTCATGGCGCGCGGCGGGGCGAAAGGCATTCCCCGCAATATGTCGCGCGACGAAGCCGCCGTACTGCTCGCCCAGCTCGCCGCTACGGGCAATTTCAGTTTCTCGCCCTCGGGCAAAGCCATAACTGCAGAAATAACCCCCGAAGATATCCGTACCAAACTGGGATAATCCGGTGGAAAAACGTACTTTTGTAAAAATTTTACGCAATGAACAGCTATTTTCAGACACCCCCGGTGGTGAAAAACCTGATAATCATCAATGCCCTGGTCTACATGGCTACGGCCCTGATCCAACCGGCACATAACGCCATCATGGAGTATTGCGCCCTGTGGCTGGGAGCGCCGTTGTTCCACACCTACCAGTTCGTCACCTATATGTTCGTGCATGCCAATTTCGAGCATATCTTCTTCAATATGTTCGCCTTGTGGATGTTCGGACGTACGTTGGAATACGAATTGGGGTCGAAGCGTTTCCTGACCTATTACATGGTTTGCGGCATCGGTGCGGCGCTGATCCAGTATTTCACGGCGCTGGCGTTCGGCGAGCTGCCCATGTCGCTGGTTGGTGCTTCGGGCGCGGTGATGGGGCTGCTGCTCGCCTTCGGCGTCATGCACCCCAATGCGGTCATCATGCTGCTGATCCCGCCGATCCCGATGAAGGCCAAATGGTTCGTCATCATCTACGGCGTCATCGAACTTTTCCTCGGCTGGCGCGGCGTAGGCAATGTGGCGCATTTCGCCCACGTGGGCGGTATGCTTTGGGGTTTCCTGCTGCTCCACTGGTGGAAGCAGCGCGGCATAATCCGCTTCTGAGCCGATGTCCGGCGAATTCTATAAGAACGATTACGGCAGCCGGCGCGGGGAGAAACCGCACCGCAGCCTGCTCATGTGGCTGCTCGACCTGGTGATGACGCTCCTGACCGTCGTTGTCGGGGCCACGATGGCCGTCACCTATTTCGTCCCTTATGTGAACCCCGCCGGGGTCTGGTTCTTTCCCCTGCTGGGGCTTGCCGCCCCGGCGATCTACGTCGCTACGGTCATCCTGGCGCTCTACTGGGTCATCCGCTGGCGGTTGCTCCGCGCCGGAACGATACTGGCGCTGGTCGTCATCGGCCTCTTCAAGGTTTCGCTCTTCTATAAGCCCGAATTCCGCCGCAGCTACGGCGAGGAGAGCTACGACCGCCGGGCTTTCAAGGTCATGACCTATAACGTGCGCAGTTTCTTCGGCGAAAGCGGAGCCAGCAATGTCGATGACATCGTGCGCCTGATCGGCGAATACGATCCCGATATCGTCTGCATGCAGGAGTTCAATGCCCGCCTGGCCGAGAAATCCGACGATTTCGCCCTGTTGGACGAGAAATACGAAAGCGCGGCCTTCGGCCGCACGCAGGCTCCCGATTCGCTGTATGGGGCATCGCTTTTCATCCTGAGCAAATACCGTATCCTGCGCTCGGGCATCGTCCTGACCCCCAATACGTCGGTCTGGGCCGACCTGCTGATCGGTGACGATACGGTGCGCGTGTTCAACAACCACCTGCGTTCGACGGCGATCAAGGCGGCCGACAACGAATATATCACCAACCGCGATTTCATCTCCGACACGGCACGCGAAGTCAAGATCCGCAGCATCGTGAGCCGCCTGCGCGAGAACAGCATCCTGCGTGCCGCACAGGTCGATAGCATTGCCGATGTCATCGCCGACGCGCGTGCGCGGTGCATCGTCTGCGGCGATTTCAACGATACGCCGATGTCCTATGTTTACCGCACGATGGCCGGGGGGCTGAACGACGCTTTCAGCAAGAGCGGTTCGGGCTATTCGCATACTTTCCGCGGCTTCTTCAATACGCTGCGTATCGACTATGTCCTCTGCTCCGACAGTTTCGACCCGGTTTCCTACGAGGTGCCGCAGGTCGAATATTCGGATCACCTGCCCGTCGTGGTGCGTCTCCAAAAGAATCTACTGAATAACTAATCCGATAAACTATGATTTTCGACTCTTTGAAGAACAGCGCGCTCTATTATCCGGTGAGCCCGCGTCTGGAAAAAGCCTTCGGCTTCATCGCTTCGACCGACTGGGAAACGATGGAGCCGGGGATCCATGAACTCGACGGCAAGGACATCTATGTCAACGTAATGGAACCTGAGCTGAAAAAACCGGCGGATGCCAAACTCGAAATACACGACGCCTATATCGACATCCAGGTGCTGATCCGCGGTGAGCAGGAGACCTTCGGGTGGAGCGAGCGTGCCGACCTGCGCAAGCCGCTGGGCGAATTCGATGCCGGGAAGGATATCCGTTTCTTCGACGATGAGCCGCAGACCTTCTATACGCTGCGCCCGGGGCAGTTCACGATCTTCTTCCCCGAGGACGGCCATGCGCCGATGATCGGCGAGGGCAATGTACGCAAGATCATTGTGAAGGTTCGCAAGTAACGGCGGGCCGGATTACGGATGCGCGAGAGGCGGTTCCCTGCGGAACCGCCTCTCGTTTTGCCGTTATGCTGCGTCGGGTTTTCGGGGTGCGAGCCGCATCGCGGGGTAGGTGTAGCAGGCGGTGCAGGCGACAAGGACAATCCCCGAAGCAGAAGCTCCGGGGATTGTGTCGTTATGTGCCGTAAGAGTATTATTTTCCGATGCCGTAGTAGCGCAGCCCGGCGTTGAGCACCTCTTCCTTGTCGAAGATGTTGCGGCCGTCGACCAGGATGTTGTCGCGCATGAGCGTGAGCAATTGCGGCCAGTCGGGCATCCGGAACTGTTTCCACTCCGTGACGAGTGCGATGGCATCGGCGCCCTTTGCAGCTTCGTACATCGAACCTGCGTAATGCACCCCTTCGTCGCCGA
>OHBD01001125.1_pt1 | contig 12538 bp, 9 predicted proteins | sample 1577291 | NCBI WGS metagenome assembly OHBD01 (sample SAMEA3879572, study PRJEB24766) | human gut metagenome | biome: human-associated habitat; feature: feces | place: USA | collected 1985/1987
TCGGCTGCTACACGCTGGGGTGGCTCTCGCCGTTCCATGCCATCGACACCTGCGTCGACATGGGCGCCTCGATCACCATGGCCAAAGGCGCAGCCGACGCCGGACAGCACCCCGCCCTGGCCGTCATCGGCGACTCTACCTTCACCCACTCGGGGATGACCGGGCTGCTGGACGCCGTGAACGAGCGGGCGAACATCACGGTCATCATCTCGGACAACCTCACGACGGGCATGACCGGCGGTCAGGATTCGGCCGGCACGGGGCGTCTCGAACAGATATGCGCCGGCCTGGGCGTCGACCCCGCCCACATCCGCGTCGTAGTGCCGCTGCCCCGAACCCGCGAAGAGATGAAGGCCATGCTCCGCGAAGAGATCGCTTACGACGGCGTTTCGGTCATCATCCCCCGCCGCGAATGCATACAGACCGCCAAACGGCACAACGCAACCAAACAGAAACAATAGCGACACGCCCGTCGCGGCGACCACCCGGCGGCAAAACCCTAAAAACAGGCAAACCATGAAACGCGACATCATACTCTCGGGCGTAGGGGGACAAGGCATCCTCTCGATCGCCACCGTCATCGGCAGGGCTGCCCTCGACCAGGGGCTGCACATCAAGCAGGCCGAAGTCCACGGCATGAGCCAGCGGGGCGGCGACGTGCAGTCGAACCTGCGCATCTCGTCGGATAAAATCGCCTCCGACCTCATTCCGCGAGGTGCCGCCGACCTGATCATCTCGCTCGAACCGATGGAAGCACTCCGCTACCTGCCGTGGCTTTCGACCGGGGGCTGGGTCATCACCAACACCGCCCCGCTGGTCAACATCCCCGACTATCCCGATGCCGATACGCTCGGGCGGGAGATAGCCTCCCTGCCGCACAGCGTGGCGCTCGACGTGGATGCCATCGCCCGCCAGGCCGCATCGCCCCGTGCCGCCAACATCGTGCTGCTGGGCGCCGCAGCACCGTTCCTGGGCATCGCACCCGAAAAACTCGAAGCGGGCATACGCGCCATTTTCGCCCGCAAGGGCGACGCCATCGTCGACACGAACCTCGCGGCATTCCGCGCAGGCTACGCATACGCACAAAAACAGACCGCACAATGGGAAGGCTGCCGATAGACCGCTCCGTGCTCGACTCCGCGCTGGAGCGCATGGACATTGCGGACATCGCCCAGGCGACGATCCGCCAGTCGGGCGACATAGCCCGCGTCATGGAAACGCAGACGGGGATGGAATTCCTGCACCTCGAAATGGGCGTGCCGGGGCTTCCGCCCGAAAAGGCGGGGGTCGAAGCCGAATGCCGGGCCCTGCAATCGGGCGTGGCGTCGCAGTACCCCAACATGTTCGGCATCCCCGAACTCAAACAACAGACTTCGCGTTTCATCCGCGCGTTCCTCGACGTCGGGGTCGCACCGCAGGGCTGCATCCCGACGGTCGGGTCGATGCAGGGCAGTTTCACGGCTTTCCTGCTCTGCTCACAGCTCGCGCCCGGGAAGGATACGATCCTCTTCATCGACCCCGGATTCCCCGTGCAGCGCAACCAGGTGCAGATCCTCGATATCCCCAGCGCATCGTTCGACATCTATGAATACCGCGCCGAAAAACTGGGCCCGAAGCTGGAAAGCTACCTCGCACAGGGCAACATCGCCGCCATCGTCTATTCGAACCCCAACAATCCGGCGTGGATATGCCTCACCGAGGATGAGCTGCGTACGATCGGCGAGCTGGCTACCCGATACGACGCCATCGTCATCGAGGACCTCGCCTACCTCTGCATGGATTTCCGCAAACTGCTGGGACGGCCTTTCGAAGCCCCCTACCAGGCTTCGGTGGCCCGCTACACGGACAATTACATCCTGCTGGTCTCCGGGTCGAAGATATTCAGCTACGCCGGCCAGCGCATCGCCATCGCGGCCATCTCCGACAAACTCTACCCGCGGCACTACCCCGCGCTCAAACAGCGCTACGGCATGGGGCGCTTGGGCGACGCCTATGTCCTGACGTTCCTCTATGCCGCCTCGTCGGGCACGAGCCACTCGGCGCAGCACGCCCTGGCGGCGATGTTCCGCGCTGCGGCCGACGGGCAGCTCGATTTCGTGGGCGAAACCTCGGAATACGCCCGGCGCGCCCGCCTCACCAAGGAGATCTTCCAGCGCCACGGCTTCCGCATCGTCTACGACAAAGACCAGGACGAAACCGTCAGCGACGGATTCTTCTACACCGTCGGCTACGGCGGTCTCTCCAGCGCGGAGCTGCTGAGCGAACTGCTCCTCTACGGCATCTGCGCCATATCGCTCACATCGACCGGCAGCCGCCAGCCGGGCATCCGGGTCTGCGTTTCGCAACTGAACCGCCCCGAGCAGTTCGAGCTGCTCGAAACACGCCTAACCGCCTTCGGGCAAAACCACCGATAAGCCTATGCGATTCACGACAGCCGCCGAAGCCGTAAAGCTCATCTGCCCGCACAGCAGCGTCTACATTCAGGGCAGCACCTCGATCCCCGAAGTACTCGTCCGTGCCATGACCGACCGTGCCGCCGAGCTCACCGATGTCACGCTCTACTCCGGATTCGCCGTCGGGAGGGCAGACGCCCCCTATTGCAGCCCCGAATACAAGGATACGTTCCTGGTCAACAGCCTGTTCGTGGCCAATAACATCCGCCGCTGGCTGGCCCAGGGCTACGGACAGTCGACCCCGGCCTTCCTGGGCGAAATCCCAGGGCTGTTCCGCGACGGGACGCTGCCCGTCGACGTGGCAATCCTCAACCTCTCGCGCCCCAACGAGGAGGGCTACTGCTCGTTCGGCGTCTCGGCCGACCTGGCCGTTTCGGCCGTGGAATGCGCCAGGACAGTCATCGCGCAGGTCAACACGGCCATGCCGTTCTCCTACGGCGACGCCGTGATCCACCTCTCGCGCGTCGCCGCGGCCGTCGAGGTCGACGACCCGCTGGTCGAAGTGCCCTCGGCGACCCCCACCGACATCGAACGCAGGATCGGCAACCACATCGCCGAACTGATCCCCGACGGGGCGACGTTGCAGATCGGCGTGGGCGGGATCCCCAACGCCGTGCTGGCCGCGCTCACGGGCCACAAACACCTCGGGCTGCATACCGAGGCGATGACCGACGGCGTGCTGCCGCTGCTCAAAAGCGGCGTGATCGACAACTCGCTCAAACGGGTCATGCCGGGTGTAACGGTCGCCTCGCTGGCGCTGGGATCGCGCCGGCTGTACGATTACATGGACTACCGCAAAGACCTCGTGATGAAGGATGTGGCATGGACCCGTTCCGCATCCGCGAGAACCCGCGCGTGATGGCGATCAACTCGGCCGTCGAGGTAGACCTCACGGGGCAGGTTTGCGCCGACTCGGTTGGCGAGCGCATCATTTCGGGCGTAGGCGGGCAGCACGATTTCATGTACGGAGGGGCCCTGTCGGAGGGCGGCAAAACCTTCATCGCCATCCCGTCGACTACCCCCAAGGGCGAATCGAAGATCAAGGCGCTGCTGACGCCCGGCGCAGGCGTCGTGACGACCCGCCACATGGTGCAGCACATCGTGACCGAATACGGCGTTGCGCATCTGCGCGGCCGCAACCTCGCCCAGCGGGCGCGGGCACTGATCGCCGTCGCCCACCCCTCGGTGCGCGAAGAACTGGAAAAAGCCGCCTGCGAACGCTTCGGCTACTCCTTCCTGAGGCTCAAATAGAAGCGCCCCGATCAAACGGGACGCTTATCGGAGGCATCTACCCAGCCCCTATACCAGGCATTGCTGCCGGACAACGGGGATCTGAGATCAAATCCGTGTGGCCGGGCACACACTCTCCACCCTCCGCAAACAAGCAGACCTGCCATATGGCAGGTCTGCTTGACACGTCGGGATGCCGCGGTTACCACCGGCACACCGGATTATTTTGCGAACTTCATTTCGTCGAGCAACCACCCGGCATCGGCATACTTGTCGATCACCCACATCACATAGCGGATATCCACGCACACCGTGCGCGCCAGTTCGGGATGGAACCACACGTCGCCGGCCATCGACTCGCGGTTGCCGTCGAACGCAAGCCCGATAAGATGCCCCTTGCCGTCGAGCACGGGGCTGCCCGAATTGCCTCCCGTAATGTCGTTGTCGGTCAGGAAATTGACATAGAGCGTATCGTTCTCGCCCCAGCGTCCCCAGTCCCGTTTGGCGATCAGCCGCCGCATACGGTCGTCGACGCGGTATTCGTATTCGTCGGGGTTGTACTTCTCCATATAGCCCGCGATCGTCGAACGCGAATCGTAATGCACGCCGTCCGAAGGGTTCAGGGGTTGCACGCTACCGTAGGTCAGGCGCATGGTCGAGTTAGCGTTGGGATACTGCGCCAGCCCTTCCGAAGCACGGAAATCGTAAAGCACGTCGGCATAGCGGCTCTCGCTTCGCCCGACACGCGCACGGCCGCGCTTCTCGGCCTTGTCCACACCGCCCGTAAAACGTTGTACTGTGACCGATTCGGTAAGCGCAACCATGGGGTCGCGGCGTATTTCGGCAACCGACCGGTTCTTCGAGAAATAGGCGTCGTAACGCGCAGGATCGCTGCAAAACGAGGCATCGAACGCCGCACGCGCCATGCGGTCGGCATTGCCTCCCGCCTTGTCGTACATCGCCTGCAACTGCGCACCCCACATCTCGCGCGGCACGTTGGCCGTGAAGTTCACTACCATCCGCGCCAACAGGTCGCGGTCGGTCGCGGCATCGTAGTTACGGCTCAGGCGGCCGCTCCCGGCCACGACGCTCCGGGCATCCTTCGAATCCACGATCAGCGAGTCCTGCTTCAGCCGTTCGAGCTTGCCCAGGTACGACGACACGCGGTTGGCCACGAGCAGCGCCTCGCTGGGGCCGAGCCATGCCTCGCGGAAATAATTGAGGTTGCGCTCGGCGCCCTGCCGCGCCTTATAACCGCGCGCGAGCTCTTCGAGCAACGTCCCGTCCTCGGCCTTGCGGGCCGAATCGGCCTCGATCCAGCGCTGCAGGTGTTCCTCCTCGGCCTCACGGATCGCCACGACATCGAAGCGGCGCAGGCATTTGTTCTCCCACTTGGCGTAGTCGGCGTAGTTGCTCAGGCCGAAATAGGCATCCGAATACTCCATGCGCACCCGCGGATCGCGTTCCATATGGCGTTTGAGAATATCCATCCGGTCATGGCGGTTGGCCACGACGATCGGGTTGCGGACACACTGTTTCTCAGCCACCGCGAACGACGACGCATAGCGGTTCGTACGCCCCGGGAATCCGATCACCATTGCGAAGTCGCCGTCATGCACGCCGCCCGTGGCGACCTGCAACACGCGGCGGGGTTTGAGCGGCACATTGTCGGCGGAATAGGCCGCAGGGCGCCCCTCCCGGTCGGCATAAACGCGGTAAAGCGCGAAATCGCCCTTGTGCTGGGGCCAGCCCCAGTTGTCGTAATCGCCGCCGAAGGCACCGATCGACGCAGGCGGCGTACCCACCAGCCGCACATCCTTGTAGATGTCGTAGTAGAACATCAGGTACATTTTGCCGCCCCACATCGAGTAGCACGACACCTCGCACTCCGTTTCCCGGCCGTAGCGCCCTTCCAGTTCGGCATAGAGGCGGCGCGGGGCCATCATGCCCCATTTCCCGGCGGCTTTCATCTCCTCCTTGAGCGCATTGGCCTCGTCGGTCACGTCGACCACCTTGCGCACGAACCACACGGTCTTGCCGGGGACGGGAATCTCCTCATCGCGCGTGCGTGCCCAGAATCCCGTTTCGAGCAGGTTGCACTCGGGCGTCGACAGGGCGCAGATGTCGCTGTAAGCCACATGGTGGTTGGTAATCATCAGCCCCTGGTCGGAGATCATGCTGCCCGTTCCCATGCCGCCGTCGACAGCCACCACGGCATCGGCCAGCGCCGCCGATTTCTCGTTGTAAATCTCCTTATCCTTGATTTTCAGTCCCCGGGCCTTCATCTGCGGATAAATCTCCGCCAGCCGGTGCATCAGCCACATGCCCTCGTCGGCCATCGCAGGCTGCATACAGAGCAGCACAACGGCCAGACAGGCTATCCATCTTCTCATATCTTTCATCCTTATAAAAGGGAGGGCACCGTCGCCGACACCCTCCCGATAAGTTTACGGTTATTCTTCGACGGTCTTGCCCTCGGTTGTGAATTTCAGCCGCGGGTCGGCCTCCTTGAAGGTGCCGTCAGCCATGCGCAGCGTCCATTTTTCGGTCTGGAAAACCTCTTTCCACAGCTTCGCGTCGTCCCACATCGACTTCACATAGTGGATACGCATCACGGGTTTCATATCCCGCAGGACGAAATCCACGGACACGATGCCGTCCGTACACGAAAGGAAGCTCTTGAAATAGGGGAACGCATTGCGGATCGGCATCTTCTCGATGCCGGGGAATACCATCTCGTAGACCGCCTTGGGGAACTGCTCGTCGTCACCCCATTTCTCCAGGTTGGCAACGAACCTGCCCGCGAGTTTCTCCACATCGCGGAACATGACCTGCGCAAACTCTTCGCGCGAAACCTGTCCGGCGACCGCATAGGTTTTGAGCACCGTATGCATCGGGATCACCTTCTCGCCCTCCTTGGCCGGGATGATCAGCTCCTTGGCGTCGATCGCCTCCCCGAACATCTTTTCGGTAATACCGGCGGCCGGATCGACGTAGACCGTCACATCCACCGGACAGGCGAATTCCGACGTGAAGCCGTAGACTCCCTCGATCTTCTGGAGCACCATGCCGAAATAGATCATGTCCATCCGGTCGTGAAGCCCTTCGACGCCGAGCTTCACCACGTCGAGCACCGGCACCTGCTCGCCTGGCATGGCATATTTGCGCAGCGTCGGGGCAAAGATCGCAGCCTGTATCTTCAGCGTATCGGTGGCAGCCGGGTCGTAAAGCACCTCGACGCCATGGCGGCGTACGAAGGTCTTGACGCCGTATACGCCCTGCACGGCCTGCATCTTGGCCGAAAAAGCCTTCGACGAACCGAAGCACTTGATCGTCTGCAAGCCCTCCATCTCGAACGTCTGCAGGTTCTCGACCTTCTCGTAGTCGCCCCATTTTTCGTCGATCGTCGGCAGTTCCATGGTGGAACCCAGCCATATGGCCAGGAAGAAGAGCACCACGGCCAGCAACCCGGGCACCCAGCGCAGCGAACGACGGCCGTTGACCTGCAAGGCATCCTTGGCACACGCACCGATGCAGTTGCCGCACAACGTACAGTCGACATGCTTCACCTTCACATAGTCATGGATCGGAAGCTGGTAAGGACATTTCTTTTCGCACAGTCCGCAATTATTGCAGGTGTTCAAATCCCGCCTGATGTACATCAGGGGGAAGGTGCAGCTGCGCATCTTGGCGATCTCGACGATATAGGCGGCAAGACATGCGCCGCCGATCGTCCAGACCCACGCGTTCGCAACGCCCAGCGCACCGAGCGCCCAGCCGCCGAGGGCGGCGATCACGAACAGCAGCGTGAATTTGAAAATGTTGCTGACAGCTCCCAGCGGACAGATGTATTTGCACCAGAACATCTTTACCACGAAGCCGCCCAAGAGCAGCAGCGTAAGGCTCGTGAGCGACATCCAAAGCACGATTTCGCCCTTGAAACCCGTAGCCACGGCATAGAACGGGTCGAGTTTCTTGCAGAACAGCTCGCTCGACGAGAGCGTGAAATAGAGGATCGTGAAGAGCAGCACGTACTTCACCACGCGCAGCAGCTTGTCGACGACGCTCCCCGAAGGGACATCGACCTGCAGGTGCAGTTTTTTCCCGGCACGCCCCATCCACTCGCCGACGGTGCCCAGCGGACAGAGGTATCCGCAGAAAAGTTTGCTGAAGAGAATCACTCCCACGGCGAGCACGAGGCCCATCATGATCTGGAGCATCGACATCGAACAGGCCAGCGAATTGTTCACCAGATAGGTACCGAAGGCCTGCAACCCGCCGAAAGGACAATATGCCTCGACATCGACGGGTTTGTCGCTGAATTTGGCCCAAAGCACCGTGCCGACAATGGCAGCCAGTACGCCCCATTGCAGCAGGTGCTTCAAATAATTAGGTTTACGTTTCATTTATTGTTGTTTGTGTTGTGTGTGTTTGTGTGCGGGGGTGAGGATCACTCCTTGTTCTTGATACAGCGAACCGGGGCAGCGCCATAACCACCCTGGTAAGCGATTGTCATGCGATTGTAACTCTTGTTGTAAGTTATCATACCGGCATAATACTGGATGTTCTTGATGCCGCTTTCCGGATCGTCGGCCGTATTGTATGTAACCTTGTAACCCGTCGAGCTGGGGAAATATCCCATGCCGAACGCCGAAGCGTCGGCAGCCGAGACCGTGGCCATATAGGCCGGGGTCGCCGTGGCGCTCGCCGCATTGATATAGCCGCAGCCCGCAATATTGAAACCGTCCTTGTTGAGCGCGGCAATCGAACCGCCGCTCTGCGTCTTGTCGAAATAGGGCGACGTCGGGTCGGACAGGCTGCCGCTGCCGACACCCGCCAGCTTGAGCCACTCGTCCCTCGTCGGGATATGCCACCCGTCGGGGCAGATGCCCTGCGCACCCTCGTATTGGTCGAAATTGGTGCCCGTCATCTCGCCGGTCATTCCCAGCATCACGGGATAGCTGTACAGCAGACCGTTGCTTTCGACGAGCGACGGATCGGCCGCTTTAGACAGATTGCACGGATACCATACGCCGCTGCCATCCTTCGGGTCGCTCGATATGGTTTTGCCTTCGGGAACATAGCGCAGGTTCTCGGCCATCCACGTGCGGCCGTCCTTGAGCGTGACGATCTTGTACTTCACGCCGCCCCACTCGACGGTCGGGGTCTCCACTTCGCCGTCGCCGTCCGGCAGCAGGTCATCTCCGTCGACCCAGCCCGCGATCGGGCCGCTGAATTTCACCTGAATGTCAGCCGGCTGCACGTTGCAGTCCATGCGGCGGTTCTCACCCGACTTGAGGTCGGTCGTGCCGAGCGTCTGCGTACGCATCTTACCATCGGCCGTGGTGACCGTAACCTTGAGCTGCACACCGTTCTGCGGCACCAGCAGCGCGTAGTAAACTTTCTCGGCAGTGGCCGTATTGGCGGTCACGTCGGATGCCTCGGCACCCGCCTTGGCCGTAAAATCACCCGTGGCCGGATCGAGCACCCCGGTGCCGACAGCACCCTTGATGACGATGTCCCGGATGTCGAAACCCGATTCGTTCGTCACGCTGATGACGATCCGCGACATTTTGTGCTTGAAGGTCATCTGCGTGGACGACAGCGTGGGCTTGACCCCCGTCTTCACGGCCACGATCAGGTCGGAAGCCGTGTAGTTCGCACCGCTCTGATCCGCCTTTACCGAAAACTCCGCAGGCGCCGCGGCACCGGCCTGGTAGGGATAATAGGCGAAGAGCGTCGAGGTGGCGTTGACATCTTCGTACCAGAGGAAACCCTCGGTCTTGAAATCCGTACCGTCGAACGACATCTCCTTGTTCGCCACGAACGCCGAACCGTCCGCCGTCATCGTGATCGTGAGGCCGACCTTGTCGTTCAGCTCGAAATCGGTGTCCGTCGCCCGCGTGCCGGACGACATGCTTGCCGGCGTCAGCGCAGGATTGGCGATCGTCGGGGTGATGCGCACCTGCTTGTCGCCCGTCCCGGTGCTTTCCTCCTTCGAGCAGGCGGTGAAAACCATCGCCGCGACTGCCGTCAATGTCAAAATCCTTTTCATAATCCTATCCTTTAAATTAAAAATTATATCCTACACTCAGCGTCGCCGCGACCCGGTTGGGCTGCGCGACGTATTCCAGACCGAAGCCGTGTTCGTAACGCGCGAATACGTCGATATAGAACCGTTTGATATTGCGCCGCAGCCCGAGCGCCGTCCCCAGCCGTTTGGCCGTGAGGTATTCGTTTTCGTAATCGTAATAAGCGGTCAGCTGTCCGGGATACTCGCCCGGCTGCACGCCGGGGGTCTCGAACCGCTTTTCGCGCTCCGTGAAACCGCCCAGGCGATAATCCGCCGCAAGGGTCAGCTCCCAGAGGCCGAACGTGCGAATCAGCGAGGCATATATCTTCGTAAAGTGGAGCTTCTGCCCCTTGACATAGGGGTACATCAGCGTCGATTCGCGGTTGAGCTGCGAATAACCGACCCCGGCGCGCAAATCCGTATGCGGTGCCACGAACTCGTATTCGCCTCCCAGGTCAAGTCCCTTGCGCCCGAAAGTTGGCGTCGAACCGTGTATAGTGATGATCTGCACGCCGTTGATGGTCTCGGTGGTGATGATGTTCTCGTCGGTGCCGAGCGTCTGCCAGTCTAGGTTCACGCGCACGAAATGCCTGCGCAGTGCCGTCCCCAGCGACAGGGCGGCATTGGCCGTCACCTGGTGCGTTTCGAACAGGTGCCAGATAATCCGGCTCTCGCCCGTCTCGCCCTGCCTGTTGCGGTAGGCGACGTCGGCATAGAACGGCCCGTATTGCAACTGGACACCCGCCCCCTGCGTATTCTCCCGGACGGGGAATCCCGAAACGCCGTTGGTCGAGAGGTGTATGTCGGTGCTCCCCCACTTCTCCAGCGACCCGTAGAGCAGTCCCCTGTCGAAGAATGCCTCGTACAGGTCGGCACCGGGGCCCACGCCTTCCGCGTCGACCTTCTCGCTGTTCGTACCCACGATATAGCCCCCCCCAACGGCAAAGCGTCCCGCATGGTACATCACGCCGGGCGAAAATTCGAAATCCAGCCGTGTATTCTTGTGGCGCAGGTCTTTGCGCTTGGCATAGTTGCGGGCTTCGAACTCCACGCGCAGGCCACCCGTCCACCGGTTGCCCAGCACGGCCGATACGCCGCCCGTGAACGTGTAATCCTCGCGCACCTTGCGCCCCGGCGTAAATTCGAGGATGTCTACCGGATAATACCCCGGCTCGGTGAACATCGAGCCACACATGTTGCGGCCGTCGAAATAGTCGTAGCCGAAACCGCCCGAGAACGAGACCTTCTTCAGGTGGCGCACCGACTCGGTTTTCGCCCCGGCATTCCAACTGTCGTCCGACGCGGAGTGGCCCGCAAGCCCGCCGTTCTCCTTGGTGAAATAGATCTCGGCATAAGAACGGCTTAGGGAGTCCTGCCGGATACCCGCAGCGTTCAGGCCGCCGTTCCAGGGATTGCGGCGGAAGATATGGTCGAAACGCTCCTGTGCCGCGGCAGCAGAGACGGCAACCAGCATCAGTATCGTTAAAATCCGTCTCATAGGCTAATCACGCAAAGATTGTGTCTCACGCTCATAAAAATCGTTCGACGAGTTATTGGTATCCACGTACCTTTCGAAGCCGGCAGCAGCCGTGGCCTCTTCATCCAGCTTCCGGTGCAGGGTATGCCCCTGCGCCTTGGCCGAGAAACCGATATACCCGGCATCCACATCGGTGTGCAGGCGTTTGTTCTTGGTCGCCTCGGTCATGTTGCATACCTCGACGCCGTCCACGATCCAGTCGTTGTCCCACGGTATCTTCGAATAGGTGATGCTGCCGTTCTGAACCGTCGACTGAAGGTCGTCGGCCAAGTAGGCATCCAGATCGAACCCCTCAGGCGCCCGGAAGAGGATCATGGCGGGCGAATTCTGCGAAATCACATAGACAACGGCCGAATTCGTCCCGGTCTTTTTCAGCACCTTCATGTAATGCGCCTGGTCGATCTGGTCGCCCGGAACAGGCGTGGGGTGCAACTTGTTGCCGGGATAGTGCACCATATCGTAGAGCACGAAATAACCCTTGCGGTTGAGGTTCACCGACTGGGAATAGGTCTGCGTATGATCGACGCCGTAGTAGGCCACCACGGCATCCTCGCCGGGTTCCAGCGGAAAATCCGTCCCCGATCCCGGGAACATCCAGATACAATCGGGGATGGCGGCGTAATCGCGGAAAACGATATTGCCCGAAGGGTCGGTGCTCGTCCACGGATTGTTGGCGTTCGAGTTGTAGGGGGCGACCATCGCCAGGCACAGGCCGTCGAGGTAATAGGTTTCGAAACTGTTGTTGTGCAGGACGATATATTTGTCGTCGGCATAAGTCCCCGTCGCCGGCGGATCCTGCATGCAGCCGCCCGAGTAGATCTCCTTGATGAGGATCGTACCCGGCTTGGAAAATTTCAGCGCCACATCGACATCCTTGTCCCCGCCGACAAGGTCGACCTGCTCGATCGTACCGTTGAAAACCGCCGAATCGTCGGGCAGGTCGAGCACCGAGAGCCGGTAATGCCCGGCAGCGACGCGGAACCCGGCGTGGCCCTGCGCATCGGTCAGGGCGGTATAGACATTGCCCGTATTGCGGTCGGAGAGTTTCACCGCGACGCCTTCGCGCAGATAGCCGGCGTATCCCTCGGGATACACGGCCGTCACACGGAGTTCGCGCAGCGCACCGTCGTAAGGGTTCCTGTCGAACGACGTGCAACCGGCCACCAGCAGACAGGACAATATGCAAAATATCATTAGTGTCCCGTTAAAATTGGGACGAAGTTAATATTAATCAAATAGTCCCTC
>OHBD01001139.1_pt1 | contig 12360 bp, 9 predicted proteins | sample 1577291 | NCBI WGS metagenome assembly OHBD01 (sample SAMEA3879572, study PRJEB24766) | human gut metagenome | biome: human-associated habitat; feature: feces | place: USA | collected 1985/1987
TTCTGGCTGGCTGCACCGCGCAGACCGCACCGCAGCCCATCCAGCCGGAACCGGATACTCAGCCGGAACCGGATACTCAGCCGGAGCAGGCTGTGCAGCCAGCACGGACATGGCAGGACATACAGGCGCAGCTTCCGGCCGTCTCCGCCATGTCCGGCTTTCCGGCTGCGGAGCAAGCCTGGCATCCGGAGCCGATCGTCGTGCATGGCGGAGAAGCGGAATACTGGATCGACCGGTCCGAAAGCTGGGAGACCGCAAGAATCTGTATGCGAAAAGATGGCCAGACGGCGAGTATTTACGCCGCGCAGGACGGGAGCCTGTCCCAGCTTGCATTGTTCGATGGGATGCTGTATTTTGCACAGATCGGCGGCATTTATCGGATGCCGATGGAAGGCGGCGCGGCGGAACTCTGGATCCCCGGCGGCGGACGGTTTGCGCTGACCGGCGGCGTGATCTATACGTGGCTTTCGGAGCAGGGATTCTGTGCCATTGCCGCGCAGGACCCGGAACAGGTCGTGCCGGTGTGGAAGCAGGAACAGGCGCTTACGATCAAGCAAACTGTCCCGGTGACGGGCGGCATCATCTTTTGGCTGGCGAAAAACGAACCGGATCCGGATGCTGGCCAGCTTTGGGTCGTGCTGCTGCGAAACAGCGGGCAGTGGGAGCTTCTGCGCGAGGAAACGGGACCGATGCCGCGGAGCATCTTTTCGGATGACACCAACGTCTGGTTCATGCGCGAGACGAGCGAGGGGCAGTTTCTCTATCAGATCGATTGCAAAAACGGAGCATATGCCTGCCTCGGAAGGCTGCCGGAAGCGCCGGACGGATGTTACAGCCCCGGCACGCCTGTATTGGGCTTTCAGCGTGTCCTGATGCGCTATCAGGGGATAGAGTCAACCATGGAGTTTTATGCGCTGGATGACAAACTGATGCTGGGTGAGCATTTGCTGTCGTATGGTGCAGACGATTCATATGCCATTTATTTTCTGCACCTGTTCGAGATACAGGAAACGCCGCAGAGCTTTTATTTTTGTGGCAAGTCGGAAGAAAACGGGCTGTATCTCGTTTCTGAAATAAGAAAAAGCGGGGACGGGCTTTTGCGGGAGGAAGCCCTGCAGCCGCCGGTATGAACGCGCCTGCGGGCATAACGATCAAGCCGAACCGAAAGGAGAAACCCATGAAAAAGACGATTATATTCCTGCTGCTGTGCATATGCCTGCTTCTGGCTGGCTGCACCGCGCAGACCGCACCGCAGCCCATCCAGCCGGAACCGGAGCCTGTGCCGACAGAGCCGGAACCCGCCCCACCCGCAGCCGAAACCGCGGATACAGTTGCAAGTCAGGAAGAGCAGACGCAGGAGCGGCCGGCGCTCCCGGTCCCGTCCGCGTCCATGTTTTCCCTGACCGGGCGCGAGGCCGTCCTGTATGACGCGGCGGTCTCCCAAAAATATCCGCGTAGCGACAACGACATCGTTCTGCCGAGTCTTCGCGTGCGCGGTTCGTTTGAAGAAGACGGCAAAACCGTGGTCATCTGCGATCTGCATTATGATTTTTACTATGACTACACTGGTCCTGGGTGGGAGTGGAATGGAGGCGGCGCGACCACATATCTGCGGGCAGAACTTGAAACGCGAAGTGGCGCGGAGATTTGCACTGGCTTTGCGGAGTACCCGAGCGGAAGTCTGAGCGACTGGATCCGCGACTACTGCGCCCCACTGGCTATGCAGGACGCGGACGGGGCGTGGGTGTTACCGGAAACGGCAGAAAACTGGTTCCCTTCGGACAGCAGTATGCTGGGCGAGTATCTGGCCGCAGCAGAAGCCATGCAGGAACCGGCGGCAGTGATGCCGCAGGCAGACTTTGAGGCGCACATGCTGGCGCTTTCGGACGGGAAGACGGCGGAGGAATTGACCATCGACACCTTCCCGGACGTTCTGGCGGAAGACGCGGCGCTGGAAAGCTTCCTGCGCGATACGCCGGAGGAAGCGGCGCTCTGCTGCGCGACGTATCTGGTCGAAAACATGTGGTACGGCGATGGCGAAAATGAGCCCTATACGACGGATTTCGCGCTGACCGCGCTGGGGCGGCTCTACGTTCTTTCGATGCAGTATCTCATGGAGACGTATAACGACTCGACGTCGCTGCTGTCTGCCTTGCTGCTTCATACGTTTTCCCCGGAGGAATGGCTGTACCAGTTCTGGGGCGTAGTGGGAGGAATCGCGTTTGCAAAGGAAGGTTTTACGCTGGACAGTGTCTATTACGATGAGCACCCCATTGAAAAGCAGTGCATGACCGCCCTGCTGCGCAGCCCGAAGCGGCTTCATGTCGCGACACTTTTTGATTATGTAAACCCTGTAGACAACGAGCGGTGTGACGCCGACCATTCTGCGCTTTATGATTTCCTGGCAGAGGGCAAGGCAGACGACCGCCTTCATATCGAGCCCGCCGGAGCGACGCGCGAAGACCTCCTTGCCGCCTGCACGGAAACGGCGCATTGGGAGGTAGAAGGCGGAACCGATACCACCATCCTCCACATCACGCCCGAACACGGTCAGGAGCTGCGGCTTGTGTACTGTTTCGGAGAAAATTAAGAATTTTTAAGAAATTTCTTCCACGCCGGTGTGCTATGATGACGGCGAGAACATCAGCTTCCTGACGAAAAGGAGAAACAAATGAAAAAACTGTCCGCCGCGCTGATGGCGCTTTTGCTGATATTGACCGGCTGCCAGAAACAGCAAAGGCAGGCGGATATCCGTCTGCCGGAACCGGAAACACCTGCCGCAGAAGAAACGATAGCCGAACCGGCGGAAGAACCGGAACAGGAGAGCGTCGCTCCGGACCTCGGAAACTTCAAAGAGCTTCTGGAAGTTCTTCAAACGCTGCAGACGTTGGATGACTGGAAAAGCAGCCCGGAATACGAGATGATCACGGCGCAAAAGGAGAAGGTACTCAGTCAGCTGATCGGCAGCTTTTACCACGGGCTTGACAGCCTCAGCCTTCAGAATACTGCATGGGGCGATCATGATCTGCCCGGTATGGCGTTTGCGGTGTTCCGGAGTCTGCTTGGCCCGGAAGATCTGGAACTGGAAGCCGGGACGCCGCTTGAATGGTTCCGGACCTGGTTTATCTGGGCATTCGGACACATGCATGAAGCGGACGCAGCAGGACTGCAGGCGCAGTATCCGGCTTCCTTTGCCGCAATCGATACGGTTATGGATCATCACGGGACATGGGAAGATGCGGTAGACAACGGTCTGTGCTCTCTGGACAAGGGCAGCCATTACGACTTCGATCTCATTGCTGCACGAGATCAGATCGTTTCCTACATCCGTGAAAACGAAGAAATCTGGCCGTTTTCGTATACGCTGATCCTGCGGTTAAACAATGCGCCATATGGCACGGAGGAACCGACGCCCGGAGATCCGAATGTGTACGTCGACTTTATCTGGTGGGCTGCATATACCGCCTCCGGTGAGCGCACAGAGGTCCTTGTGCAGGAGCTGACGCTCAACCCAGAGACAGGAGAATCGTCCGTATGGACCATCACGCGCGAGGATTTGGGAGAAGATCTGTCGTTCCTCCCGGATTGGGTCGTGGATACGCTTTTTGATGGGACGTATCTGTCTTCGGCTAAGAACGCGCCGCCGGAGATTGTACAGCCCGAAACCGAACAGCCAGAAAACGTACAGCCGGGGTCGGAGCCTGCACAGTCTGCCGCTGCGGCTGCGACTATGCCGCAGACCGAACAGGATGCGGCGCGGTTCGCGCAGGCAGAGGGCAAGCTGCGCGCAGCCCTGCAGCAGAGCACCGGGGAGGGAACAGAGGACCTCGCCGCACTTTTCTGGGCCTATGACGGCCAGAACGGCAACCTCTTTGAAGAGTTACCGGCGTTCAGCGCCGAAGCGATCGCCACGCAGCCGATGGACGACGAGACCTGGGACGCGCTGTCGCTGTTTGCCTACGAGCGCTATGCGCGCGAAAACGGCTGGCCGCTGATGATCGGGGCAGAGGCGCTCCGCGATACCTTTGCAAGCTATTTCCCACTGGACAGCAGCACGTGGCAGGACCGCAGCTCGCACTATCTGACGTATCAGGACGGGATCTACACCCGCACGGTCTATGACGACGGGCACCATAGCCGGTACTGCTATCTGCGCGGCGTCCAATGCAAGCAGGACGGGTCGATCGAGCTGCGGTTCGACTCGCTGGAGCTTCCGGCCGATATGGAATATGAGACCGCGGACGCGAGCATCCGCGCGGTCTTTGACTACGCCGGTGCGACAGAACTGCAGCCGCCGGCGTTCCGGGCGGCCGTTTATCAGGCGTTCTCTGTCGGCATCCTTCCGCTGGAAGGGAATAAAACCGAACGCACCGTGACCATCTGCCTGACCGGCGACGCCGCGCAGCCGTTCCTGTTTATGGAATGTAACTGAGGACGGAACATACGCGGTTGATTTTTGCGGCCGGATGGGGTATAGTAGGGGAAAAGCTTTTTAGAAAGGAACCAGACCCATGTGTACTGCAGCAGCTTTTCAGACAAAGGACTTTTATTTCGGCCGGACGCTGGACTACGAATGCTCCTACGGCGAGTGCGTGACCGTCACGCCGCGCCGCTATCCCTTCTCGTTCCGCCACATGGGGCGGCTGGACGCGCATTACGCCATGATCGGTATGGCGCACGTCGCGGATGGGTATCCGCTGTACTATGACGCTGTCAACGAAGCCGGACTCGGTATGGCCGGGCTGAACTTCGTCGGCAATGCGCAGTATGCCGAGGTACAGGAGGGAAAGGAAAACGTGGCGCAGTTTGAGCTGATCCCATGGATCCTCGGCCGCTGCGCCACGGTCCGTGAGGCGCGGGCGCGGCTGGACGCGCTCAATCTGGTCGGCACACCCTTCAGCGAGCGCTATCCCGCCGCGCAGCTGCACTGGCTGCTTGCAGACAAGGACGAGGCCGTCGTCATTGAGTCGATGGCCGACGGCCTGCACGTCTATGACGACCCGGCGGGCGTCCTGACAAATAACCCGCCGTTCCCGCAGCAGCTGTTCAACCTGAATAACTACATGGCGCTCTCTCCGCGGCAGCCGGAAAACCGGTTCTCCGGGGCGCTGGGACTGCACTGCTACAGCCGCGGCATGGGCGCGCTGGGCCTGCCCGGCGATCTGTCGTCCATGTCCCGCTTCGTGCGCGTGGCCTATACGAAGCTGAACGCCGTCTGCAGGGACACGGAGGCGGAGAACGTCAGCCAGTTTTTCCACATCCTCGGCGCGGTAGAGCAGCAGCGCGGCTGCTGCGAGGTCGAGCCCGGCGCATATGAATACACGATCTATACCTCCTGCTGCAACGCGACCCGCGGCATCTACTACTATACGACCTATGACAACCACCAGATCACCGCAGTCGACCTGCACCGCGCGGAACTGGAGGGGGAAGCCCTCAGCAGCTGGCCGCTCGTGACCGGCGAGCAGATCTTCCTCCAGAACTGAAACGGAAAAGCAGTTCAACGCCGTCGTCGCGTCCAACACGCACGCGCGGCACCTGTATGAGCGCCTCGGGTTTACCCAGCTCGGCGTCATCCCCGGCGGCTTCCGCATGAAGGACGGCCATTACGAGGATATCTGCCCCTACTATCATACTCTGTAAAAAACAGCCTGCGCCGCAGATATTGCGGCGCAGGCTGCTGTTTAATTTGTTTTGCCCGATGGATTGACGAACCACAGAAAATCCGGCAGCGTGATGCGGCGGGAAACGAAGCTGCGCGGCACCTGATACGGATCCGTGCCGGTCTGGTATGTCCAGCCGTCCATGCGCAGAGCAAACGTGTAGTAGTCTTTTGCCACATCCATCGTCAGGTAGCTGTATTTTCCCTCCGGGTAGCACAGCACATACGGGATCTGGCCCGTCGCGGCGGCCAGCGCGGCGTTGGAGCGCTCCATCTCCTGCCGGAGCGCAGCCTCATCCATGGCGCTGAGATTTCCGTGCGTGTAGGTATGGCTCTGGATGCTGACGAGGCCGGAGGCCGCCATCTCATACACCTGCTCCTGCGTCATCTTGTGTGTGCTGCCCATGGCATTGCCGATGACGAAGATGGTCGCCTTGGTCTGGTATTTTTCCAGCAGGGGATAGAGGACGGTGTAGTTGTCGTCATATCCATCGTCAAAGGTCAGGATGACCGGCTTTTCATAGTCCTCGATGTGCGCCAGGTCTGAAAACCAGATCGCTTCGTACCCGTTCTCCTGCAGATACTGCAGCTGCTCCTCCATGGAAGCCGCGCTGACGAACAGATCGGAATAGCCCCAGATCTCGTCGCCCACCGCGTGGTACATCAGCACCGGCACGTTCCACCCCTCCGGGATCTCGCCGACGGTCTGCCGCTTTGCCAGATACCGGCTCCCGTCCGGCGCCAGCCCCCATTCGAGGCCGAGAGCCGCCGCTGCGTCTTTGATGTTTACATAATCCTGATCCTGCGCCCGGATCGTATCCAGTCCGGCCAGAACGTCCGCGTCCGCCTGCAGCGGCGCGGCGGCTGTCAGCACATCGTCTGCCGCAGCCCATTCCGCCTCCGCGGCGGAAAAGACCTCCGTCAGCTGCCCCAGCAGCCATACCGGCTCCGCCGGCAAAAGCGCATATTCCGGCTCCGGTTCTTCTGCGGCGACAGGGACTTCCACCGGTTCGGCGGGCACGGGCGGCTCGGTCGGGACCGGCTCCGGCGCAGCCGTGGCCTCTGCCGGGGTTTCCGGCAAAGCCGCCTCCGGCGCGGCGCAGGCGCACAGCAGCGCCAGCAGGCAAAGACAGACGAGCAGACGGGAGATACGCATACGGGATGTCCTCGTTTCACGCTTTTTTATCAGTTTATCATGTTTTTCCGGCAGAAACAAGCCCGAAAAACGGTTTTCCTTGACTGCGGTGCGGCTGCTGACTATAATATAGTATAACTTCATCAGGAGGGACGGCCTTCTACTATGCTTCGAATGTTTTTCCGCAGGATCCGGCCGGGCCAGCTGATCGTGCTGGTGTTTCTCGGGATCATCCTGCTTGGGGCGGGGCTGCTGTGTCTGCCCGCCGCGGCAAGGTCCGGCCGGCCGACGCCGTTTCTGACGAGCCTGTTCACCGCGACCTCCGCGACCTGCGTCACGGGCCTCATCCGCGTCGATACCGGTACGCACTGGACGATGTTCGGCCAGGTGGTGATCCTGCTGCTCATCCAGGTCGGCGGTCTCGGCTTCATGACCATCGCCTGCCTGTTTTTCTTCGCGCTGCGGCGCAGGATCGGCCTGCGGCAGCGCATGGTGCTGGCCCAGGCGCTGGGCAGCGACACCTACAGCGGCATCGTGAGCCTCGTGCGCAACATCCTGCGCGGCACGGCTGCGGTCGAGGGCGTGGGCGCGCTGATCCTGTTTTTCCGCTTCCTGCCGGAGTTCGGCTTCGGCAGGGCGCTGTGGTACGGCGTGTTCCATTCCGTCTCCGCGTTCTGCAACGCGGGCTTCGACGTGCTGGCGGATGTGGACGCGGGCGGCAGCCTCTGCCGCTATGTGACGGATCCGGTCGTGAATTTTACGATCATGGCCCTCATCGTCATCGGCGGCCTCGGCTTTGCCGTCTGGGGCGATATCCGGCATCACCGCCGGTTTTCCCGCCTGAGCGTCTATTCCCGGCTCGTTGTGATCATCACGACGGTGCTGATCTTCGGCGGCGCGGGCGTCTTTGCCGCGCTGGAGTGGAACAATCCCAATACGATCGGCGATCTGACTGTGCCGCAGAAGCTGATGGCAGCGCTGTTTCAGTCGGTGACACTGCGTACAGCGGGGTTTGCGACCTTTGACCAGAATGCGCTGTCGGACGTGTCGAAGGCAGCGTCGGATCTGCTGATGCTCGTCGGCGGCTCCTCCGGCTCGACGGCCGGCGGTGTCAAGACCGCAACGGTCGGTGTGATCCTGCTGTCCGCGTGGTCGACCGCGCGCGGCAGGACGAGCGTGCATGTCATGAAGCGCCGGATCCCGCGGCAGGCAGTCGAAAATGCCTCGGCGCTTTTCATTCTGGTGCTGCTGCTGTCCGGCCTCGGCGCGGCGTTTTTGAGCATCGCAGACCATGTGAGCCTCGAAAACGCGCTGTATGAGACCATTTCGGCGCTCTGCACCGTCGGCCTGACGACGGGCATCACGAGCTCGCTCGGCACGGCGTCGCAGATCATTCTGATCGTGCTGATGTTCTTCGGCCGGCTCGGGATCATGACCATCAGCGTCGGTTTTATGGCAGCCAACCGCGCCGAAGAGCGCGTGAGCTATGCGGAAACAAAAATCATGATCGGCTGATTGAAATGAGGATGATACAATGAAAAAAACATATCTGGTCGTCGGCCTCGGCCGCTTCGGCTCCGCGGTCGCACAGCGGCTGTACGAGCTCGGCAGCGAGGTCATGGCTGTGGACCTGCACCCGGAGCTCGTGCAAAAAATGGAAAGCAAGGTCACCTGCGCGGCCGTCTGCGACGCGCGGGATGAAGACGCGCTGCGCGCGCTCGGTGCGCGCAATTATGACTGCGCCGTCGTCGCCATCGGCGGCGATCTGGCCACCAGCGTCGTGGCGACGCTGAACCTCAAGGAGCTCGGCGTGCAGACCGTCGTGTGCAAGGCCACCGACGAGACGCAGCGCCGCGCGCTTGAGAAGATCGGGGCCGACCGCGTCGTCGTGCCGGAGCGTGAGTCCGGCATCAAGCTGGCGCAGTCGCTGACCTCGTCGAGCATTCTGGATTTTATCGAGCTTTCGCCCGACTGCGGCATCGCCGAGCTGCAGACGCCGCCCGAATGGTGCGGCAAGAGCATCCGGGAGCTGGATATCCGCGCAAAATACGGGGTCAACGTCATTGCCGTGCGTGAGAATGGCAAGGTCCACGTCACGCTCGACGCCAACCGGCCGCTCGATGACAAGCTCACTCTCGTCCTTCTGGGCGAGAACGACCGTCTGGCGCGGGTGAAGCCGTGATGGAAGAACGGATCACAAGCCGCCGGAACCCGCTTCTGGCGCATACGAAAAAGCTGCTGACCTCCCGGTCCTACCGCGAAAAGACGGGCGAGTTTGCCGCCGACGGCGTCAAGCTCCTGGCGGAGGCCGCCCGCTGGGATCCGGGCCTGACGACTGTGATCGCGGAGGATGGAATAGAATTATGTAAACTTCCGGAGCAGACCGCGTGCCGAAGGACGTGATGCAGTCCATCTCCCTGATGGACGCGCCGCAGGGGGTCATTTTCCTCTGCCGCCTGCCGGAGGCTGCGCCTGCGGCCCTGGTGCCCGGCACGCTGCTGCTCGACGGCATCCAGGACCCGGGCAATCTTGGCACCATCCTGCGCACGGCCGATGCCCTGCAGATCCCGGCTGTTCTGCTCGACGGCTGCGCCGACCCCTATAACCCCAAGACGGTCCGGGCCTCGATGGGCGCCGTGTTCCGCACCCAGCCCGTCCGCATGACGAGGCAGCAGGCGATCGCCGCCTGCCGGGACGCGGGGATCCCGCTTCTGGCGACGGCCATGTCCGCCGACGCCGTCGACCTGCGGCAGGCGGAGCTGCACAGCGCTGCCGTCATCATCGGCAGTGAAGGGCAGGGGATCTGCCAGGAACTGTTTGACGCGGCGCAGGGCAAGATCATCATCCCCATGTCGCCCCGCTGCGAATCGCTGAACGCAGCCGTCGCCGCGGCGATCGTGCTGTGGCAGATGAAGCGATAATTGAGATAGAAAAGAGAAAGACAGAGGAAATCCTATGCTGGAGTACTGGTTGTGGCTGTCCGGGCGCAGAGGGCTCGGCGTGCGCGGGCTGCGCGCGCTTCTTGAGCAGTTCGGCACGCCGGAGGCGGTCTATTGCGCCTCGGACGCGGAATATCCGTCCGATATCCGGCCGGACGGCCGTACCTCACTCGCCGATAAGGAGCTTGCCCCGGCCCGCCAGATCCTGCAGCAGTGCTACCGGCAGTGCATCCATATCGTAACGCTGCAGGACGCCGTCTATCCCCAGCGGCTCAAAAACATTGACGACGCGCCGCTCGTGCTGTATTATCAGGGCGTTCTGCCCGATTTTGACGCCGAGCCCGTCATCGCCATGGTCGGCACGCGCCGCGCCTCGGCCTACGGCCTGCTGCAGGCCAAGCGGCTTGGCTACGAGCTCGGGCGCTACGGCGCGATCGTCGTCTCCGGCGGCGCGGCGGGCATTGATACGCTGGCGCTGCGCGGCGCCGTCTCCTCCGGGACGCCGCCGGTGGCGGTATTCGCCTGCGGCGTGGACGTCGACTATCCGGCAGCCAACCGGAGCCTGTTTGAGGATCTTCGCACCAACGGCTGCGTCATGAGCGAGCTTCCGCCCGGCACGCCGCCGCTGCCGGAGCATTTCCCGTCCCGCAACCGCATCCTGAGCGGCCTTGCCCTCGGTTCCGTCGTGGTCGAGGCACCGAAAAAGAGCGGCGCGCTCATCACCGCCCGCCACGCGCTCGAGCAGGGAAGGGACGTATTCACCCTCCCCGGCAACCTCGGCAATCCCACCTGCGCGGGCAACATCCAGCTGCTCAAGCAGGGCGCGATCCTCGTGGAAGAGGGCTGGGATATCCTGCAGGAATATACCTATCTCTATCCGGAGCTGCCGCAGCGGCAGCGGCCCGCCGGGCCCATGACGCTCACCGCGCAGGAGGCCGCCGGGAGCGTCGTTGTGGCGGAAACTGCCGCCGCGCCGGAAAAAACTGACACAAAAGCCGTTGACAAGCAGGAAAACAGGGCTTATATTGACGTACAGGAAATTTTGCCGCAGGTATCGCCGGACGAAGCCGCTGTGCTCCGGCTGCTCGAAGACGGCAAACAGCCGGTCGACCGGCTGATCGACGAGACCCAGCTGCCCGCGGGACGGATCCTGTCCGCGCTCACGCTGCTGGAGGTCAAGGGCTATGTCAAGCGGCTGCCGGCGAGATATTACGAGCTGGCGAAAAAATAACATGGAGGCGTCTATGCCGAACGCAAAACAGAATCTGGTCATCGTGGAATCTCCGTCGAAGGCCAAAACCATCGGAAAATATCTCGGTCCCGACTATCAGGTCAAGGCCAGCATGGGCCACCTGCGCGATCTGGCGAAGAGCACGCTGAGCGTCGATATCGAGCATGACTTTGAGCCGGAATACTATCCGCTCAAGGGCAAGGAAGAGATCATCTCGGAGCTGCAGAAGGCCGCAAAGCACGCCGACCGCGTCTATCTCGCGACTGACCCGGACCGTGAAGGCGAGGCCATCTCCTGGCACCTGAAATATCTGCTGTCCATCCCGGACGATGCGACCTACCGCGTGACCTTCAACGAGATCACGCGCGGCGTCGTGCAGGAATCCATCCAACATCCGCGTCCCATCGACCAGAACCTGGTCGATGCGCAGCAGGCCCGCCGCGTGCTCGACCGGATCGTCGGCTATCAGCTCAGCCCGCTGCTGTGGCGGAAGATCCGCAAGGGTCTGTCTGCCGGCCGCGTGCAGTCGGTCGCCACGCGTCTGGTCGTCGACCGGGAAAACGAGATCCGTGCCTTCCAGCCGCAGGAATACTGGACGCTGGATGTGAATCTCAGCCGCGTCGGCAAGCCTGGCAGCTTTACGGCCCATTACTACGGCGACCCGCAGAAGCGCGAGCTTGCCAGCGAACAGGATGTGCAGGCCGTTCTGGACGAGCTGCAGTCCGGCGCGTTCTCGGTCACGGGCGTCAAAAAATCCGAAAAGAAGCGCACGCCCGCGCCGCCCTTCATCACCTCGACCCTCCAGCAGGAGGCTTCGCGGAAGCTCAACATGACCCCGCGCCGCACGATGATGATCGCGCAGCAGCTCTACGAGGGCGTGGAGATCTCCGGCGAGGGCTCCGTGGGCCTTATCACCTACATGCGTACCGACTCGCTGCGCATCTCGGAGGAGGCGCTGGCCGCTGCCGGCAGCGTCATCCGCAGCCGCTATGGCGACGCCTACGCCAGCGGCGAGCCGCGCCGCTACAAGCCGAAATCCGGCGCGCAGGACGCGCACGAGGCCATCCGCCCGTCGAACGTCGCGCTGTATCCGGAGATGGTCGAGCACGATCTGACCAAGGAGCAGTTCCGGCTCTACAAGCTCATCTGGAGCCGCTTCATCGCCTCCCAGATGGCAAACGCCCTGTACGACGTGACAGCCATCGAGGCCGCCTGCGGCAGGCACGTTTTCCGCGCCACGCACCAGAGCATGAAATTCTCCGGCTTTACCGCCATCTATGAGGAGGGCCGCGACGACGAGCAGGAAAAGCTCGACTCGCCGCTGCCGGATCTGACCCCCGGCGAGGCGCTCACGGCCGCGGGCTTCGACAAGCAGCAGCACTTTACCCAGCCG
>OHBD01001140.1_pt1 | contig 12359 bp, 14 predicted proteins | sample 1577291 | NCBI WGS metagenome assembly OHBD01 (sample SAMEA3879572, study PRJEB24766) | human gut metagenome | biome: human-associated habitat; feature: feces | place: USA | collected 1985/1987
GATATCCTGTGTCATATGTATGAAAAGTAAATCTTGGTTCTGTCAGGAAGAAATTCATCAGAACAACACTTACAAGCGAACCCACCACACTCCAGATATATCCATTAGTGAATATCGAAAGCAAAAGCACGCACAGAAGATATACCATAATAACATTTGATTCTGTAAATCCAATATATATAAGCAGCATTCCTATTACTGTTGCAATGCTTAAAAAGCCTATTGTTATTAAGAATTCTTTTAATACAGCATTCATTGTATCTTTGTCATTTGTTCTTCTTGTTCTGTTCATAAATCCGTCTATTTTATTCATAACATACCATCCTGCTGCCATAAATAATAATATCACAACTATCAGTATTATTATAATTAATCCCGTCTTCATGCTCATGCCCCCTAATCTTAAACCTTAAAGCATTTTTTCAGATTTTTATAATCTCCTAACACAAGTAATGTAATATCTTCTGTAAGTACAATATCTGGTTCAACATTTACATTTATTGAGTCATTATGCTTTATAGCCATTATGTTTACTCCATATTTTTTTCTTATATCAAGTTCAATAATACTTTTTCCTAACCACGACTCAGGAACTTCCACTTCAAGAATTGCATGAGTATTATCCAGTTGTATTAAATCAAGAATATGGTCCGCAGTGTAGCGTATTGCAGCCCACTTTGCTTCGTGTTTTTCAGGATATACAACCGCATCTGCACCATTACGCAGCAGGAATTTTTCCTGTACATCCCGCTCAGCTCTTGATACCACATATCTGGCTCCAAGTTCCTTTAACAGTGATGTCGTTTCCAGCGAATTCTGAAAACTGTCACCAATTGTCACCATACACACATCAAAATTTCCAACACCTAATGATTTTAAAAATTCAGCATTCGTGCTGTCTCCAATCTGTGCATTTGTGACTATATTCATAACATCGTTAATTCTGTTCTCATCAGTATCAACTGCCATCACCTGATGTCCAAGCTGATTAAGCTGCATAGCCATATGTTTTCCAAATCTTCCGGCTCCTATAAGTAATACATTCTTTTTCATATTGTGCTCCTATCCTATATTAATCTTTTCTTCAGGAAATTTTGAATAGCTGTTTCCATTTCCAGAAAAAGCAGCATATATTAATGTAAGACCGCCAACTCTGCCCATAAACATAAGAATAATAAGAACAATTCTTGATAATATTCCAAGTTGTGGAGTAATACCTAATGTCAATCCGACCGTACCTACTGCTGATGCTGTTTCAAAAAGACATTTTCCTAATGAAATTCCATCTGTGACATTTATAATAAATGCACCTGTAACAAATAATGTAATGTACATCATAGCTATCGTAGCTGCATTTTTAACTGTATCGTTATCTATTCTTCTTTCAAAAAAATGAATATTCTTATTTCTCTTAAATGTTGCAACCATGTTTCCCATAAGAACTGCAAATGTAGTTGTTTTCATACCACCTGCTGTTGAACCTGGTGAACCACCTATAAGCATAAGAATTATCATAATCATTACAGATGCCTGTTTCATTGCATTAAGGTCAACCGTATTAAATCCAGCAGTCCTTAATGTCACTGATTGAAAAAGTGCCTTAAATACAGGCATTCTCTCGCTTCCAGTCATCATATCATTTATCATAAATATAATTGCAGGTACTGTTATAAGAACGGCTGTTGTAACAATTATTAATTTGCTCTGCATCTTAAATGATACTTATTATTCTTAATATCTTCCCACGTAACAAATCCAATTCCACCTATCACAATAAGAAGCATCAATGTAATATTAATAACAGGATTACAGGCATATGTCGTCATTGAAGCAAATTGATTATCCGCTGTTCCTAGCACATCAAATCCTGCATTACAGAATGCTGATATTGAATGAAATATTGCAAACCAGATTCCTTTCAATCCATAATCTCTGCAGAATACCGGCATCATAAGCAATGCTCCTGATAATTCTATGATAAATGTTCCTTTTAATATAAATCCGGTAAGCCTGACTATTCCTCCAACCACCGGTGCTGATACAGATTCCTGCATAAAGCTTCTCTGCATTAAAGACACTTTCTTTCCTGACAATAAAGAAAATGCAACGGCAACAGTAATTACACCAAGCCCTCCTATCTGTATAAGCGTAATTATTACAAGCTGTCCAAATGAAGACCAGTAGCTTCCTGTATCCAGTACTACTAATCCGGTAACGCATACCGCTGATGTAGATGTAAATAATGCATCACCAAACGGTGTTACACAGCCACTGGCTGATGAAACCGGCAGCATAAGAAGCAATGCTCCTAATATGATTAATCCACCAAATCCAATTGTTATAACCCGGAATGATGACAAATGTTTTCTTATCCTGTTGTCAAACATAAAAAATTCCCCTTTTCTAACATAATTGAAATCTACCAGAATTATGTTAAAAAAGGGGTTAAGCATTTTTATATGATATTAAGATTATATTAAGATTATTATCTCTCCCGAATCATGATAATCAGAAGATAAACTGCTCCGAATACAACTATGCTTCCAGCCATGATTAAATACATCTGTGGCACGCCAACGACATGTCCCATGAATACAGGATTACAGTCCTGAGTGTTCCTTATGACTGTGACCGCTTCTGACGGAAGCCCTGTGTCTGCCATCTCTTTATACACTCCATTGAGCATGTGGTTCTTAACCAGGGAAGTTCCGTATGTACCCGGAAGGTAGGACAATGCTTTCTGCAGCCCTGAACTAAAATTAGATATCGGCATGTATGCACCGCACACAAATCCATACCCTGCACTTACGATTGTTCCAACCGCCGACAACTGCCCCTGCGTCTTTAGCGGATAGCTTACAATGCTTGAAAGCGTGCTTCCAAATAACACCAGCAGAATCATATCCAATATAACAAATATTACATCTGATGCACTCATATACCAGCCCATCTTCAATATGTAAAGCAGGCATAATGCAAGTGCTGTGCCATTAACCATAAGCGAATTAAGTACTGTTGATAAGAAATATCCTATATAAATCTTTGTTTTGCTTACAGGCGAAACATCAAAATCTTTTCTTGCTCCGCTGGCTCTGTCCTGAACCATCGTAAGATTGACGCAGAATGTAACAGTTACACAGCTTACTGCAAGAAGTGCTGCAGCTAACTGTGCTGCCACTGTGCCGTTAATTATTTTGTCTGATAAATCAATCATGTCCTTAGTTGCAGAAACGAAGGAGTCCTTGTATACATTTGCTAAAAATGTTGCATACAAAACAATAAGAATTACCGGAGTTATCATTGATGAGAATAACATTCCTTTGTCCTTAAAAAAGAGTTTTCTGTTTCTGCTTACAAGTGCGGTTATCTCTTTCATCACTGACCACCTCCCAATATTTTCCCAGTCACAGCAAGAAATACATCGTCCATACCACCTTTTACGACTTCATAATCACGGAATATCTCCTGATGTTTCACAATCATTTTCGTAGCTTCAAGTGTGTTCTTAACCTGAATCCTGTAACCATCACGGATTGCTTTGTACTCTGTTTTCAAAGCTTTAATCTCATCCTCTGTAACTCCATACAAAGATATCGTATCATGAACATATTCATTCTTTAATTCCAAAGGAGTTCCCTCTGCCACGATGCTTCCCTTATCAAGAATCACAACATATCCGGCACTTGCCGCCTCCTCCATGTAATGAGTTGTAAGGAATACCGTCATGTTCTCCTCTGTACGAAGTCTCTCAATAACATTCCATATAAGAAGCCTTGTCTGCGGGTCAAGTCCCGTCGTCGGCTCATCAAGAATCAGTATCTCCGGTCTGTGAATCAGCGCCCTTGCAATATCAATTCTTCTTCTCTGTCCGCCTGACAGCTTACCAACCGGTCTGTTAATGTAATCCCCGAAATCAAGTATCTCCACCAGTTCTGCCAGTCTTTTTTCAAATGCATTTCCAGTAATTCCATACAACGACGCCCTGCTTTTGAGATTCTCCTTAACTGTAAGAGGTTTATCAAGAACACTGTCCTGAAACACAACTCCCAGCAGCCTCTTTGTTTCACTGCCTGCCCTGTCTGCTTCTTTATCCTTAATCCACACATTTCCGCTGTCCTTGCGTAACTGCCCGCATATAATAGAAATCGTTGTGCTTTTTCCAGCACCATTTACACCTAAAAATGCAAACAATTCTCCCTTCTTTACGCGGAAACTTAAGTCATTAACTGCCTTCACATCGCCAAAACATTTATTCAGATGTTCTATCTTAATAATATCCGACATACGCCCCTCCTTATTGAGAATTACTTCATGTATTTATTAATCCATTTTACCACATCCAGCATGCCATTACCGCAATATTCATATATATACTTTTTCCATCCCCATGTCTATACGCTTACTACTAAGTTGCATTATAAGCATGCCAAGTTGCATTCAGACAAAAAAGACACAAAGCAATGTACTTTGTGCCTTAAAAATCATATTAGTTTCATAACATTTTTCAGAATATATCCAGCATATTATCCAGATATATATCTTCTCTCACATGTATCTGATACTCCGGCTTTATCATGTAATACAACAGAAATTCCAGAACCAGTGCGCTTCCAAGCCCGCGTCCTTCAATCTTAAAATTGGAAAATCCCATCGGCATATATGTATTCCTGATATCACCAACACTGATAAATACCGGATTCTCCATTGCCTTAGAAAAGCGGTATCCACTCTGTGAATCAGGTGCAACGCATACATGATCTGGACAGTCCTCACCAAGATTCTGACGGCTCACAATCTCATAACAGTTCTTTCTGTCGTAACACCCAAACCAGCAGCACTCATTACACAGGAATTCCACCTTATCCTTTTCTTTATCTGTAAGCTTCACCAGCTTGTCAAATACTTTATTCAGCCTGAAATCCGGCACTACATACTGGAAATCTTCTCTTTTTACTTCATTCAGAAAATCATTAAAATCCGTCAACACCTTCGTTGTCGATGAGACAAGATAAAGATTCGGATAATGCTTCTTGATATACCTGGCAAGAATGTCCGAATGTACAATCACGCCATTGCTAATTCCCTCGCTGTCATTAAGTGCCTTACATAACGCATTACATTTTTCATCAGCTAAATGTTCTTCACGAAGCAGTGAATTGCTGAATGTCAGCCTTGCCGATATCCCATATTCACTCATCAGATTCATAACTTCCTGCACACCATGTTCACCGGAACCTATTCGTCCACCGCCCCAGATACAGTCTGCAGGCGCACCATATATTGAGCCAATCCCGCACCAATCATAGAAATACTCTCTGTGCTCCCGATATATCGGCAAAAATGCTTCATACAACTCATAGAATTCAAACAGCCCCGGAAGATGGTAATATGCAATAGTCTTTCTCATTAAAATAATCCGTCTCTTTCATACATGATTATGATTACTATTGTTATACCATATTCCTGGGGAGTTCTCTACTAGCTTATTGGAAATATTGACCCATCCCGGTTTTCAAATGTTTCGTAGCCCCTTGAAACTATACTCGAAGCAATTCCAAGCTCTGTCGCCTGCAAAATCATATTTTCCATTATGCAGAATGCATCTGCTGTCTTGAACAAAATTAACATTTAACATCAAAATATTTATCTCTGAATACATTATAGGGAATATACACATATTACCGCCATGTCATTACATAATCTTTTTCGCCCGTAGCTTCGTCCAATCCTTCATTCTGAATCTCAAATCCTTCTCTCTTATAAAAATGTATCGCTCTAGTGTTTTTCTGATACACATTTAAACTTAATTGCGTTCTGCTTTCCTTTACAAAATCCAGCAAAAGTTTTCCTATGCCCTGCGACTGCAATCTATCACAGACGAAAATCCCTTCAATATAATCACCATTTAAACCTATAAATCCCTGTATTTCCCCATTACTCTCACACACATAGACCTCCGCCTGTAACAGCATTTCTTTTACCAGCTCATAATTACTTTCCCAGTATTGCGCAGAAATAAAATTATGTGCCTTTATATTAGTATCCAGCCATATGTCTGCCACTTTAGTTATATCTGTTTTTTGTACTACTCTTATCATAATAACTTCCTCTATTGAACTAAGCTTACAGATAGCTTTTCATAATTAGTCAGCTGATAACTTTCATAATTTCTTTTTCATGATTTCTGGTAAATTCGCTTAATTCATAAGATCGGATTCTCTTGTTGACCAATATAGGAACCACAAATCCATTTTTCACCAATACCGCCAGTCTGTTAATAATCGTCTTATTTGTTACTGACAATTCCCTGCTGACTTCAATTGGAGTAAATTCTCCTCGATAACTTTTAATCAAAAATTGTAACAGTTCCTTTTCCTTCCCTTTCAGAAACGATAGACCTCCAGCAATATCTTCCTCTTCGGAAGCTAACTGTAAATCACAAACTTTGCTGGAATAAAGTTTAACCATACGCAAAAAGTAATTAATCCAAATCTCTGGATGCGGCGGATTCGCCCTTCCAGAATAATATAATGCAGGAAGTCCCATTTGGATGGATTCATAATATTCATCAATATCGTATGCAAAATACTCCTCTAATGATCCGATTCCATTAAATCCATACCCATTCAAATCCATAATGTAACCTGATAACAATCTGGCTGTCCTGCCATTGCCATCTTCAAACGGATGTATGGTCACTAATTGGTAATGTACAACTGCTGCCACAATCAAAGGATGATCATCTGTAGTATTTACATACTCAATCAACTCATCCAATAGCCCCTGGATGTCACAATATTCTGGTGGAATATAGTCAGGATTTCCTGTCTTAGAATCATACACAGCAAATAAGACTCCCGGTGGCATAGGTCCTCTGAGTCCAATTTTTTCTTTGGAAGCCCCCTTTTCCACCAGTTTCTGCACATCTAAAATTAGCTTCTTTGAAAATTTTTCACTATTTTTTCACTATTTTTCATTAATCCTGGATTATTCATGACAAAATCACATACAATCCAGAATTATCTTCTCACACCTGTCATATCCAAGCTGTGAACTGTTCAGGCACAACGTATAATTACTGGCTTTCCCCCATTTCTGCTCAGTGTAAAAGTTATAATTTGTCATACGTCTTTTATCTGTGTCTGCCATCATTTTGACGGCTTCCTTCTCTTCAACATTATATAAGCCCATGATACGCTGTACTTTTTCTGGCATATCCCCATGAATAAACACATTTAACACATCATCCCTGTCTTTAAGAATATAATCAGCATTTCTTCCAACGATTACGCAAGGCTCCTTTCCAGCCAACTCCAAAATAACTTTTCTCTGTGCTTCATATACAATATCTTCTATGGACTTTCCTGTAATGTCACGTCCAGCAAATGCATATGCAAATAAACCTTTCTTTGGAGATAACTCAGCATTTTCTTTAATATACTCCGGTGATAAGCCTGACTGTTCTGCAATCTGTCCAATGATATCCTTATCATAATATGCAATGCCAAGTTTCTTTGCCACTTCTTCACCGATAAATCGACCACCGCTTCCAAATTCCCTGCTGATTGTAATAATCCTTTTTTTCATTTCCGGTTCCTCCTTAATTCAAAACATCTACTTTATTCTTTCTGATTCTCTTTAAAAATACATATCCTGCCAGACATGAAACAACCTCAGTTATTGGGAATGCCCACCAGATAAGAGAAACTCCCATCTGACCATTTCTGACAAACACAGAAAAAATTCCAGACAGTGGCAGGATAATGATAAGCTGTCTCAGAAGAGAGATAACCAATGATTCAACGCCGCCATCCAGTGCCTGATAAATTCCCTGATAAGCAACATTTATTCCAGCAAACAGAAAGCTTATTGAGATTATCCTCATTGCTCCAATAAAATATTCTCTTGACTGTCCTGCATTGAACAAAGTTGCAAAAGCTCCAGGAAAAATTTCCGTAATTGCAATTCCTAGAATCATTAGTACAACGGTATAGAGCAGTCCATACCTGATCCCATCCTGAATTCTCTTTTTACTTCTCATACCATAAGCAAATGCAATAATCGGAGTGATTGCATCTCTAAGCCCAAAGGCAAGGAATAATACAAACTGCTGTACTTTATAGAACAATCCATATGCAGTCTGTGCGGAAGGACTAAATTTCAAAATCAGATTCATCACATATACCATGATAGACATAAGTGCCTGCGCAATAATTGCAGGAAGTCCAATTGCATATATTTCCTTGATTATTCCGCTATACGGTTTCATATACTTTACATCATGCTCAATTTCCTTATTCAGTTTCATATGAAATACAAACAATAATATTGCAGACGCAACCTGTCCAATAACAGTTGCATATGCAGCCCCCTTAACTCCCATTTCAGGAACCGGTCCAATACCATAAATCATAATAGGATCAAGAATAATATTTACCACTGCTCCAACTACCTGACCAATTGTAGAATAAAGAGAACGTCCGGTTGCCTGCAGCAGCTTTTCAAATAGTGAAAAGAAAATAATTCCAAATGAAATTACACAGCATATTCTTAAGTAATCTGTTCCCATTGATATAACTTCAGGGTCAATTGTCTGTGATGAAATATATGCTCTTACTCCAAAAATCCCAAACAACAGGCACACCACATAAATAATCACTCCAAGAAACAAACTGTTTCCCGCAACTTTTGCTGCTTTTTTACCATTTCCCTGTCCAAGTGTTCTTGCAAGAAGTGCATTTGTTCCCACACCTGTTCCGATTCCAACTGCTACCATGAGCATCTGAACTGGAAACACCAGTGTAAGTGCATTAAGTGCCGCCTCACTTCCTGATCTCATGTTTCCAACAAAGGCACTGTCTACAATATTGTAAACCGCTTGCAATGCCATAGATAAGATCATCGGTATTCCCATCTGAACCATGAGCTTATTTACCGGCATCTCCTTCATCTTGTTACTTTCTGCCATTTTATAATCCTCCTTATTTGAGAAACAAACGTCTGCTATACATGCTATGCTTAATAGCTGACATAGCATGCACCCTTGCAGGAGCAGAGGATTTGTACTCCTTTTTCTGCATAAAAAAAGTGTGTACTTACCTCATAAGCTGGACTTACGCTGATAAGCTACACACTTTATAATGCACTATATATTTTAATGATGTGCGACAGCAGGTGCACAAAAAAAGAGCAGCTAAACTGGATTTACGCTAGTCTGCTACTCGTTCATAGGCTATTATATTTTTATTTTTGAAAAAAGTCAAATATTTTTTAGTAATAACATAACCTTTGCATTTACACTTAAATTTAAAATTCAAACCGCCTCTTCCTGGATACCGACAGATTTTCCTTCTTAAATCTATGCAAAATCACACTGCCCTCACTCCATTCATCCTGTGCTGCAAGTGCAAGCATATCAGTAACAGCCAGGACATCTGCGATAAAATTCTCCTCACCATCTTTAAGCTCCAGAAAACTCTGCAGCAAACCCGAATCCCTTTTTCTTATGATAAGCTCAGACAGCCTTTTTTTATGATTGACAATATACTCCAAAAACTGCTGCCTAGCTTCTTTTGAAAGCTCATACGCATAAATAAGCCTGTAAAAAGCCATATCTAAAAGATCATCCTCACTCTCCTGCGCAATCGCCTCTGAAAATATTTCATCATACTGCTTCCACACAAACACGCGGTCCATAAAAGCCTGTCTGGCGCGAAAGCCTTCTCCGTTCATGTTCAGTTTAAAAATATGAGCAGGACCAATCTCATCATATGTCTGGTCGTACTCGAAAAAACATGCCTGCGCAATCGCATTTCCATCGCTGTCAGCCCATCTAACCCTCACAAGAGTGCTTATCTGTGAAAGAATCTGCTTAAGACACGACTTATCCTTCGGTGAGCCTCTCATCACAAGCATATAAAGTTTTGTGCAGTTCATGAAAGCGTCACCATCCACATCACATATGTCGGATGGCAGTTCAAGCACAGACAGCCTTGAACAATTATAAAAGCACAGCCTGCCAATCTTTTTCATTCCGTCCGGCAATATGACCCTCTCGATATAATCATCACACAGCTCCGTCATATCAGGACGCAGAATATCCTCAATCCCAAGCTCTGTTTTCAATTTTTCAGGCATGCTCTTGAAAGAAAAGCAATACTCCGCAAGCTCCGTCACTCTCATGCCGTCAAGCATATCCGGCACCACACACACCGGATTTTTCCCATACATATGAAGAAGCCTAATGCAATCATCATTAAGCCTCTCATATACACATATATTATTGTTATCTTTTGTAATCTTTAAATCTGTCATTTTATTTCTTTAACTCTTAAAAATTTCACACAGCTGCAAGCCTTATCCAAGTCTCAATAAGTCATTTATTGTGTTCTTAAAATCATAAAACAAATCAATATATTTTTCAACAATTGTATTACAATGTGTCCTCACAACCTCACAATCATAGTCATGTGCAAGTTCATTTCTGACCTTAAGCATATCCATCCACGCATCATCAGAAATCAGCTTTGCCTTGAAGGATTCACGTAACACCTCTCGCGGTGAACCTGTAACAAACCCGGTTATCGAATAATATTGTACCAGAATATCTTTCATTACCTTCCACGATAAATCAAAAGTAATGCTAAATTTAGCACTTGTACCACTCAAAACAAACGAATCGGAAAGGTCTCTCTGCCTTGCCTCAGCTAACGCATCTAGTGAATTACAAAAAGATTTAAAACGTCTCTCAAATTTTGCATCCATACTGTCTGATATCCTCCAATAATAAATCATTCCTGCATGTATCCAAATTCAGTAAATCAACACTGTACAAGGTAGGTAAGTCCTCCACTTCATCAGAAAGCGTATCAAAATCCTTCACTCCCGATACCGCTATATCAATATCACTGCGTTCCAATGCAGTACCTTTAGCTCTTGAACCATATAAAATTACCTTTTGGGCATCATGCTGTCTGCAAAGCTCTGCAACCCTGCTTATAACCTCTTCAACCTTCACTAACCTAACCTCATATAAAAATAATCTGCACTACTTATCAGTTAGTTTATCACAATTCCTACATTATTTCCACCACAACGTAAGGGACGCCACCGCGGTACCCGCGGCAGCGCCCCTTACTACATCCACAAACAGTGAAATAGCTAAATCTACTCAAGCAGATTCTTCATACTGTTCACACTTATAAGAATTGTCGATCCATTGTGCAAAAGTGCTGTCGTAGTCGGCGGAAGCACACCTGCCACACCAAGAGCAATAAGCCCTGAGTTAAAACCAACAATCTTTCGATAGTTGCTCTTTATACGTTTCATAAGAGCATTACTTATATATTTAAGAGTTACAATCTGGTAGAGATCGTCAGAGCCCACCGTAATATCAGCAATCTCGCGTGCAATTTCAGCACCGTCACTGATTGCAATACCGACATTTGCCGCTGAAAGAGCCGGTGAATCATTTATGCCGTCACCAATCATAATGACCTTTCTGCCCTTAGCCTTTTCTCTCTCCACAAAGGCAGCCTTGTCCTCAGGTAAAACCTCGGCGTAATATTCATCTACACCCACTTTTTTTGCAATGACAGAAGCTGTACGCTCACTGTCTCCTGTCATCATGACAACCTTTGATATGCCCGCCTTCTTTAATGAAGTAACAACCGCCGCTGCCTCATCACGCAGAGGATCCTCAATACAGATAACTGCCGAAAGCTTACCCTCAATAGCCAGATACAGGTGAGAATAATACAGCGGAAGCGACTCAAACAGTGGCTCCTTTCCTGCAGGAACAACACATTTTTCATCCTCAAAGACGAAATGATAGCTTCCGATAACAGTACGCTTGCCATTGATGGAGGTTGCAATTCCATGAGCCACAATATACTCCACCTTTGTATGCATTTCCTCGTGGGAAAGCCCCTTCTTAGATGCAGCGTCTACCACTGCCTTTGCCATTGAATGAGGGAAATGCTCCTCCAGACATGCGGCAATCCGCAGCAGTTCATCGCTGCTCTCATCACAGAACGATACAACATCTACTACGCGCGGTGCTGCCTTCGTCAGCGTTCCGGTCTTATCAAATACGATCGTATCTGCTTCTACCATCGCCTCCAAGAACTTGCCACCCTTCACCGTGATGCTTGACTTGCTCGCCTGTCGGATTGCGGACAATACGGAAATCGGCATTGCCAGCTTCAACGCACATGAGAAATCAACCATCAATACAGACAGTGCTTTCGTCACATTCCGCGTAAAAAGATAGGTTGCGGCTGTACCAAGTAACGTATACGGTACAAGCTTGTCTGCCAGATGCGACGCCTTACTCTCCAGAGAAGATTTGAGTTTCTCGG
>OHBD01001144.1_pt1 | contig 12339 bp, 7 predicted proteins | sample 1577291 | NCBI WGS metagenome assembly OHBD01 (sample SAMEA3879572, study PRJEB24766) | human gut metagenome | biome: human-associated habitat; feature: feces | place: USA | collected 1985/1987
TCATCCCCTGCGCCCGCAGCTCGTCGAGCACCGGAATAATGGTGTCTATCTCTTCCGTACCCATATGACCGCCTTCGCCCGCGTGCGGATTCAGTCCGCAGACCAGAATGCGCGGTTCGGCAATACCAAATTTTGTCCGCAAATCGTGATGCAAAATAGCAATCACTTCGTGCAAAAGTGCAGGGGTGATAGCATCTGCGATATCGCGCAGCGGTAAATGCGTCGTTGCCAGCGCCACGCGAAGTTCTTCGGTCGCCAGCATCATCACCACTTTTTTCGCCTGCGAACGCTCTTCGAAAAACTCGGTATGACCGGTAAACGGAATGCCTGCGTCGTTAATGACGCCTTTATGCACGGGGCCTGTGATCAGCGCAGCAAATTCACCGTTCAGACAGCCATCGCACGCTCGCGCCAGCGTTTCCACCACATAATGCCCATTTTCAACCGCTAACTGCCCCGCAGTGACAGATTCACGTAGCGCGACAGGAAGTAGCGTTAATGTGCCCGCAGTTTGCGGTTGTGCAGGAGAGTTGGGGGAATAAGTGCGGAGGGTGAGCGGCAAACCGAGCATCGCTGCCCGGTCGGTAAGGAGAGTGGCATCGGCACAAACAACCAGTTCGACCGGCCACTCACGCTGTGCAAGCTGGACAACTAAGTCCGGGCCAATCCCGGCGGGCTCGCCGGGAGTGATCACAACACGTTGGGTTTTAACCATTAGTTGCTCAGGATTTTAACGTAGGCGCTGGCACGTTGTTCCTGCATCCAGCTTGCTGCTTCTTCCGAGAACTTACGGTTCATCAGCATGCGGTATGCACGATCTTTCTGCGCAGCGTCGGTTTTATCGACATTACGGGTATCCAGCAGTTCGATTAAATGCCAGCCGAATGAAGAGTGAACCGGTGCACTCATTTGACCTTTGTTCAGGCGGGTCAGGGCGTCACGGAAAGCCGGATCAAAAATGTCCGCTGTTGCCCAACCGAGATCGCCGCCCTGGTTAGCAGAACCTGGATCCTGCGAGAACTCTTTCGCTGCGGCAGCAAAAGTCGTTTTACCACTCTTGATATCAGCAGCAATCTGTTCCAGTTTCACACGGGCCTGTTCGTCAGTCATGATCGGCGACGGTTTCAGCAGAATATGGCGAGCATGAACTTCGGTCACCGAGATATTTTTGCTTTCGCCGCGCAGGTCGTTAACTTTCAGAATATGGAAGCCAACGCCGGAACGAATCGGGCCAACAATGTCGCCTTTCTTCGCGGTGCTTAATGCCTGGGCGAAGATCCCGGGTAACTCCTGAATACGGCCCCAGCCCATCTGGCCGCCGTTCAGCGCCTGCTGGTCGGCAGAATGAGCAATCGCCAGCTTACCGAAATCAGCGCCGTTACGCGCCTGATCGACAATGGCGCGCGCCTGGCTTTCCGCTTCGTTCACCTGATCAGAGGTCGGGTTTTCCGGGATCAGGATGTGGCTCAGGTTCAGCTCAGTGCTGGCGTCGTTTTGGTTACCCACCTGCTGCGCCAGGGATTCGACTTCCTGCGGCAGGATGGTGATGCGACGACGCACCTCGTTGTTACGCACTTCAGAGATAATCATCTCTTTGCGGATCTGGTTACGATAGGTGTTGTAATTCAGTCCATCGTAAGCCAGACGGCTGCGCATCTGATCCAGCGTCATGTTGTTCTGTTTCGCGATGTTAGCAATCGCCTGATCCAGCTGCTCATCGGAGATTTTCACTCCCATTTTCTGCCCCATCTGCAGGATGATTTGATCCATGATCAAACGTTCCATGATTTGGTGGCGCAGCGTCGCGTCATCAGGAAGTTGCTGCCTTGCCTGAGCAGCGTTCAGTTTTACCGACTGCATTAATCCATCAACGTCGCTTTCCAGCACGACGCCGTTATTGACGACGGCTGCGACTTTATCGACTACCTGGGGGGCAGCGAAACTGGTATTCGCGATCATGGCGATACCGAGAAGCAGCGTTTTCCAGTTCTTCATACTTTTTCCATTTCAATTAACCGCACTGCGGATTACGTGGTAAATCAACAAATCACAAAGTGTTTTGATACGGCAGAATGTTCGAACGCAGCATCTCTTGCGTACCCAGACCGTAGTTGGAGCTCAGGCCGCGAAGTTCGATGTTAAAGCCGATTGCGTTGTCATATACCGCATGTTGTTTATCGTTATCCCAACCGTTCAGCTTCCGCTCGTAACCGACGCGAATTGCATAGCAGCAGGAGCTGTATTGCACACCTAACATAGAGTCGGCTTGCTTGTTCGCATTGGTGTCGTAGTAGTAGGCCCCAACAATGGACCAACGATCGGCAATTGGCCAGCTGGCGACAGCACCTACCTGCGAAATACCATTCTTATATTGCTCAGCAGTGGAATAGTACTTAGGCAGCGTAGCCTGAATATATTCCGGGCTGGCGTAACGGTAATTCAGCTGTACCAGACGGTCTTCATCCCGACGGTATTCAATGCTGGAGTTACTGGTCGCTACGTTATCCAGACGTGTATCGTACTGAATCCCGCCACGCAATCCCCAACGCTCGGAGATACGCCAGTAAGTATCGCCTGCCCACACCAGTGAGCCCGTTTTGTCGTCATTCTCCCATGTTATGTTGTCATCGCCAGTGCGAGACTCCGTGAAATAGTAGATTTGACCAACGGAAATATTAAAACGTTCAACGGCAGCATCATCATATATGCGAGATGTGACACCGGTCGTCACCTGGTTAGCGGAGGCAATACGGTCAAGACCGCCGTAAGTCCGGTCCCGGAACAGGCCAGAGTAGTCAGATTGCAGCAGAGATGAGTCGTAGTTATAGATGTCGCTCTGATCGCGATACGGCACGTACAAATACTGCGCGCGCGGTTCCAGCGTTTGGGTATAACCCGGAGCCAGCATTTCCATATCGCGTTCAAAGACCATTTTGCCGTCAACTTTGAATTGCGGCATTACGCGGTTAACGGATTCGTCCAGCTTGGTCGTGTTTCTGGAGTTATACCAGTCAAGATTAGTTTGCTGATAATGGGTTGCCAGCAACTTCGCTTCGGTATTGATGCTGCCCCAGTTATTAGAGAGCGGCAAATTGATGGTCGGTTCCAGGTGAACACGGGTTGCTTCAGGCATGTCGTCTCTGGTGTTAACAAAGTGCACTGCCTGGCCGTAAATACGCGTATCAAACGGACCAACATCATTCTGGTAGTAATTAACGTCTAACTGCGGCTCTGCCGAGTAGCTACTGGTGTTCTGTTCGCTGAAAACCTGGAACTGCTTGGTTGAAACGGTGGCATTGAAGTTTTGCACCGCATAGCCAACGCTGAATTTTTGCGTTGCGTAGCCGTCAGTACTGGAACCGTACTTGTTATCGAAATCATTGAAGTAGCTAGGATCGCTGACCTTGGTTGAAACGCCACACCTGATCCATGACCCCGGAGTGGTTCCAGTAGAATAACCAACGACGTGAACTGTCATCGTTCGGGTGTTCATCTTCATAGACTTTATCTGAAGGCAGATAGTCCAGTTCCATCAAGCCAGCGCCCGCTTGGGAGAGGTAGCGGAATTCGTTCTCCCACATGATGTTGCCACGACGATGCATATAATGCGGCGTGATGGTGGCATCCATATTTGGCGCGATGTTCCAGTAATATGGCAGGTAGAACTCAAAGTAGTTGGTGGTGGTGTACTTGGCGTTCGGGATCAAGAAACCAGAGCGACGTTTGTCACCCACCGGCAACTGCAAATAGGGGCTATAAAAGATCGGTACCGGACCCACCTTAAAGCGGGCGTTCCAGATCTCCGCAACTTGTTCTTCGCGGTCATGAATAATTTCGCTACCTACCACGCTCCAGGTGTCAGAACCCGGCAGACAGGAGGTAAAGCTACCGTTATCCAGAATGGTATAGCGGTTTTCGCCACGTTGTTTCATCAGGTCCGCTTTACCGCGACCCTGGCGACCCACCATCTGGTAATCACCTTCCCAGACGTTGGTATCTTTGGTGTTCAGATTCGCCCAGCCTTTCGGCCCTTTGAGGATCACCTGGTTATCGTCGTAATGGACATTACCGAGCGCATCAACGGTACGTACCGGCTCCGGTTGTCCTGGTGCCTCTTTTTGATGGAGCTGCACTTCGTCGGCCTGCAGACGGCTGTTACCCTGCATGATATCCACGCTGCCAGTAAACACGGCGTCATCCGGGTAGTCCCCTTTCGCGTGGTCAGCATTGATAGTCACGGGTAAGTCATTGGTATCGCCCTGTACCAGAGGACGGTCATAGCTTGGCACGCCCAACATGCACTGTGAGGCGAGGTCGGCTGCCAGTCCCTGTTGACTATAAAGGGCGGTGGCAATCATGGTGGCCAGGAGAGTGGGGATACGTTTTTTCATACGTTGATTTTATTGTTCCATCATCGGTAACGTTGCGCGTGACAAACGGTCAGAGACTAACGTACTCGTCATCTCTACGCTAGTGTTAATCCTGTCCGAATAGCGTCAGTGGTGTTAGGCACGGCATTGAATGACAGGTATGATAATGCAAATTATAGGCGATGTCCCACAATTGACCGCAGCCGGAAAACGGTAAAAGCACCTTTATATTGTGGGAGATAGCCCTGATATCCGTGTGTCGATTTGGGGAATATATGCAGTATTGGGGAAAAATCATTGGCGTGGCCGTGGCCTTACTGATGGGCGGCGGCTTTTGGGGCGTAGTGTTAGGCCTGTTAATTGGCCATATGTTTGATAAAGCCCGTAGCCGTAAAATGGCGTGGTTCGCCAACCAGCGTGAGCGTCAGGCGCTGTTTTTTGCCACCACTTTTGAAGTGATGGGGCATTTAACCAAATCCAAAGGTCGCGTCACGGAGGCTGATATTCATATCGCCAGCCAGTTGATGGACCGAATGAATCTTCATGGCGCTTCCCGTACTGCGGCGCAAAATGCGTTCCGGGTGGGAAAATCAGACAATTACCCGCTGCGCGAAAAGATGCGCCAGTTTCGCAGTGTCTGCTTTGGTCGTTTTGACTTAATTCGTATGTTTCTGGAGATCCAGATTCAGGCGGCGTTTGCTGATGGTTCACTGCACCCGAATGAACGGGCGGTGCTGTATGTTATTGCTGAAGAATTAGGGATCTCCCGCGCCCAGTTTGACCAGTTTTTGCGCATGATGCAGGGCGGTGCACAGTTTGGCGGCGGTTATCAGCAGCAATCTGGCGGTGGTAACTGGCAGCAAGCGCAGCGTGGCCCGACGCTGGAAGATGCCTGTAATGTGCTGGGCGTGAAGCCGACGGATGATGCGACCACCATCAAACGTGCCTACCGTAAGCTGATGAGTGAACACCATCCCGATAAGCTGGTGGCGAAAGGTTTGCCGCCTGAGATGATGGAGATGGCGAAGCAGAAAGCGCAGGAAATTCAGCAGGCATATGAGCTGATAAAGCAGCAGAAAGGGTTTAAATAAGTTTTAAACTGTAGGCCTGATAAGACGCGGCCCGCGTCGCATCAGGCAATCGGCGCACAATTGCCGGATGCGGCGTGAACGCCTTATCCGCCTACCGAACTGCGCCAGCGTGACGATTAAAAATCCGCTGGCGCTTTAAACGTCATACTATTGCCATACGCCGGATGGGTAATCGTCAACATCTCTGCATGTAGCAACAAACGCGGTGCCATCGCTCTCGCTTCTGGTGATGCATAAAAACGATCGCCGAGAATCGGATGCCCCAGCGCCAGCATATGCACACGCAATTGATGCGAACGCCCGGTAATCGGTTTTAACACCACTCTTGCCGTGTTATCCGCCGCATACTCCACCACTTCATATTCCGTCTGCGCAGGTTTACCCGTTTCGTAACAGACTTTCTGTTTCGGGCGGTTTGGCCAGTCGCAAATCAGCGGCAGATCCACCAGACCTTCTGCGGGGGATGGATGCCCCCAGACGCGGGCCACATACTGCTTTTTCGGCTCGCGCTCGCGGAACTGGCGTTTTAACTCCCGCTCCGCTGGTAGCCATATCCAGACGATGCACCGATTCTGCCTGCGGATAATCACGCTGAATGCGCGTCATCACGCTGTCTTTGTGCTCTTCCAGACGACCCGGCACAGACAACAAACCGCTCGGCTTGTTGACCACCATAATGTGGTCATCCTGATACAGGATAACCAACCAGGGTTCCTGCGGTGGATTGTAGTTTTCCATCCCCATTTTCAGCTCCGTTACTGATGCGTCACAACGATCAAACGCAGGGCATCCAGACGCCAACCTGCCTGATCCAGGCTTTCCATTATCTGCTGACGGTTGCTCTCAATGGCGGTCAGTTCGTCGTCACGAATGTTCGGGTTCACTGCACGCAGAGCTTCCAGACGAGACAGCTCGGCAGACAGTTTTTCGTCGGCTTCGTTACGCGCTGCATCAATCAATGCACGGGCAGATTTCTCGATCTGCGCTTCACCCAGTTGAAGGATAGCGTGAACATCCTGCTGCACGGCGTTAACCAGTTTGCTGCCGGTGTGACGGTTAACCGCGTTAAGCTGGCGGTTAAAGGTTTCAAACTCTACCTGCGCCGCCAGGTTGTTGCCGTTTTTATCCAGCAGCATACGTACCGGCGTCGGTGGCAGGAAGCGGTTGAGCTGCAACTGCTTCGGAGCCTGGGCTTCAACCACATAAATCAGTTCCACCAACAGCGTACCTACCGGCAACGCTTTGTTTTTTAACAGTGAAATCGTGCTGCTACCGGTATCGCCAGAAAGGATCAGATCCAGACCGTTGCGGATCAGCGGATGCTCCCAGGTAATAAACTGTGCATCTTCACGCGCCAGTGCCACTTCACGATCAAAGGTGATGGTGATGCCATCTTCCGACAGGCCAGGGAAGTCCGGCACCAGCATATGATCGGACGGCGTCAGCACGATCATGTTGTCGCCGCGATCGTCCTGATTGATACCGATAATATCGAACAGGTTCATGGCGAAGGCGATCAGGTTGGTATCGTCATCCTGCTCTTCAATGCTTTCTGCCAGTGCCTGGGCTTTTTCGCCACCGTTGGAGTGGATTTCCAGCAGGCGGTCACGACCCTGTTCCAGCTGTGCTTTCAGCGCTTCATGTTGCTCGCGGCAGTTTTTGATCAGATCGTCAAAGCCTTCGGTTTGATCCGGTGAAGCCAGATAGTTAATCAGATCGTTGTATACGCTATCGTAAATAGTGCGTCCGGTCGGGCAGGTGTGCTCAAATGCATCCAGACCTTCGTGATACCAGCGCACCAGCACCGACTGAGCGGTTTTCTCCAGATAAGGCACATGGATCTGAATATCGTGCGCCTGGCCGATACGATCCAGACGACCAATACGCTGCTCCAGTAGATCCGGGTTGAATGGCAGGTCAAACATCACCATGTGGCTGGCGAACTGGAAGTTACGTCCTTCAGAACCGATTTCTGAGCACAGCAGTACCTGTGCGCCGGTGTCTTCTTCGGCAAACCAGGCGGCAGCGCGGTCACGTTCGATAATCGACATACCTTCGTGGAACACCGCAGCGCGAATACCTTCACGTTCGCGCAGTACCTGCTCCAGTTGCAGCGCAGTGGCAGCTTTGGCGCAGATCACCAGCACTTTCTGAGAGCGATGGCTGGTCAGGTAGCCCATCAGCCACTCAACGCGCGGATCGAAGTTCCACCAGGTGGCGTTATCACCTTCAAATTCCTGATAAATACGCTCCGGGTAGAGCATATCGCGAGCACGATCTTCCGCACTTTTACGTGCGCCCATAATGCCGGAGACTTTAATAGCCGTCTGATACTGCGTCGGTAGCGGCAGTTTAATGGTGTGCAGCTCGCGTTTCGGGAATCCTTTCACACCGTTACGCGTGTTACGGAACAGCACGCGGCTGGTGCCGTGGCGATCCATCAGCATCGAAACCAGCTCCTGACGGGCGCTCTGGGCATCTTCGCTGTCGCTGTTTGCTGCCTGCAACAGCGGCTCGATATCCTGCTCGCCGATCATCTCGCCGAGCATGTTCAGTTCGTCATTGCTCAGTTTGTTACCTGCCAGCAGCATGGCAATGGCGTCCGCAACCGGACGATAATTTTTCTGCTCTTCAACGAACTGCGCAAAATCGTGGAAACGGTTCGGGTCCAGCAGACGCAGACGGGCGAAGTGGCTTTCCATCCCCAGCTGTTCCGGGGTCGCGGTCAGCAGCAGAACGCCCGGCACGTGCTCTGCCAGTTGTTCAATGGCCTGATATTCACGGCTTGGCGCATCTTCGCTCCACACCAGGTGATGCGCTTCATCGACCACCAGCAGGTCCCATTCGGCTTCACAGAGATGTTCCAGGCGCTGTTTGCTACGACGGGCAAAATCCAGCGAGCAAATCACCAGCTGTTCGGTGTCAAACGGGTTGTAAGCATCGTGCTGAGCTTCGGCATAACGCTCATCATCAAATAGCGCAAAGCGCAGGTTGAAACGGCGCAGCATTTCTACCAGCCACTGATGCTGTAAGGTTTCCGGGACGATAATTAGCACACGTTCAGCAGCGCCAGAGAGCAGTTGCTGATGCAGGATCATCCCGGCTTCAATGGTTTTCCCTAAACCCACTTCGTCAGCCAGCAGGACGCGCGGCGCGTGGCGGCGACCAACATCATGAGCGATGTTGAGCTGATGCGGAATCAGGCTGGTACGCTGACCGCGCAGGCCGCTGTACGGCATACGGAACTGTTCGCTGGAATACTTACGCGCGCGATAACGCAGCGCAAAGCGGTCCATACGGTCAATCTGCCCGGCAAACAGACGGTCCTGCGGTTTGCTGAACACCAGTTTGCTATCAAGGAAAACTTCACGCAGGGCTACGCCGGACTCTTCAGTATCCAGGCGAGTACCGATATAGGTCAGCAAGCCATTTTCTTCTTTTACTTCTTCGACTTGCATCTGCCAGCCGTCATGGCTGGTAATAGTATCACCAGGGTTGAACATCACGCGGGTCACGGGGGAATCACTGCGTGCGTACAGACGGTTTTCACCAGTAGATGGGAAAAGTAAAGTGACAGTTCGCGCATCCACCGCGACAACGGTTCCAAGTCCCAATTCGCTTTCTGTATCGCTGATCCAGCGTTGACCAAGTGTAAAAGGCATATGTGTTCGGCTCTATATCTTTAATTGCAGGCAATAACCACCCGCTACCGTGCTTATGAGGTAGTGGTGTTATTCAGGTCCAGGAATGGAAAGGGCGCTATGGTACTGGATGGCAAAGCATTCGTCACGCATCAAAATGGTATCTGGCGAACTCTTTTTTTTGCTCAAAATAGCCCAAGTTGCCCGGTCATAAGTGTAGCAAAATTATCCTCAATAAAAGGGAGTATTCCCTCCGCCACGGGTTGTAGCTGGCGGGTCAGATAGTGTTCGTAATCCAGTGGTGAACGTTGGTAGTCCAGCGGCTCCGGGCCGTTGGTGGTCCATACGTACTTAATGGTGCCGCGATTCTGATATTGCAAGGGGCGACCGCGCTTTTGGTTTTCTTCATCGGCAAGGCGAGCGGCGCGTACATGAGGCGGCACATTACGCTGATACTCGCTCAGCGGACGGCGAAGGCGTTTACGGTAAACCAGTCGCGCATCCAGTTCACCCGCCATCAGTTTGTCGATGGTTTCGCGTACATATTCCTGATATGGCTCGTTGCGGAAGATGCGCAGCTGTTTATCGCCCTCCTGAATCAGCCCGGCGTAGCGCTTTTTACTGCCGGTATCGGCTCCGCGAATGGTTGGCATCAGAAAACGGCAGAAATGAGTTTCATACTCCAGTTCTAATGCGCTGGTCAGCCGTTGTTTTTGCAGCGTTTCCGCCCACCAGGCGTTAACGTGCTGCACCAGTACACGACCGATTTTCGCCGCCTCTTCTTCCGAATGTGCACCTTTTAGCCAGACAAAAGTCGAGTCGGTATCTCCGTAGATAACGTCGTAGCCCTGCGCTTCAATCAATGCTTTGGTCTGCCGCATGATCTGATGACCACGCATGGTGATCGACGATGCCAGGCGCGGATCGAAGAAGCGGCAGGCGGTGGTGCCGAGCACGCCATAAAAGGCATTCATAATGATCTTCAGCGCCTGCGAAAGCGGCTTATTACCCTGACGTTTGGCTTCATCGCGCCCGTGCCAGATGTTAGTCACAATCTCCGGCAGGCAATGTTTCTCCCGTGAGAACCAGGCATCGAGAAAACCTTCGGTACTGTGCTCTGGATCAGGTTGCGCCATGCCTTCAACCAGCCCGACGGGATCAATCAGAAAGGTGCGGATGATCGACGGGTACAGGCTTTTATAGTCCAGCACCAGCACTGAATCATAAAGCCCTGGCCGTGAATCCATCACGTAGCCGCCAGGGCTGGCGTGCGGTGGCACTTCGCCGAGATTAGGCGCGACATAACCAGCGCGATGCATTCGCGGAAAATAGAGATGACCAAACGCTGCCACCGAACCGCCGTGCCGATCCACCGGCAGGCCGTTCACCGTTGCTCGTTCGAGTAAAAATGGCATGATTTCAGTTTTGTGGAAGATCTGCGTCACCAGCTCGCAATCTTTCAGGTTATAAGTTGCCAGCGCAGGTTTATCTTCGGCGAAACGGCGGTCAATTTCGTCCATTCGATCCCACGGGTTATCGATAGATTTTCCTTCGCCTAATAGCTCCTGAGCGACAGTTTCCAGCGAGAATGAAGAGAAATTCCAGAACGCGGATTTCAGCGCTTCGATACCGTCGATAATTAGCCGACCTTTAGCCTGGGCAAAAAAGACGCCGTTTTTAAAGCCGTGCTCGCGCCACTCCAGCTCGCTATTATCGCGCCCAAGACGCAGCGGAAGACGGTAACGCTCGGCATGTTTTTGCAGCATTCGCAGATCGAACTGCACCACGTTCCAGCCGATGATCACATCGGGATCGTGGTTTGCAAACCAGGCGTTGAGTTTTTCCAGCAGCAGCGGGCGGCTGGCGACGTATTCCAGTTCGAAATCAAGCGAGGAGGCGTCGCCATTCTCCGGCCCCAGCATATAAACGATGCGCTGCCCGCAGCCTTCCAGGCCGATGCAGTACAGCTCACCGTGGCGGGTGGTTTCAATATCTATAGAAACCCACTTGAGCGGCGGACGATAGTCGGGATGCGGTTTCAGACGGGCATTAACGATAGTGCCATTGTGCATATCACCCTCGACCCACACCGGTGAGGTGATAAACCGCTCCATCAGATAGCGTTCTGGCGGGCGCACATCGGCCTCGTAGACGGTAACGCCACCTTCACGCAGGCGCTTTTCGTAATTCATCAATTGGCGATGGGCGCGACAGTAAAGGCCATACACCGGCTGGCGGTGAAAATCCTTTAACGCCAGCGGTGTCAGGCGAAAGCCTTGTTCACCCTGCAAAATATGCTGAGCGCGGGGAACCTGATCGGCGGGAATAAACGCCACGGACTCTTGCGGTGCAAGCGTAACCTGCAACGGCCCGTTGTCCGTCGCCAGCCAGAAGGAGACTTCTGTCCCTTGCGGGGTGTCCCGCCAGTGTCGGGTTAAGATAAAACCTGCCTGCGCCACGCTGAAAATCCATCAAAAAACCAGGCTTGAGTATAGCCTGGTTTCGTTTGATTGGCTGTGGTTTTATACAGTCATTACTGCCCGTAATATGCCTTCGCGCCATGCTTACGCAGATAGTGTTTATCCAGCAGCGTTTGCTGCATATCCGGTAACTGCGGCGCTAACTGACGGCAGAATATCCCCATATAAGCGACCTCTTCCAGCACGATGGCGTTATGCACCGCATCTTCGGCATTTTTGCCCCATGCAAACGGGCCGTGGGAATGGACCAGAACGCCGGGCATTTGCGCTGCATCGATACCCTGTTTTTCAAAGGTTTCTACGATGACGTTACCGGTTTCCCACTCATATTCGCCGTTGATTTCTGCGTCGGTCATTTTGCGGGTGCAGGGAATGGTGCCGTAGAAATAGTCGGCGTGGGTGGTGCCGATTGCTGGAATCGACTGACCCGACTGTGCCCAGATGGTGGCGTGGCGCGAGTGCGTATGCACAATGCCGCCAATGGAGGGGAATGCCTGATAGAGCAGCCGGTGAGTTGGCGTGTCGGAGGAGGGCTTTTTCGTACCTTCAACCACTTCACCGGTTTCGATGCTAACCACGACCATATCGTCAGCGGTCATGACGCTGTAATCGACGCCGGAAGGTTTGATCACAAAGACGCCGCGCTCGCGATCAACGGCGCTGACGTTGCCCCATGTGAGCGTGACCAGGTTGTGTTTTGGCAGCGCCAGGTTGGCTTCTAATACCTGGCGTTTGAGATCTTCTAACATGTTGACTC
>OHBD01001146.1_pt1 | contig 12322 bp, 9 predicted proteins | sample 1577291 | NCBI WGS metagenome assembly OHBD01 (sample SAMEA3879572, study PRJEB24766) | human gut metagenome | biome: human-associated habitat; feature: feces | place: USA | collected 1985/1987
AAATAATACTACAAATATTGATTTTGCAATTTTGTAGGCAGCTTGTCAAAAAAGTTCAAAAGGACTTTTTTGACAAGCTGAGGCGGCGCGTAATGCGCCGCCTTTTGCTTTTTTCTTGACTCTTTTTTTGAATTAAGGTATAATATAATGCACGCATCCACAGAGGGATGCTGCAGAAGGAGGGGAAAATAAATGACACAAGCTGTACGATACTATGTCAGTCGGAAAAATGCCATGACATGGATCGCTGCCCTTATGTCCGTCGCGGCGGTCGCCCTGCAGATCCTCGCGCTCTGCTTCGGAGAAGCGGCGCAGATCCGCACGGTCAACATCTGGTTCCAGAAGGTCCTGCCAATCGCAGCATTGCTGCTGTTTGTGATGCAGATTCTGATCTGGGGGGACAAGAGCCTGTACCGCACCACGACGCCGGTATTCTGGGTCTGTGTATATTTTGGCCAGATCGCGCTTGATCTGCACCTGCACGGCGGCTATGCGCTGTTCGGATATATGCGCTATGTGGTCGTTTGCTGGATCCTGTATCTGGGCTATTATTTGATCTACCGGTTTATCATGACGGGGCGGATCACAAGACCTTGGGTGTTCAGCCTGATCACGCTCTTGCCGCTTGCGGCACTGACTTATGACTGCCTGCTGGTGTGGAATTCCATCGAGCTATGGTATCTGATGGACAAGCTCTCCAACATCTGCATGGTGAGCGCCCTCTTCCTGATGACGTTGGCCATGCGCCGCTTTATGGACGGAAAGTACCACAGGACATGGGGAGACCGTTCCGATGGCCGCCGCGTGCGCACCATCAACGGGATGTCCGTGGTTGCAAACTATATTATGCCGAACCGCAACGGCGCATCCAATTCCATTCAGGACACGGTCGAGATTACAAATATCGAGCGCTATATCCACAAAAAGCGCAAGGAAGGCTTCGAAAATTTCGGCATTACCCATGTGTTCCTCGCGGCCTATGTCCGCTGCATTGCCAAATACCCCGGCTGCAATCGCTTCCTGTCCGGCCAGCGCGTTTACCAGCGCGACGATGACATTCAGTTCACCATGGCGATCAAAAAGGATATGAGCACGGAAGCCTCGGACACCATGATCAAGCTGCACCTGACGCAGACAGACACCTCCAAGGAGGTCTATGAGAAGTTCAACAAGGTCTATGAGGAAGTCAAGAACACGCCGTTGGACAGCAGTTTCGACCATGTTGCCAGTCTGCTCGCCAGTCTGCCGGGGTTGCTTCTGAAGTTTGTCGTCTGGTTCTTGAAGGTCATGGACTATTTCGGCAAGATCCCGAAGTTCCTGCTGGAGGTCAGTCCTTTCCACGCTTCCGTGATCTTCACCTCCATGGGTTCGCTGGGCATTCCGCCCATTGTGCATCATCTGTATGACTTCGGCAACCTGCCGGTCTTTGTCGCGTTCGGACGGAAGTACCGCAAGGTGGAGCTGGACCTGACCGGCAAACCCGTGACCCATCGCTATGTTGACTTCGTTCTGAACTGCGATGAGCGAACTGTCGACGGCTTCTACTATGCGACGGTTCTGAAATACTTCCAGAAGCTCCTGCGCAATCCGGAAGTGCTCGACGAGCAGCCGGAAGAGATCAAGTGGGATATTGCATAAAAGAAAAGCAGCGCTCCGGCATCGTATGGTGCCGGAGCGCGTTTTTGCACGCAGAAAAAAATCGCCGGGGGACTTCCCCGGCGATTTCGCTTTATTTGCCGCAATCCTCGACGTAGAGCTCGCGGACTGCATTGGGATCAGCAGCCTTCTTCGGCTCTTCGGCGGGCTTGGGATTGTTGCGGGCTTCCATGAACTTGCGCGCGACCTGCGGGAACAGGGCGTAGGAGAGCACGTCCTCTTCGCAGCGGGCGATGTCCTTGGACTCCTCGCGGTACTTCTCCAGCTCCGGCTGGAGAAGATCGGCAGGACGGCAGGTGATGACCTTGTCGTCGCCGATGCACTTATGGCGGACTTCCTCGTTGACTTCACCGGGCAGCTTGCCGTACTCGCCGCGCAGCAGACCCTTGGATTCCTTCGGAACCATCTTGTAGCGCTCACCGGCGATGACATTCATAACAGCCTGTGTGCCGACGATCTGGCTGGTCGGGGTGACCAGCGGGGGATAGCCGAAGTCCTTACGGACGCGCGGTACTTCTGCCAGAACCTCGTAATACTTGTCCTCTGCACCGGCCTGCTTGAGCTGACCGAGCATATTGGAAAGCATACCGCCGGGAACCTGATACATCAGGGCCTTGGTGTCGACACCCAGAACCTTGGGATCCAGGAAGCCTTCCTTCTTCAGGCGGTCGGCGACCTTGCGGAAATGCGTGGCGGCTTCGTTCAGCTTGACCAGATCAAGACCGGTGTCGCGCTCGGTGCCCTGAAGGGTGGCGACGAGGGACTCGGTGGCGGGCTGAGAGGTGCCGTTCGCGAGGGGGGACAGTGCGCAGTCCACGATGTCAACACCGGCCTGTGCAGCCATCAGGTTGACCATATCGCCGGTACCGGCGGTGTTATGGGTGTGCAGGTGGATGGGAATGGTAACATTGTCCTTTAGCTTGCGAACCAGATCATAAGCATGGAAGGGAAGCAGCAGGTTTGCCATGTCCTTGATGCAGATGGAATCTGCACCCATCTTTTCCAGCTCCTTGGCGATGTTGACAAAGTACTCGTCATTGTGGACGGGGCTGACGGTGAAGCTCAGCGCGACTTCTGCCCAGCCGCCGTATTTCTTAACGCTTTCCACGGCCTTGCGCAGGTTGCGGATGTCATTCAGTGCGTCAAACACACGGACGACGTCGATGCCGTTTTCAATGGACTTCTGGCAGAATTCCTCGACGACATCGTCAGCATAGTGCTTGTAGCCGAGAATGTTCTGGCCGCGGAAGAGCATCTGCAGCTTCGTCTTGGGCATATGCGCCTTGAGGGTGCGCAGACGCTCCCACGGATCCTCGTTCAGGAAGCGCATGCAGACGTCGAAGGTCGCGCCGCCCCAGCACTCCAGAGACCAGTAACCCATGTTGTCCAGCAGCTCACAGGCGGGGAGCATGTCCTCAATGCGCATACGGGTCGCGGCCTGCGACTGGTGCGCGTCACGGAGGATGGTTTCCGTGATCATCAAAGGTTTCTTTTCCATAATGAAGCTACCTCCTTATCAGCCGAACAGGGCAATGAACACGCCTGCGGCAACTGCGGAGCCGATGACGCCGGCAACGTTCGGACCCATGGCGTGCATGAGCAGGAAGTTGCCCGGATCAGCGCGCTGGCCTTCCTTCTGGGAAACGCGCGCAGCCATCGGAACGGCGGAAACACCGGCGGAGCCGATGAGCGGGTTGATCTTCTTGCCTTCCGGCAGGAACAGGTTCATGAACTTGGCAAGCAGGACGCCGCCGGCAGTGCCGCCCATGAAGGCAACGACGCCGAGAGCCAGGATGCCCAGCGTGGTCGGAGCGAGGAAGGACTCGGCCTTCGCGGTGGCGCCGACGGAAACGCCAAGGAAGATGACGACGATGTTCATCAGAGCGTTCTGCGCGGTGTCGGACAGACGATCCACGACGCCGCACTCACGGAACAGGTTGCCGAGCATCAGGCAGCCGACCAGAGAGGTAGCGGACGGAACGAGCAGCGCGACGAAAGCGGTAACGGCGATCGGGAAGATGATCTTTTCCTTCTTGGAAACGGTGCGCAGGGAATCCATGCGGATGAGGCGCTCTTTCTTGGTGGTCAGCGCGCGCATGATGGGCGGCTGGATGACCGGAACGAGGGCCATGTAGGAGTAGGCAGCGATGGCGATCGGCCCGAGGTACTCAGGCGCGAGGCGGGAGGTGACATAGATGGCCGTCGGGCCGTCCGCACCGCCGATGATACCGATGGATGCGGCAAGGCGCTGCATGTTTTCCAGAACGGGGCCGCCGAGCTTCAGCGCCATGGCGCCGAGGAAGGCGATGAAGATGCCGAGCTGAGCGGCAGCGCCGAGCAGCAGGCTCTTGGGGTTGGCGATCAGCGGGCCGAAGTCGGTCATTGCGCCGACGCCGATGAAGATCAGGCAGGGATAAATTCCCAGCTTGACGCCGAGATAGAGAATATCAATAAGGCCGGCTGCCTCATTGGTGCCGTTTGACAGCGTGACACCGTCCTTAATGAGATCCCAGTGGACATGGCCGCCCTCGAAGATCTCGGAGTGGAACATGCCGGCGCCGGGCAGGTTGGTCAGCAGCATGCCGAAAGCGATGGGCAGAAGCAGCAGCGGCTCGAAGCCCTTGGCGATGGCAAGATACATCAGAACGAAGGAGATGACGATCATGATGGCCGAACGCCAGTCGCAGTTCTTGATCATCATCGTAATGCCGGTCTGGTTAAGGAAGTTTTCCAGCGCTTCGCCGTTGGACTGAGCACCGGTCTGCGCAGTGGTCACTACGGCAGTATCGGTCGCCGGAGCCTCCTCAGCGCCCGCCCAGAGGACGAAGCTCATGCACACCAGAAAGGCCAGGACGACCAGCGCGACCAGAGCCCGGTGCAGTTTTTTATTGTTTTTGAACATAGCAGTTTCTCCCTGAATGAGATTACGCGATGGTGCACAGAAGAGCCTGAGTTTCTACAGTGTCGCCCTTGCGGACGTTGACGCCGGTGACCTTGCCGTCGCAGGGAGCCTGAATCTCGTTTTCCATCTTCATGGCTTCGAGAATGACGAGAACGTCGCCCTTCTTGACGGACTGGCCGGCAGTGACCTTGACGTCCAGAATGTTGCCGGGCATCGGGGCCTTGATCTGCGCACCGGCAGCGGGAGCGGGGGCGACGGGAGCGGCGGCGACGGGAGCGGCGGCGACGGGAGCGGGGGCAGCCTTTGCAGCGGGAGCGGCGGAAACGGCAGAAGCGTCCATTTCCTCGACTTCGATCTCATACAGAGAGCCATTCACGGTTACGCGGTACTTTTTCATGTTCTTTCACCTTTCAGAAATGTATTAAAGTTTTTTGATAGAGAGAATGCGAAGCGCAGATGCGTCGGTGCCGCTGGCTTCCGCGATGGCGGCGGAAACGGCTGCGACGAACTGCGGGCGGTTGGGAATGGAGGCATCATCCAGCGCTGGAGCGGCCTTCGGAGCTTCTGCGGTTTCTTTCTTGCCAAGAGCCTTGCAGACCAGTCCGAGCAGCCAGCACAGAACGATGATGAGAATCAGCACGACAAAGACCGTGCAAAGACCCATAACCACTACAAACCAGTTTTCCATAGTTTTCCTCCTTGCTTTCGGCGGTGGGTGCCGCCTTATTTTTCTAAAAATCTACGATCGGGGGTTCGGCCAGAGGGTAGAATTTTTACGGGGTCAAGAGATCGTGAAGGCGATCCGTTTCAGAAGCGCATGGTCCACATAGACCTCCAGCGCGTAGTCGCCGGCCTTTCCGGGGTTCGGGACGGTGCTGGTATGGCGGAGCTGATACCACATGTCGTTCCAGCTGCGGCTGTCGGAGGCGTCGCTCACGGGGTTGCCGTCGGCGTCGCGGATGACATAGAGGATCTGCACGGCGTTGGTCGAATTGTTCCGCCCGGATACCTGAAGGCAGAGCGCAATATCCTCGTCCGCTGCAAAGGTGCTCTTGCTGTTGGAAAGAGAGAGATAGTTCCAGCTGTCGCCGCTGGGCTTTTCCCACAGGGAGATGTAGGTGTTGCCGGGGCTGACGCCGTAGGCATCCATCGTGTCGGTGCCCGGGGTCGTGACGGTGGTTTCAATCGTGCCGAACACCTCAGAGCCGTCGGCGGGCTGGAGGGAGATTTTATAAGTTGCGTCGGGGATCAGATTCGTCAGAGTGACGGCATTTTCCGTTGCGTCCTTGATCGCGGGGTCATGGTAGCTGGTGGTTGCGCCGTAGGATACGTACCAGCCGCCCGCAGGCGCGCCGGAAAGGGTGTTCCACGAAACCTGCACGCTGCCGTCGGCCGAAGCGCTGGCCGAGAGACCGGACACGACGACGGGGTTCGCGGGCAGAATGCAGACCAGCGGCGCGGCCATGCCGGGCGCGTTGATCGTGATCTTGTATTCCCGCGAGAGGTCGGGAATGGCGGTCGAGAAGGTTGGCTCCGTGACGGTGGCGGTGACGGTCGTGAAGTCCTGCGCCTCACAGGTGACCTGCCATGACGACGGGGTGTTCTCCGCAGCCGTCCAGTTCAGGGTGAGCGACTGCGCACTGATCTCGGAGAAGCTGTAGCTGCTGATCTTGACCAGCGGCAGAACGTCGATTTGGGTGGATGTTGCGCCGGAAAGGTAGATGCCGTCCGTGCTTTCCAGCGTGAAGGTGTATTTCTGGTTCAGCGACAGTCCGGTGATCGTGGTGGAAGCACCGGTAAAGGAGGCGGAATTCGAGCCGCCGGCGGAATCCGTATACGTCAGCAGCCATTCCACGGGCGCGGGGCCGGTGTAGGCGAGCGTCAGGATGACGGAGCCTTCTTCGTCACCAAGCATGGAGGTGAAGTCCGTGATCAGCGTGGATTCCGGTGTTGTGACGTTCAGCTCGCTCACGCTCGCGCCGGACAGGCGATGGCGTCCGGCTGCGCGGAGGTTGACGGTGTAGATCGTGTTTTCCTGCAGACCGGTGAAGGTGTATTCGTTGCCGCTGCGGGTACCGGAATAGGCCACGCCGTGGGAGTCCGTGCAGGTGACGAGATAGTGCGAGGGATCGTCCTTACTGTCGACCGCCAGCACGAACTGCTCCGTGGTGGAGCTGACGACGCGCAGCGAGGTCACGCGGACGAAATACCAGTTCAGCAGGAAATACAGCGCTGCACCGAACAGCAGCACGACACCGAGAATGATGCTCAGCGCGGCCGCGAAGGGCAGCTTACGCTTGCCCGGTTCTGCGGGCTCTTCCGCTTCTTCCTCGGTGGGAGTCGCATCCACATAAGCCTCTACGGGGGCTGCTTCCGCGTCTTCTGCCGGTTCTTCCGCATCCTCCGGCTTGGCCGTGTCATCTGCGACGACGTCACCGAGCGAGGCGAGGAAGGCATCAAGATCGATCTGGTTGGGATCCTCTTCTTCCGCTTCTTCCTCTGAAATGGGTTCGGCTTCTACGACTTCCTCCGGTTCCGCAGGATCTTCCGAAGGCGCTTCTTCCGCGGGGGCCGGTTCTTCTGTCGGCTCCGGGGCGGGCTGGGGCGCCGTTTCGTCTATGTCCGCATCGGTGCCTGCGCCGGAAAGATCGGGCGCGAAGCTCTGGCGGAAGGTTTCGTCCTGCTCGACGTTGAAGCGTACCGGCTCATCCGTTTTTTCCTCTGCTTCGTCCGTGATCACGGGCAGGGGGGAGGTAACGATGGGCGGGACGATCAGCGTGTCGGAAAGCTCGTTGCGCTGCATATAATACATGAGCGCCTGCTTCAGCTCCTCCGGCGTCTGATAGCGCGCCTCCACGCTGGGGGCGCAGGCCTTGAGGATGATGGCCGACAGCTCATAGTCGGCGTAAAGCGGCGTGGGCATGGCCTTGCCGGTCAGACGGAGCTTGTCCGCCATGCCGGGCTCGGTGTGCTCGTCCTCAAAGGGGCCGTGGTTGCCGTTGTAGATCCGGTAGAGCAGCATACCGAGGGAATACAGGTCGATCGTGGGGTTGGGCGAAGCCATGATGTCGGAAAGCTCCGGTGCGGAATAGGGCCCTAGATATTCCTCCGGGACGGAGGCGTATTGCAGGTCCTCCAGCGCGGTCAGGCCGAGATCGCCGAGCTGGAAGCGGCCGGACTGGGTCAGAAAGACATTCTCCGGCTTCAGATTGGAGAAAAGGTATCCCGCCTGCCGGCAGGCAGACAGCGCGTCGCAAAGGTCGAGCCCCAGATTGACCGCGCGCAGATTTGTCATGGCACTTTCGGCAATGACCGTGCTCAGGGGGATCTGGCGGGGATAGAGAATGTAGACATCATAGCCGACGCCGGATTCCTTCGGTTCGATCTGGCAGCCCTTGGCGCCGAGAAAAAAGCCGGATTCCGCGAGCTTCTGCCCGGCGGCGACTTCGTCGCGGATGCTGTCGGCCACGGTGCCGTAATAGGTATGTACGGCGGCCTGATCCGGATAGGCACCGGAGAGCAGCAGGGCATAGATCTGCTTCTCTGCGGCGGGGATGGAAATATGCTTGACGACGTAACGTTCGCCGGAGTCCTCGTGCCGGAGGGCATAGCAGTGACAGCCTTCGCGCCCGGAAATCTCCTCCAGAACCGTCATGCGGTCCAGCAGCGGAGAAACCATTTTCAGCTCGGACATCGAACACGCCTCCTTGAAATAAAAACTCAAATTCTTGCTATTCTATATTATGATAAATTCTAGAAAAAAGCAACTAGATTTTTGTTGGATTTGTGGGAAATTGCTCCGGTGCGGCAAAGCCTGGCGGCGGGCAGCAGAAGATAACGAAAGCTCAGGTGACTTCTGCGCGCTGAGATGCTGAAGAAGAAAAAAGGGAAGAATCGTCGAATTGATTTTTGCCTGCTTCTGTGCTATACTGTAAAAAACCACCATGGGGGTAACGCAATGAAAATCAGAAACGTGGTCTTTGACATCGGCAATGTGCTTGCGGATTACCGCTGGTATGGCTTTTTGCAGGACAAGGGCTTTTCCCCGGAAATGATCGACCGCATTGCCAGGTGCTCGACGCTGCACCCGGCGTGGAATGAATTTGACCGCGGCGTGCTCTCCTCCGAAGAGGTCGTGGAGGGCTTTATCCGCCTTGACCCGGAGATCGCGGATGAGCTGCACCGCGCCTTTGACGATCTGAGCGATCTGCTGCGGATGTTTCCCTATTCCGTTCCGTGGATCGAAAAGCTGAAGACCGCCGGGTATTCTGTCTATTATCTCTCTAACTTTTCGCGCAGGGCGCTCCGTGACTGCCCGGAGGCGCTGGGTTTCCTTCCGTATATGAACGGGGGCATTTTCTCCTGCGATGTGAAGCTCCTCAAGCCGGAGCCTGCCATCTACCGCAAGCTGCTGGAAACCTATGACCTCCGCCCGGAGGAGACGGTGTTTCTGGACGACCGGCAGGAAAACATTGACGGCGCGAAGCGCGTCGGAATACACGGGATCTGCTTTGCATCCTACGAGCAGGCCGTGCAGGCGCTGCGGCAGATGGGCGTCGAGTGCTGAAGCTGTAATATTTTGGCGAAGAACCGGGAATATCAGTTGCAGGAATTCGTTTTTTCTGCTATGATATGGAAAAACTCTGATTTGCCGGAAAGGAGCACAAGCATACGCAGGTATGCGGATTGCCATGGATAATAAAATCGTATGTGATTACTGCGGGACGATCTACAATGTGGACAAGCCGGTCTGCCCCCTGTGCGGCAACGCGCCGTCGGAAGCTGCCGGAAACCGCCAGCGCGCCCCGCAGCGCCGGAGGATCACGGAGGAAGAACGCCGCCGGAAAAACCGCACTGCGCGCCCGGCAAAGCAAAAGCCCGCCGCCGAGCCGCAGGATCCGAAGCGGATCCCCAAGAAGCTGCTGACGGCTTCTGTGGTGTTTTTGGCGCTGGCCGTATTCGTCGTGGCCTATTTCATCGGCGATGTCAACGGCCTCTGGCCCGGACTGAGCAGCGTGCTCAATGCCGATATGCGCGGCAATACCTCGGACGACGAATCGCTGAGCAAAACCTGCACCTTCCTTGAGATCCAGCCGGAGAGCATCAGCTTCAGCCAGAAAGGACAGATCCAGAAGCTGCGCGTTGTCATCAATGCCGGCTGCGAGGAAACGGTGTCCTTTATGACCAGCGACGACAAAATCGTCAATGTTTCCACCCAGACGCAGAAAACCGAGACGCTGCAGGAGCAGACGTCGATCACGGTGGACGTTTCTACGCTGGCTGAGGGCAGTGCGACCATCCAGGTCACCTGCGGCAAGATGTCCCGTACCTGCCATATCACGAGCGCGTTCGGCGAGAATTCGACCGAACCCTCCGGCAGCTCTGAACCGAGTGTGGCCGAGTTTACGCCGGAGCTGAATTATGAGGACGTGACCCTGTCCCTGCCGAAGGAAACCGTGACGATCAAGGTCACAAACCTGCCTGACGGCAGCAAGGTCATCTGGGAGAGCTCCGACGAGAAGGTCGCCGAGGTCGATACCGACGGTAAGGTCACCGCCGTGGGGGAAGGAACCGCGGAGATCACCGCGGATGTCGGCGGCAATACGGCAAAGATGATCATTCGCTGCGATTTCGGTGGGACGACCGAGAACGGCAGCGATGCCGGGACGCATCTGACCCACACGGACGTTTCCATTGCCGTCGGCGAGGAATTCAACCTCCGCCTGATCGACGGAAACGGCAACCGCATCAGCGGCGCGAGCTACTATGTCGAGGATACGGACGTCTGCTCCGTCTCCGGCGTGACGGTCTGCGGTGAGGGCAAAGGAACGACCGAAGTTACGGTAAAATACAACGGAAAAAGCTATACCTGCATCGTCCGCGTCGGATGATACCAGAAAAAAGCCGTCCCGAACCTCCGGGGCGGCTTTGCTTACGGGGGAAAAATATGAAATTTTGCGAAGCGTTCAATGCCTATCTGGAAGAGCTTGGCTGTACGGCGAAGGAATTGACGGAATACTCCGGCCTGTCTGCGGCGACGCTCAGCCGCTACCGCTCCGGTGAGCGGGTGCCGGAGCGCGGCAGCGCGGCGATGGAGAAACTCTGCACTGCGGTCGCGCAGGCCGCCCAACGGCGCGGGTACGGAGAACTCACGTCGGAGAAGGTCAGACAGCGATTTCAGCGCTGCCCGGATGTGGCGGTGACTGACCGCGGACTGCTGCGGCAGAATTTCAATACGTTGGTGTCCGTGCTGGATATGAACATATCCCGGCTGTGCCGGCATACCAATTATGATGCCTCCACGATCTTCCGCATCCGAAACGGCACGCGCCAGCCGGCAGAGCCGGAAAAGTTTGCGGCGGGCGTCGCGGCCTATGTGACGCGGGAGCTGGACGGCAGCTCGGAGCTTGCGATCCTCGCCGAACTGTTTGGCTGCCCGGCGGAGGAACTGACGGACAGCGCAGTGCGCTTTGAGCGGATCAAGCGATGGCTGACCGAAGGCGAGACACGACAGGAGGACAGCATCCCCGGCTTTTTGGCCAAGCTCAACGAATTTGACCTGAACGAGTACATTCAGGCGATCCATTTCGATGAATTGAAGGTGCCGAGCGTTCCGTTTCAGCTTCCCACCTCCAAGACCTATCTCGGCCTGAAGCAGATGATGGAAAGCGAACTGGATTTTCTGAAGTCCACCGTTTTGTCCAAGTCCATGGCTCCGGTCCTGATGTATAGCGATATGCCCATGCAGGAGATGTCCAAGGATGCGAAATTCGCGAAAAAATGGATGTTCGGTATGGCGATGATGCTGAAAAAGGGCCTGCATCTGAACATGATCCATAATGTTGACCGGCCCTTTGCCGAGATGATGCTGGGGCTGGAAAGCTACATTCCGATGTACATGACGGGGCAGATCTCCCCCTATTATCTCAAGGGAACGCAGAATCATGTATTTCTGCACTTGCTGCGTGCCTCCGGCTCCGCGGCGCTGGCCGGGGAGGCAATCAGCGGCCACCACGCCGACGGCAGATACTATCTGACGAAATCCAGAGAGGAGGTCGCCTATTATAACCGCCGCGCCGAGGAGCTGCTGGAAAATGCCAGCCCGCTGATGGAGATCTACCGCGCGGAAAATGCAAAGTCGCTCAACGCCTTCCTGCTGGCAGATGCCCGGACGGAGGGAAAGCGCCGGAGCATTCTCTCCTCACTGCCGCTTTATACAATGGAAGAAAACTACCTCAGAGACTTCCTGTGCCGCCATCGCGTTTCGGATGCGGAAAGCCAGCAAATCCTGAACCACGCGGCCATACAGCGGAAGATCACGGAGAAAATTCTGGAAAATGGTGAAATTCAGGACGAAGTCCCATATTTGAGCGAACAGGAGTTTGAAAGCCATTCCCTGACGCTGCTCCTGTCCGGCCTGTTCTTTGAGCGGGATCTGCGCTACAGCTATGCAGACTACCTTGCCCATCTGGGGCAGACGAAGCGCTTTGCGCAGACGCATCCGACCTACCGGCTGGAGCAGACCGCCTCGCACACCTTCTGCAATCTACAGATCATTCTGCATGAGGGCCAGTGGGCGATGATCTCCAAGGGGAAATCTCCGGCGATCCATTTTGTCATCCATCATCCGAAGATGCGCGAGGCGATCGAGAATTTTGTGCCGCCTGTGGTAGAATAAATACAAAAAGCATCCGCGAAAAGCGGATGCTTTTTTCAGCTTGTCAAAAAAGTCCTTTTGGACTTTTTTGACAAGCTGCCTACAAA
>OHBD01001150.1_pt1 | contig 12303 bp, 10 predicted proteins | sample 1577291 | NCBI WGS metagenome assembly OHBD01 (sample SAMEA3879572, study PRJEB24766) | human gut metagenome | biome: human-associated habitat; feature: feces | place: USA | collected 1985/1987
CCGCTCGCGCAGCAGTATGTCTGGTTTCCGCTGGTCTTCGTCGGGTTCGGCGTGCTGGGCGCGCTGTTCCCGTTCCATACGTGGAGCCCCGACGGCCATGCTTCGGCCCCGACGGCCGTGTCGATGCTCCATGCCGGCGTGCTGATGAAGCTGGGCGGCTACGGCTGTTTCCGCGTGGCGATGTACCTCATGCCCGAAGCGGCGCACGAACTGAGCTGGATATTCATCATACTGACGACGATCTCGGTTGTGTACGGCGCCTTCGCGGCCTGCGTGCAGACCGACCTCAAATACATCAACGCCTACTCGTCAGTGTCGCACTGCGGACTGGTGCTGTTCGCCATCCTGATGATGAATACCACGGCGGGTACGGGCGCTGTCCTGCAGATGCTGAGCCACGGCCTGATGACGGCGCTCTTCTTCGCGCTGATCGGCATGATCTACGGCCGCACGCATACGCGCGACGTGCGCGAACTGAGCGGGCTGATGAAGGTGATGCCCTTCCTGGCGGTGGGCTACGTCATCGCGGGCCTGGCGAACCTGGGCCTGCCCGGCCTGAGCGGGTTCGTCGCCGAGATGACGATCTTCAACGGCGCGTTCATGGACAACGACACGTTCCACCGTGTGGTGACGATCATCGCCTGCACGTCGATCGTCATCACGGCGGTCTACATCCTGCGGGTGGTCGGGAAGATACTCTACGGCACCTGTACCAACGAAGCGCATCTCCGGCTCTCCGACGCCACGTGGGACGAACGCCTGTCGGTCGTCTGCCTCGTCGTCGCCATCGCCGGCATGGGGCTCGCGCCGCTGTGGGTGAGCGACATGATCCGGGGCAGCGTTTCGGAGATCATTACACACTTAATGAATTAAGCGACTATGGATTACAGCAATATATTCTCGTACATGCAGGCCGAAGTGACGCTCATCGCGGTGATCGTCCTGCTGTTCCTCTATGACCTGATCGCCGGGGAGCGCGGAAGGCGCTGGTTTTCGGCGGTGGCCTGCGGGCTGCTCGCGGTGCAGGTGCTGGCCAATGTCGTTCCGGGGACGGCGGGCGAGGTATTCGGCGGCATGTTCTGCTATGTGCCGATGCACACCGTCGTCAAGAGCGTGCTGGCCATCGGGGCGCTCATCGTCTGCCTGCAGGCCGGTACGTGGCTGCGGCGCGACGACACGGCCCACAAACAGGGCGAATTCTACATCCTGCTGCTTTCGACGCTGCTGGGCATGTATTTCATGGTCGGGGCGGGCAATTTCCTGCTCTTCTTCCTGGGCATGGAACTGGCTTCGGTGCCGATGGCCTGCCTGGTGGCGTTCGACAAGTACAAGCACCATTCGGCCGAAGCGGGTGCGAAATACATCCTCTGCGCCTTGTTCGCGAGCGGTCTGATGCTCTACGGCATCTCGTTCTTCTACGGGACTACGGGGACGCTCTACTTCGGCGATATGGCGGCGCGCATTACGGGGTCGCCGTTGCAGGTCATGGCGATGGTCTTCTTCTTCGCCGGGCTGGGGTTCAAGATTTCGCTCGTGCCGTTCCATCTCTGGACGGCCGATACCTACCAGGGGGCGCCGACGGCCGTGACTTCCTACCTCTCGGTCGTGTCGAAGGCCTCGGCGGCGTTCGTGCTGATGACCGTGCTGATGAAGGTCTTCGGCCCGATGGTCGGGCAGTGGCAGACATTGCTCTATGCCGTGACGGTGCTTTCGATCACGGTTGCCAACCTCTTCGCCATCCGGCAGACCGACCTGAAGCGTTTCATGGCCTTCTCGTCCATCTCGCAGGCCGGCTATATCATGCTGGCCGTGATCGGCGGCAGCGCCATCGGAATGACTTCGCTCGTGTTCTACGTGCTGGTATACATGGCGGCCAACCTTGCCGTCTTCGGCATCATTTCGACCATCGAACAGCATAGCGGCGGCAAGGTCGGGCTGGCCGATTACAACGGGCTTTACCGTACCAACCCCAAATTGGCCTTGATGATGACCCTGGCGCTCTTCTCGCTGGCAGGCATCCCGCCTTTTGCCGGGTTCTTCTCGAAGTTCTTCGTCTTCGCTGCAGCATTCAAGGGTGGTTTCCACCTGCTGGTGTTCATCGCGCTTGTCAATACGGTGGTTTCGCTCTATTACTACCTGTTGGTCGTGAAGGCGATGTACATTACGCCCAACGAAGAGCCGATCGCACCGCTGCGCAGCGACCGCTATACGCGCATCAGCCTTGCGCTCTGCATGGCAGGGGTCTTGCTGCTGGGTGTCTTCAGCGTGGTTTACGACAGTATCAACGTATTCTCGTTCGGGCTTTAGCCGGACGGGAATGGGTAAGGAGGGGGCACTTGCTTTAGCAAGTGCCCCCTCCTTTATTCGTGCGGTCTTCCGCGGTGCTTTTGGGAATGTGCATTCCGAAGTCGGGAAGTTTGCCGCCCGTCTTCCCGTTTGCAGGGCGGCGGTTTTTCAGCCCTCGGTTTCCCGTTCGAGGCCGAGCAGGTAGGCCTTGGCCTCCAGTCCGCCCGCATAGCCGACCAAAGCGCCGCCGCTGCCAACCACGCGGTGGCAGGGAATGACGATGGCGATTCAGGGTATGGCGGTTTAAAGGTGTTCGAGCGTGTATTCGATCATCTTCTGCCGGACATTGGCCGTGTCGTCGGGCTGCATCGAATGGTTCTGGTCGGGATAGACCATCATGTCGTACTGCTTGCCGCAGCGGTTCAGGGCACGTGCCATCTCCACGCTGTTCTGGAAGTGGACATTGTCGTCGGCCGTGCCGTGGATGATGAGCAGGCGGGTCTTGGTGTCGTCGAGCATCCGGGCGAAGTTGATCGGGGAGTTGTCGTCGTAGCCCGCAGCGTTGTACTGCGGCAGGTTGTTGTAGATTTCGGTGTAGATCGAGTCGTAGTAGCGCCACGATGTGACGGGGGCCACGGCAATCGCCATGCGGAATAGCCCGTGGCCTTTCATCGCGCAGCCCAGTGCCATGAACCCGCCGTACGACCAGCCGTAGATGCCGATGCGTGCAGGGTCGACGTAGGGCTGTGAAGCCATGTAGCGGGCAAACGAGAGCTGGTCTTCGACCTCCTGCGCCCCGAGGCGCCCGTAGGTCGATTTCTTGAACTTCTCGCCCCGGAACCCGGTGCCCCGGCCGTCGGCGCAGACCACGATGTAGCCTTTGTCCGTGAGCGCATCCTCCCAGTCGAGCGACCAGCGGTCGCTTACCGACTGCGAGCCGGGCCCCGAATACTGGGTCAGCAGCACGGGGTAACGCTGCGATGCATCGAAGCCGCGGGGCTTGACGATGTAGGCGTTGAGCGTGTCGCCGCGCTCGGTCGTGAAGGTGAAGAACTCCCGGACGGGGCGCTGTACGGCCGCCAGCTCTTCGCGAAGTTTGCGGCTGTCGGCCAGCGTGCGGATGGGGTTGCCTTCGTTGTCGCAGACTTCGACCCGGTTGGGGGTCGTGGCGTTGGAGAAGGTCGAGATGTAGTATTTCATCCCGGCACTCGGGGCGATGGCGTAGTAGCCCTCGCCGGTCGTCAGACGGCGCTTGTCCTTGCCGTCGAGCCGTACGCTGTACAGGTTGCGGCGCAGCGGCGAGGTCTCGGTCGAGAGGTACCATACGCGCTTGCCGTCGGTACCCGTGACGTCGGTCACCTCCCAGTCGCCTTTGGTTACCTGGGCGAGCAAACCCTTGCGGATGCTGTAAAGGTAGAGGTGCATGTAGCCCGTGTGTCCCTCCTGCCGTACGAGGAAGCGGTCGCCGTCGATGAAGGTGACGGTCTTGTCATCCACGCGCTCGACGTATTGCTGCGAGCGTTCGTCGTAGATCGTGCGCTGGGCGCCGTTGGGTTCGCAGAGGATCACCTCGAAGGTGTTCTGCCTGCGGTTGAGGCGGAAAAAGTAAAGCCGTCCGTCTGGTGTCCAGCCGATGCGGGGAATGTACTGGTCGGTCTCGCCGCCCGTGTCGATGCGCTCCCGTGTCCCGGTTGCAAGGTCGCAGACCCACACTTCGACCGTCGAATTTCGCTCGCCGGCCTTGGGGTATTTGAAGGAGTAGGCCTGGTTGTAGAGCTTGCCGTCGAAGCGCATCATTTCCATCAGGGGCACTTCCGATTCGTCGAAACGCAGGTAGGCGATGCGGCGGCTGTCGGGCGAGAAGGCATAGGCTCTGGTGAAGCCGAACTCCTCCTCGTAGACCCAGTCCGTGGTGCCGTTGATGACCGAGTTCCACGCCCCGTCGTCAGTGATGCGGCGCGTGCGCTTGCCCGCGGTATCGTAGACATAGAGGTCGTTGCGGTCGGAATAGGCGATCAGCTTGCCGTCGGGCGAGAACGAGGCGTCGCGCGGGGCTTCGGCCTCGCGGAGTACGGGCATCAGGCTGTTGCCCGAGGCCAGGAAATAATCGGTCGTGTAGGAATGGCGGTAGATCGGCCTGGCGCCCGAGGCGATGAGTATCTGCCGTTCGTCGGGCGAGAAGGCGTAGTCCGTGACGACGAGGTTGGCCGTCGGCTTGGGGAGCATCTGCTCGCCCTGCCCCGCCGTGGCGTAGCCGTAACGGACGATGTTGTTGCCTTCGAGGATGGTATAGTGTTCGCCGTCGGCCATCGAGCGGATGCCACGGACGGTTTCGTTCATCGAGCGCAGGCGTGCGATCTCGGCATATTCGCCCCGCGCCTGTACCGTACCTGTGCCGACCGCTGCGGCTGCGAGGAGTGTGAAAAGTTGTGCCTTCACGTGGGAATCGGGTTTAAATGTCCTCTACTTCGAAATCGTAGCCGAGGCGTTTGCCCGTGACGAATTTCGAGTTGTCCATCTTGGTGTTGAACTGGTCGACCGTCACGCGTTTGTTGTCCTCGTAGGGCGGCATCAGCAGGTCGAAGTTCAGGGCGAACCAGATCGCCGGTTCGAGGATGCCGATCAGGGCTTCGCGGTCGATCTCGGCCTTGCCGAAGTTCATCGCCCGCATCGAGGTCTGCTGTTTGCCCTCGACGAAATAGCGGCGCTCGCGGTTGATGAAGATACGCCCGATGAGGTAACCTTCGTCAGCGTTGCGGTTGAACTTGAACGAGTCGGAGAGGAAATTGTAGATGTTGATCAGGCCGCAGTAGGAATTTTCGCGGTCGGACTGTACGTAGGGGTTCTGCCAGATCAGGTGGTTGGCGTCGAATTCGAAGACGTCGGTGTGCATCTGGAAAATGAGAATGTCGTTGGCCACCTGCAGCTGCGCCTCGAATTTTCCGCGGTCGCGGTATTCGAGCCTGACGCGGCGGTCGAGCTTGCCGTCGAGTTCGTCGTCCATCTCCGATGCCATTTCGAACAGCGTTTCCTTCAGTTCGTTGAAGGCTGCGAAGGTGTTGTCGAAGACCCGTTGCTTGAGGGTCGACTTGCGGATGATCGTATCCAGGATCTTGCTCCTGAGCGGTGTCGTTTCCATGCTATGCTGTTTTTATTTTATGCGTATCTGTTGCCCCTTTTCGAGCGTGCTGCCGGGCTTGAGGCGGTTGAGTTTTTCGATCGAACGGGTGCGGATGGCGTAGGACTGGCCTACGGCATAGGCCGTTTCGCCCTGGCGGCAGATGTGGGTGTGGGCATTGCCCTCCCAGCGCTTCTTCTTGCGCTCGATGTAGACCACCTCGCCGGTCAGCGGCTGTGCCTTCTTGTCTTTCAGGTCGTTGAATTTACGCAGGTTGCGAGCCGAAATGCGGAACTTCTGCCCGATATTCTCGAACGTGTCGCCCTCCTTGGCCAGCACGTAGTGTACGCCGTTGGTCTGGTAGACGTTGTAGCCGTTGTGGGCGTTGATCGTCACCCGGTAGTTGTCCGGGTCGATGGCCGGCGAAGCTCCTGCGGCCGGTTCGACGCTGCTCTGGTCGGCGAACCACCCTTCGGGGTCGGTTACCTTGCGTCCCATGCGCGAGGCGTAGAGCCGCTCGCCGTCGGGCCGGTCGAGCAGGTAAAGCTGGTTCTCCTCGATGATGCGCGTGAGCCGCTGCGCGTAGTCGGGTGCCGTGGCGTAGCCGGCGGCTTTGAGCCCCCGCGCCCAGCTCTTGTAATCGTCGGACGAGTAGGCGAACAGCGAGTCGTAGCGCGGCTGCGAATCGAGAAATTCGGCATGATCCCTGTACGACGCCTCGACCGAGGGGTAGCTGCGGAAGCACTCCCCCTTGGCGTCGTCGTCGTAATAGACCTTGTCGCCCGTCCAGTTGCGCTTGCACTTGATGCCGAAATGGTTGTTCGATTGCAGCGACAGCCAGCTGTTGCCGCAGTCGGACTCTAGGATGCCCTGCGCCATGGTGATGCTGGCGGGGATGCCGTACCGCTCCATGTGGGCCACGGCGATGGATTTGTAGCGGTCGATATATTCCTCGCGGGTCTGCCGCACCTGTGCCGGGAGGCTTTGTACGACTATCAAAAGGATTCCTGCGAGCGATATTGCTTTTTTGGAAAAATTCATTATCTTTGTTTAATCTTTACGGACAAAGGTATGATTTTCCCACGAGAATTACAATATAAAATGCACTGCTGAGCTATGTTTACCGAAACCGCAAACAAGATCTTCAACCGCGCCATCGGGGATTACCATCGGTGGGACGATGTGGATCATCCGATCGAAAATCCCTATGAGCCGGGTTCGCTCGAACACCTGTTATACCATAAAAACTGGATCGACACCGTGCAGTGGCACCTGGAGGATATCATCCGCGACCCGCAGATCGACCCCGTGGCCGCACTGGCCATCAAGCGCCGTATCGACAAGTCGAACCAGGATCGTACCGATATGGTGGAATATATCGATTCGTACTTGCTCGACAAATACAAGGACGTGGAACCCCGGCCCGATGCCAGGCTCAATACCGAGACCCCGGCGTGGGCGATCGACCGTCTGTCGATCCTGGCGCTGAAGATTTACCACATGGCATGCGAAGCCGAGCGTACGGACGTCGGTGACGCCCACCGTGCGGCGTGCCGGAAGAAGCTCGACGTGTTGCTGGCGCAGCAGGTCGACCTTTCGGGGGCGATCGAAGAGCTGATCGGGGACATCGAGGCCGGCCGCAAGTATATGAAGACCTATAAGCAGATGAAGATGTATAACGACCCGGCGTTGAACCCGGTGCTTTATGGGCAGAAAAAATAAGAGACTTCCGCGTCATCTGGTCGTTTTCCGGACTTCGGCGATGGGGGATGTGGCGATGCTGGCGCATGCGCTGCGGGCTTTGAAGGAGGCCTATCCCGACCTGAGGGTGACGGTAGCGACAAGACCCGTGTTTCGAGCCTTTTTTACAGGGCTCGATCTCGGTTTTATGGATGTAGATATCAAGGGTGTGCACCACTCCCTGCGGGGAATGTGGCGCCTGGCCGCCGATGCGCGGCGCCTGGGGGTGGATGCCGTGGCCGACGTGCACGGCGTGCTGCGCTCGGTGATGTTCCGCACCGCCCTGTGGCTGCGCGGAGTCCCCGTGGCGGCCATCGAGAAGGGGCGCGAGGAGAAAAAGGAGTTTATCCGCAAAGGTGGCCGTGACGTGAAGCCCGCCAAGCATACCGTCGTCCGCTATTGCGACGTGTTCCGGAAACTGGGGTTCGTGTTCGACGACCCCGTGCCGGCCCTGCGGCGCTGCCGTCCCAACCCGATGGGGGAGAAGACGGGTACCTGGATCGGCTTCTCGCCGTTTTCGGCGCAGCAGGGGAAAACCTATCCCACGGCGCTCGGGCGGGAGGCGGTGCGTCTGTTGGCCGAACGCTACGACCGGGTGTTCATACACAGCGGAGGCGGAGCCGAAGCGGAGTTCGCGCGGGAAATGGAGCGTGCGTACCCCAATGTGACGGCGCTGTTCGGACGGGTCGGGATAGACGGCGAATTAGACCTGATTGCCAACCTGGACTGCGTGGTGGCGATGGATTCGCTCGTCATGCACATGGCCTCGCTTGTGGCGACGCCCGTAGTGTCGGTATGGGGTGCTACCCATCCCGGGCTGGGGTTCTTCGGCTATGGTTGCGACCCGCGCGGCATCCTGCAGGCCGATATGGAATGCCGTCCCTGTTCGGTCTTCGGGAACAAGCCGTGCCGTTACGGGGATTACCGCTGCCTGTATGCCGTGACGCCCGCCATGATTGCGGAGCGGGTGGCCGAAATGGTCGGTGAATAGGTTCGCCGTGGATATGCAAACAGCCCTCCGGATCAGGGGGGCTGTTTTTTTTGTGATGTTTGCGGGGGGGGCTGTGCCGGGCACCTTTTCAGAACTGCCCCTTTATTTCCGCGGACGGGCGACGATGCCGTTTGGTACGGCGCGTTCGCCGGCATGGTCGAAGCGGCGGTTGTCGCTGGGGTGGCTGACCACCCCTTCCTGTGCCGTCCAGAGTGCCGAAGAGCCGCCGCCGTCGAGGTTGAGGGCGTCCGTGAGCCCCAGCAGGCGGGCGATGTAAGCCGTTTCGGCGATCGTAGCGCCGGCAGCCTGGCCTTTGGCGCGGCCGTCGATCACGGCCATCACCACCTCGCCGTTCGGGCGCTTGCCGATCAGCGAACGCGGGTGGCGGTGGGTATAGAAGCTGTCGCCGGAGTCGTATTCGATGATCTTGCCTCCGCTGACCAGCAGGGGCCCGGCTGCGAGCGCCGCGCGGTAGCGGCGGGCTATGCGGGGGTATTGGGTGGTGTCGCAGGCGAAAATGGCGACGTCGTGCCCCTGTTTGTCCCGGATGGCGATGATGCCGTTGGTGCGCATGAGTTCGCCGGGCGTCGTGCGGCCCAATACCCGGCAGTCGACCATCACGAAGGTGATGGGCGTAAAGGTTTTCATGTTGAAATAGCTGCCGTTGATGGCTGCTGTGGCGTCGGCGGCTTCGCCCATGCGGCCCGTGGTTTCACCCTTGCCGTCGAGCTGTACGATCTGCGTGGCGAAGTGCCGTGCGGGGTAGCTGACGACCGAGATGCTCTGCCGCGAACCGAACATCTCGACCTGGGCGTAGCGGCACGCGGCACCCCGGCCGAGGTCGGTGGTATGCCAGTCGGCGGTGACGAAGGCGATGGAGTCGCCGGGCGTTTGTGCCGCGGCCGGGAGGGTGAACAGGAGCAGCAGGGCTGCGAAGAGTATTCTGGCCATAGTTGCAGTGTGGTTGACGGATTCAAATTTAACGAATAAAACCTATTTGGACAAGCCGTTTCCCGGAACTGTTTGCGGGGCCGCCCTCCGGTAAATGAAACGCGCCCTCCGGGATTGCGGAAGGCGCGTGTGACCGCAGGGGGCTGCGGCTATTCGTTGGCTTTGGTGTAGACGGCGCCGTTGCTCTCGATCGTCAGCGTATAGATGCCGTCGGCATCCTTGGCGATGGTGGCCGTTTCGGTGAAGTCGATGGTCTGACCGTTGCCGATACTTTGGCCTTTGAGCAGGATTTTGCCGGCTTCGCCCTGCAATTCCCACGACGTGTAGCGCAGCGTGGCCATGTTGATCGACTGCGCCTCTCCTTCGACCATGATCCGGATGCCCATGACGCCATCGGGGTCGATCGGGTCGGGCATCGTCCAATTGCCGACAGCCTCGGCATAGGTGGGGTCGGTGGCCACTTTCGAGGCGGCCGCGCCCTCTTCGAGTTTGCCGCTGTAATTGACCGTGACGGGCGCTCCCAGCAGCAGGCCGTTGGCCTCGCTTTTGTCGGCATCCATGGTCGAGAAGGTGAATGTCCCCTCGGCATTTTCGACGGTTACGGTGTTCATCGACGCATCGGTGATGGTGCCGGTGAAGCTCTTGGGGGTGTTGTCGCTGCAGGCTGCCAGGCCGCACAAGGCGATGGCCGCGACCATGATTTTCATGCGTTTCATCGTTCGTATGGTGTTTTAAAGGTTTAACGCTTTCGGATATATTCGTCGATGGCCTTTGCCGCCGTGCGGCCGGCACCCATCGCCAGGATTACCGTGGCGGCTCCCGTCACGGCGTCGCCGCCCGCGAAAACCCCTTCGCGTGACGTGGCGCCGCGTTCGTCGGCGGTGATGCAGCCGCGCCGGTTGGTTTCGAGCCCTGCGGTTGTGGCGGCCAGCAGCGGATTGGGCGAGGTGCCCAGTGCCATGACGACTACGTCGCAGGCGATCCCGAACTCCGAGCCGGCCTTCACGACGGGCGAGCGGCGGCCGCTATCGTCGGGTTCGCCCAGCTCCATCTCCACGCACCGGATGCCGGTCACCCAGCCGCGCTCGTCGCCGAGCACCTCGGTGGGGTTGGTGAGCATCCTGAAGCAGATGCCCTCTTCCTTGGCGTGGTGTACCTCTTCGGCGCGTGCCGGGAGCTCCTTCTCGCTGCGGCGGTAAACGATCGTCGCCTCGGCACCCAGCCGCTTGGCCGTGCGTACGGCGTCCATCGCCACGTTGCCGCCGCCGACCACCACTACCCGGTTGGCGCGCGTGAGGAATTCATTGGCCGAGACCACGCCGTTGAGGTTCTCGCCCGGGATACCCATGAAGCGGGGCAGCCCGGCACCCGAGCCGATGAACACGGCGGCGTAGCCCTCTTCGTCCAGCAGCGAGTCGATGGTCACGGTGCGGCCGACGATGACGTCGGTCTCGATCTCTACGCCCAGTTTTTCGACCTCGGCGATTTCGCGTGCCACGATGCGCTCCTTCGGAAGCCGGAACTCGGGGATGCCGTAGACCAGTACGCCGCCCGCCTTGTGCAGCGCCTCGAAGATTTTCACTCCGTAGCCCAGTTTCGCAAGGTCGCTTGCGCAGGCCAACCCGGCCGGGCCGCTGCCGATGACGGCGACCTTGTGCCCGTTGCGGGGTGCGGCCTGTGCCGCGGCGGCGCCGTGTTCGAGCTTCCAGTCGCCGATGAAGCGTTCGAGTTTGCCGATGGCGACCGGTTCGCCTTTGATGCCCAGGATGCAGGAGCCTTCGCACTGGCTCTCCTGCGGGCAGACGCGGCCGCAGACGGCGGGCAGGGAAGAGGAACGATTGATGACCTGATAGGCGGCTTCGAAGTCACCCTCGGCCACATGGCCGATGAACTCGGGGATGTCGATGCCCACGGGGCAGCCGGTCTGGCAGGGCTTGTTCTTGCAGTGCACGCAGCGCTTTGCTTCGTTCACAGCCATTTCTTCGGTGTAGCCCAGAGCAACTTCCTTGAAGTTCTTGTTGCGGACGTTGGGGTCCTGGGTGGGCATGGGGCACTTCTTCGGGTCCATATTGAAAGCCATCTTATTTTACCTCCTGATTGAGCAGATTGCATGCCGCTTCACGGGCGTGTGCCTCAAACGGGCGGTACATGGTGCCGCGGGCCATTGCTTCGTCAAAATCCACCAGATCGCCGTCAAAGTCCTGGCCGTCCACGCAGGCAAACTTGGTCTCGCCGCCCACGGTCAGGCGGCAGCCGCCGCACATGCCGGTGCCGTCGATCATGATGGGGTTCATGGAAACGATGCTCTTCAGGCCGTGCTTCTGGCAGGTCTTGACCACAAACTTCATCATGATCAGCGGGCCGATGGTGATGACCAGATCGTACTGGTTGCCGGCAGCCACCAGCTCGTCCAGCGCAGCGGTGACCACACCCTTGGTGCCGTAGCTGCCATCGTCGGTCATGATCCGCAGCTCGTCGCTGCAGGCCTTGAACTCGTCCTCCAGGATCAGCAGATCCTTGTTGCGGAAGCCGATGACGCTGTGCACCACACAGCCCTGATCGTGCAGTTCCTTGGCAATGGGCAGGGCAATGGCGCAGCCTACGCCGCCGCCCACAACGCACACCTTCTTCAGACCCTCGGTCTCGGTGGCACGGCCCAGCGGGCCGACAAAATCGTGGACACAATCGCCTGCGTTCAGGCTGTTCAGCTCCATGGTGGTACCGCCCACGATCTGGAAGATGATATCTACGGTGCCCTTTTCGCGGTCGTAACCGGCCACGGTCAGGGGGATGCGCTCGCTGTCCTCAAACGGACGTACAATGATGAACTGACCCGGCTTTGCCTTTTTGGCAATCAGCGGGGCTTCAATGACCATCTTTGTCACGGTGGGGTTCAGCGCGACCTTTTCAGTGATCTTATACATCGTGTTTGCTCCTTTATGCTGGCATTTCCTATTTCTGTGCACGAAAACGCGCCTGCATGCCCTCGGCGGCATAACAGACGCAGCTTTTGCAGGCGACAAAATGACATTCTTATTATAATGGTTCCTACAGGAGAAAGCAACTAAATTTTCCTCGTGTCTGTTGCGGCAAACATGAATGAACGGCGGTGTCAGCCAGTGCAGAGAAGGCTTTTTGTGCGCAGACAGGCCTGTTTTGAATTTTTTTGCAAAAAATGCAAATTTGTGGTTGACAATTGCCGGGCGGTACGGTATAA
>OHBD01001158.1_pt1 | contig 12217 bp, 7 predicted proteins | sample 1577291 | NCBI WGS metagenome assembly OHBD01 (sample SAMEA3879572, study PRJEB24766) | human gut metagenome | biome: human-associated habitat; feature: feces | place: USA | collected 1985/1987
ATTTGGCCCTCTCACAGGTATCTCCCGAGATGCGGGAAGCGGTCGCCGCAATGATACTTCCTGTCATGGCCAGCCACATTGGTGGCGTTTCCTTTAAGTACTCGGACAACTCATACTACGAGCTTTGCGGGCAGATGGGCCACCTGATAGGCCCTTCGGGTATCGGCAAGGCACAATTCACACGTCTTGTAGAGGCCGTGATGCGCAGCTTTCGCAAGCACGACGAGACGGAGTTTCAGAAGCTCGTCGATTGGCAGCGACAGATGAAGACCAAGGGGGCCAACAAGGAAAAGCCCGAGCGCCCCGACGTGGCCTTCTGGTATCCGCCGGCCGACATGACCAACGCGGCCTTCATCCAAAACGCCATGGCGCTGGAGAAGTTGGGCGGGCGGACGCAGTTTGTCAACCTGCCCGAGGTGGAGATGGCCGACCGCATGTTTGGAGGCCACAGGCAGGTGAGCCAAATGGTACGCAACATCTACGACCAGCAGCGGGCGGGAGCGCTGCGCGCCACGGCAGAGGGCGTGACGGGTAACCCCGTATTGCGCGTCAACATCACCTTCAGTTCGACACCCGAGGTGGCGCGCTCGTTCTACAAGAAGGACCTGACCAACGGTTTCTTCGGCCGCATTCCCTTCGCCTACAAGGGGCGCGGCGAACGTAGCGGCCGCATCCCGCAACAGGGATCCTATAGCGACGACTTTCTCACAAAGCTCGACGCTTACATGTTGCGGCTGGCCAACTGCAAAGGCAACTTCATCGTCAGGCCGCTCAACAACGTGGCAGAGAAGCTGGCCGAGGAAATGGCGAAACTGGCCGACATGACCGACGACGACATGCTCTGGGACCTCTCCCACCGCAGCATCTTCTCGGCCTGGAAAAAAGGGGCCGTACTCTGGATACTCAACGACCAGTCGTGGACGAAGGGCATCGGCGAGATGGTGGAGTGGTTCTGCTACTACGACCTGTGGTCAAAGGTGAAGGTCTTCGGCGACATGTTCAGCCAGGATAGGATGCCAACGGAGCAGGAGCGCCGATATGGTGTGAAGAACATGCTGGAGGACCTGCCCGCCGCATTTAGCGAACAGCAACTCGAAGCCCTGCGCATGGCCGTCGGCAAAGACAAAGAGGGCACGAAGAATCAGCTTCGTGTATGGAAGGCACGCGGCTTCGTGGTCCTCTCGGCCCAGACGGGTCTCTATGTCAAGACCAAGGAATATACGCAAAAAGAGACCAATCCATGCTCGACCGACTGACCCTCCAGCGGCTCCGCGACCTGCCCATAGAGCAGGTGGCGGAGCGGGTGGGGCTCCACGTCGAGCGCCACAAGAGCCTCTGCCCCTTCCACGACGACCATCGCCCGAGCCTGACGTTCCACGCGCGCAGCAACACCTTCCGTTGCTTCTCCTGCGGGGCGCGGGGCGGCCCGATCGACCTCGTGATGCGGCGGCTGGGGATGTCCTTTCCCGAGGCCTGCCGATGGCTGGACGGAGGCGTGAGGATCGACCCGCTGCCCCTCTCGCGCCCACGGCCCAGGGAGGAAGCTTACAAACCCTTCGACGCGGCCCGCTACGCCCGCTTCTTCGAGCACCCGTGGCTCAGCGACCCCGCCCGCCAGTTTCTCTTCCAGGAGCGACGGCTGGACCCAAGGGTCGTCGCCTGGTGCCGCCTCACCTCGTGGACCGACCGCCACGGCACCCATTGGCTGCAGACGCCCTACTACGACCCGCAGATTCGGCTCGTGGGACTGCAAAACCGCAACCTCGACTACAGGAAGAGTGAGCCCGCGGAGGCTCAGACGGAAAATCGAACGACCTCGGGAATGGTCTCTCAGGCGGACGATCGGACGAGTTCGAGAACGGCCTCCTCGTCCGAGCCCATGGCCCAGCCGCGATTCCGATTTCCGCAAGGGTCGCGATGCGGTCTCTACAACCAGCCCGTGCTGCTGCGCCTTCGCCCTGGCGAACCGCTCTTCATCACGGAGGGGTGCTCCGACTGCTGGGCGATGCTCTCCTCGGGGCACAAGGCCGTCGCCATCCCCTCGGCCACGACGCTCCACGACGACGAGGTGCGCTTGCTCCTCGACCTCCACGATCGCCTCTCCACGCCCTTCCACATGTATCCCGACGCCGACGTCCCGGGCGAGCGCCTCTTCCTGCAGCTGCGCGATCTGCTGCCGGGCCTCACCCACCACCATCTGCCCCCGGGCTGCAAGGACTTCTCCGACTATTATCTCTCCATCACCAAAATCGAAAAGTCATCATGAACGAAACTCCCATCCGGGCCTACAGCAAACAAGAACTGGCCCAGACCTACTTCCCCGACATTGCCCCTCGGTCGGCCGTCAACCGCCTCCGCGCGTGGATCGACCGTTGCCAACCGCTGAGCCAGGCGCTCCACGAGGCGGGCTACCGCAAGACCTCCAAATGGTTCACGCCCCACGAGGTCCGCCTCATCGTCCACTACCTCGGCGACCCGTAAAACTACCGCGGAGCGCTTGCTCCGCCTCGCGCGAAAAGTCTATAGACTCCACGCGGACATGAAGAAAAACAACTCAAACAACCTTTACAACAATAAACAATGCTTCGCGGGAACATTCGTCTGCCGACAATACGTGGACATAAAGAAAAACAACTTGAACAACCTTTACAACAATGAACAACGCTTCGCCAGGACATCGCCTCTTCGAGGCCCGTGCTGAACAAGGGTTGCTGCAAGGGAAACAACAAGTAACAACGCTTCGCCTTGGAAACATTTCCAGCTGATTTGTCCTAGCGAAGCTGTTCCATTTCATGGCACCCTTTCTCGCCATGGCATAACCCGAGCTCGGTTCTGCTCATGGCTTATCGAAAAAATTGTATTTTGTTGTTTACCTTGCAGCAAGATTGTAATACACGCAAAGCGTGTAGGTTGTAAATTGTTGTAAAAGTTGTATTTGTTGTTTTCTTAAAATTCGCAAGAGAAATGGCTGGCCAAATGAGGAAACGGTTTATGTCCAAATGAGGAAACGAATCAGGGCCAAATGAGGAAGCGGATTATGGCCAAATTAGGTAATAAAATAGGGCCAAATTAGGTAGTTCGAGATTTTCTTTGTATCTTTGCGGCAGAATCAAAGACTGAAAAGATGAAGCAATACAAAAGCAGGATAGCAGATATCCTATTGAGGGACAGACTGGAAGAGACAGGAGCCGTCTTGATAGAAGGGCCCAAATGGTGTGGCAAGACCACGACGGCCGAGCAGCAGGCCAAGAGCGTGCTCTACGTGGCCGACCCCGAGAAGCAGGGCATGTATCGGGAGATGGCCGACCTGCAGGTCAAGATGCTCCTCAAGGGCGAGGCGCCACGGCTGATAGACGAGTGGCAGATTATCCCGCAGGTATGGGACGCCATCCGCTTCGAGGTGGACCACAGAGGCGAGGAGGGGCAGTTTATCCTCACGGGGTCGGCCGTGCCCGCCTCGACCGACAAGATCCACCACACGGGCACGGGACGTTTTGCCTGGGTGACGATGCGCCCGATGTCGCTATGGGAGTCGGAAGAATCTACGGGAGAGGTGAGCCTGGAGCAGCTCTTCAAGGGCTGCAAGGAGGTGGTGGGCCGCAACCGTCTGCAACTGGCCGACGTGGCCTTCCTCGTCTGTCGCGGGGGCTGGCCCAGCGCCATAGGCAAGTCGGAGCGCGCGGCCCTCCATTTGGCCTACAACTACTATGACGCCGTGGTGAGGTCGGACGTCTCGAGGGTCGATGAGACGGTAAGGAGTAGCGAGCGCACCAAACTCCTGCTGCGGTCCTACGCCCGCTCGCAAGGCGGCCAGGTGAGCATCAACGCCATCCGACAGGACATGAAGGTGAACGACGACGACACGCTCTCCGACAAGACGATACAAAACTATATTAGTGCGCTAAAGAAGATATTCGTCGTCGAGGATATGCCAGCCTGGAACCCCAACCTCCGAAGCAAGACGGCCATCCGGTCTGCCGAGACCCGCTATTTCGTCGATCCCTCGATCGCCGCGGCTGCCCTCGGACTGGGTCCCGACGACCTGATGAACGACCTCGAGACTTTCGGCCTGCTCTTCGAGACGATGTGCGTCCGCGACCTCCGCGTCTATGCCGACGCCATAGACGGAAGCGTCTATCACTACCGCGACAAGCAGGGGCTGGAGTGTGATGCCGTCGTCCACCTGCGCAACGGGTCGTACGGGCTTGTGGAGATCAAGCTGGGTGGGGACCAGGCCATAGAGAAGGGCGTAAGCACCCTCACGGAACTCGCCTCCAAGATCGACACCACAAAGATGAAAGCCCCATCCTTTCTCATGGTGCTCACGGCCGTGGGCGACTATGCCTACCAGCGAAAGGATGGCGTCTATGTCGTCCCCATCGGCTGCTTGAAGCAGTAAAAGCGCATCAAGGGGACATATAGAAAAACAACTTGAACAACTTTTACAACAACGAACAATGCTTCGCGGGGACATCGCCTGCCGACAATACGTGGACATAAAGAAAAACAACTTGAACAACCTTTACAACAATAAACAACGCTTCGCCAGGATATCGCCTCTTCGAGGCCCATGCAAACCAAGGGTTGCTGCAAGGGAAACAACTATGAACAACGCTTCGCCTTGGACCCGTTTCCTGCTGGTTGTCCTGGCGAAGCTGTTCCATTTCATGGCACCCTTTCTCGCCATGGCAAAACTCGAGCGAGCTCGGTTTTGCTCATGGCTTACCGAAAGCGTTGTTACTTGTTGTAAAGGTTGTATTTGTTGTTTTCCCTTACTCAGCAGGAATTGTGCCCCCCGTCAGAAGACGAGGTTGAAGCCGAGGCGGATGCCCCCCTTGGAGATGCCCGGATAGGCCGTGTAGGTGAGGCGTCGGACGTAGTCGATCTCAAACATTTGGAAGATGTTGTGGATGCCCACGACCAGTTCGAGGTAGGGCTCGTTGGTCATGATGTGCGACCCCTCGGGCAACTGCCACAGGTCCGTGCGCAGACGGTTTTCGGGGAGCGTGGGGTTGTTCTTCGACGTCAGATGGCCCCAGAGGCCCTTGAAGGCCACATACTCGCGGAGCTTCAGTCGGCGCAGGAGCGGGACGCGGTTGAAGAGTTTGCCCGCCAGGTCCCAGGCGAGGTTGAACTGGAGGTAGCGGTCGTTGATGAACTCCATGTCCTCCATGAGGTTGAACGACCCCTGGTGCTCGAAGAGCGACGTGTTGACGGCCGGCAGACAGAGCATGAAGTAGGGCGCGCGGTTCCAGGCCGCCCCCGCCATGAGGCGCATGTCGAAATGTCCCCACGAGGCGAGCCACAGGCGCTTGTAGGCCTTGAACTCCGTGGTATTGTAGCGATACTGCCCGCCCAGGAATCCCTGCAGGCCCATGGTGTGGCGGATCGTGAACTGAGGCGCGTCGAGGTTGACCTCGATGCGATGCTGCTTCGTGTTGACGTAGCTCTGGCCCGGGCGGTAGTCGAGCGAGGCCGTGATCTCCGTGGTGCGGATGCGGGAGACGGGCGTGCCGTCGAGGGCGAGGAAGGAGAGCGTGCCCGTGGGGCGGTCGGCCTCGGTCTTGAGCTGCAGGGACGAGGCCAGTCCGTAGTCCGTCTCCCACGTGAAGTTGAGCGCCTGGCGGTTGAAGAAATACATCTGCTCGGCCTTCTGCGGCTTCACGGACATGAAGATATTGTCCTTGTTGTGCTCCAGGTAGCGGTCGGAGGGCGACTCCACGTCCTTGGTCGATTCGAGGCTGATCGTGCGCACGGGAAACTCGTTGGGCTGGTATTTCGGCTTGTTGAACGAGTAGGTCAGTTTGCCGTCATAGTAGTGGTGGCCCGACTTCGTGCCGTAGGCGTAGTAGCCCTCGCCAAACCAATGGGGGGAGAGCTGGGCCGTGGACCGGGCCGAGGCCCTGAGGCGGATGCCATCGACGAAGTTGCGCGAGATGATGGTGTTGATCGGTCCGATGTCGATCTTGCTGCGTCCCTCCGAGGCCGTCTCGATGAAGTTTTCGGCCACGGCCTTGACGCCGACCATGACCCACTTGAACCGGCTCGTCTTGCGCATCTGCTGGATAAACTGCTCCATGTTGGCCTCGCCATGCGTCAGGGGCGCGCGTCGGTTTTCGGCCCAGAAGGCCTCGTCGCGCGTCTTGGCCTGCGGCTCATAGACGGTCGTGGTATGGCCGCGGAAGAGGCGGTCGTCGATGGGGTCGAAGGCATAGTTGTCGAGGCGCGTGGTGCGCACGACCATGGCTCGCTGGATCAGGCTCGTCAGCTGGAGCTCGGCCACCATGTTGTCCGTGGTCAGGGCCCAGTCGCCATTGGGCAGCCGCTCAAACTCCTGCTCGAAGCGGATGGACTGGACGAAGTTGACGCCCGTGCCGTGGGGCATCTGCATGACGCATCGGCGGACGTGGAGCGAGGAATCGTTGAGGACGTAGAGCTCGCCGCGGAAGCCGAAGTCCTGGTTGTTGGCCGGCATAAACTGGAGGCGGATGCAACTGTCGCCCGCCACGGCCACGGTATCCTCGATATAGAAATGGTAGAAACTGATGGCTGTAGATCCTATGGGCGAGGGGAATCGCTTCTGCAGGAACGTGACCTGGTCGTCGTAGAGGTCGATGTCGCAGAAGATGTCCTTGGCCATGGTGTTGAAGACGTCGCCCGTCTGTATGAGTTTGGAGATGCCGCGCGTGGTCTGTCCGCGCACGAGGTCGCGCGTGGTGGCGGGGTGGCGACGGTAGAGATGGGTCGAGGCCGTCTCATCGACCGAGATGGGGAGGACAAACTGGTTGTTGTACTCCGAGACCTCCACCTGTCCGAGCAGCCAGGGCGAGGAGGCGAAGAGGCTCCCCTGCAGTTCCTCGGGCGTGATGTTGTTGATGGCCATGGTGATCTTCTGGTACTTGTCGTACTGGTAGAAGTCGTGGCGCTCGAGGTTGGTGCGCTCCTTGGCGGCTATGACGCGGCGCATGAGCTCCACGGCCGGGTTGCCCTTGCGCTTGTAGCCCTTCTTGCGCTTGGCCTTGACGGAGACCTCGGCCAGCTGGGTGTCGGAGGGCGTGAGGCGGATGATGAGGTCTCGCGAGGAGGTGCGGCTCGTGATGCGGACGCGCTCCGTGCGGTAGCCGACGGAGGAGACGCGCAGGACGTGGCCCTCGCGCCTGGGCAGGGAGAAGCGTCCCTGGGCGTCGGCTGAGAAGGGCGTCGGCTGGTCGGCATACTGGAGCGTGGCATGGGCGAGGGTGTCGAGTGTGACGGCATCCACCACCACGCCACGGACGCTCTGGGCGAGGGCCGCGAGGGCCGTCGTCCAGAGCATCGTGAGTGTGAGCGCGAAGGTCTTAGTCGATCTCCTCATCGGCTTCGTAACCACCCATTTCGCGGATGGCGTTCTTCAGCATGACATACTGGTCGAAGAGGTTGTTGACGGCCTGCTCGCCCTTGGTGAAGTCGTGCATAGGCGCCTTGAGGAAGAAGCTCAGGAAGCGCTGGATGCCGTAGCGGCCGGCACGTGCGGCGAGGTCGCTCAGGAGCGTCAGGTCGAGCAGCAAGGGGGCGGCGAGGATGGAGTCGCGGCAGAGGAAGTTGATCTTGATCTGCATCGGATAGCCCATCCATCCGAAGATGTCGATGTTGTCCCATCCCTCCTTGTTGTCGTTGCGCGGCGGGTAGTAGTTGATGCGCACCTTGTGGTAGATGTTGCCATAGAGGTCGGGCTGGTCCTCGGCGCGGCAGATGGTCTCGAGCGTGGAGAGCTTGCTGACCTCCTTGGTGTGGAAGTTGGCGGGCTCGTCGAGCACGAGGCCGTCGCGGTTGCCCAGGATGTTGGTGGAGAACCAGCCGGCGAGTCCGAGGTTGCGCACCTTGAGGATCGGGGCGAATCCGCTCTTGACGAGGGTCTGTCCGGTTTTGAAGTCCTTGCCCGCGATCGGCATCTTCGTCTTCTCGGCCATCTCCCACATGGCGGGGATATCTACCGTCGTGTTGGGGGCGCCCATGATGAAGGGAGCACCCTCGGCCAGGGCCGCGTAGGCGTAGCACATGGAGGGGGCGACATGGTCGCGGTCGTCGGCCTTCATGGCCTGCTCCAGGCTGGCGAGCGTGGCGTGGTGGGCCTCGTCATAGGGCACGTAGATCTCGGTCGAAGCGGCCCAGATGACGACGACGCGGGCGCAGTCGTTCTGCTGCTTGAAGTCGCGGATGTCCTGGCGCAGGGCCTCCACCATCTCCCATCGCGTGAGTCCCTGCTTGACGTTGTCGCCCGTGATGCGCTTGGCGTAGTTGGGGTCGAAGGCGGCCTTCATGGGCACGATCTTCTCCAGCTCGTCGCGCACGGGCTCGATATCCTTGGCCTTGAGCACCTCGGCATAGACGGCAGCCTGGTAGGCGTTCTGGGGATAGGCGTCCCACGTGCCGAAGACGATGTCGTCGAGCTTGGCCAGCGGCACGATATCGCCATAGTGCAGGTACTTCTTCTCCGCGCCACGTCCGACACGGATCTTGTCGTACTGGGTCATGGATCCCACAGGCTTGGAGAGGCCCTTGCGAACCATCAGCACTCCCGTCATAAAGGTCGTGGCGACGGCGCCGCAACCTACAACCATGATGCCGAGTTTGCCCTCGGCGGGTTTCACTTCTTGTTTCATTACTACTCTTTTATGTTAGTTCTTTTATTTGTTTGTTGTTGTTTTCTCTTCATTTTTTGGGGGCGGCTCCAACAGGGATTGTTCCCTCTCGTGAGGTTTCCCTTAGGATTCTCCCTTTTGAGGTCTTTCTGAGGATTCCCCCACCCTCTCCTCGCTTGGATTCACGCGAGCTGGAGCAACTGGGCGAGCGACGTGATCGCGTGGGTCTCGGCAGGCGGCTCGTGCTGGTCGTTGTTCCATCCCTCGCCCTGGAGCCAGGCCGTGGCGCAACCCAGGGAGTGGGCGGGCAGGATGTCGTTCTTCAGACTGTCGCCCACGACCATGGTCTCCTGGGGCTGGAGCCCGAGCCGATCGAGGGCGATCTCGAAGAGGCGGGCGTCGGGCTTGCGTATGCCCTCGGCGGCACTCTCCACCACGGTCTGGAAATAGGAGCCTAAGCCCATCTCCTCCACCACGGTAGGCAGGTTGCCATAGAAGTTGCTCACGAGGGCCAGGGGCGCGCGGTCGGCCAGCTGGGCCAGCACGGGGCGGTTGGTCTCCATCTGTCGCAATACCTCACCATAGAGGTCGAGCAGGAGGCGTTCCTCCAAGGCCCGCGTGTCGCTGTCCGAGGACAGAGCCTCGCGCTCCCGCAGACGAGCGATCTGCATCCCGATCTTCGTGGCAAGCGTCTCGCGAAAGGTCATGGTCGGGAGGATGATCCCGCCCTGGCCCAGGGCACGCTCCGTATGGACGTAGGCCTCGCGAAAGTCGTCCCACGCCACGCCTACACGACATCGCTCGTAGCCATGCCAGATGAATTTGCCCCAATGGCAGCCAGCCGTGTCGAGCGTGCCGCCATAGTCGAGCAGGTATCCCTTGATCTCTCCTGTCATCTTCCTATATTTCTATATTTCCTGTATTCCTTTATTCCAGTATTCCAGTATTCCAATATTCCAAATAGCTATAGGCTGCATGGAGGCTTGGAGGACTTCCGTTCCAATTGTTCCAGTTGTTCCAATTGTTCCAGTTGTTCCAGTTGTTCCAATCATTCCTGTCGTCCCAATCGTTCCTGTCGTCCTAATCGCTCCTGTCGTTCCAATCGTTCCAGTCGTCCAAATTGCTCCTGTCGTCCTAATCGTATCAAACGTTTCAATTGTTTCAATGTTTCAGCGCACGAATGCCCCTCCTCTTGGTGTCTGATAAAGTTCAGGGCGCTTGTGACTCGCAGGAAGCGGACTCGGTCCCCCCTGGCAGTTTTTTCTTTCCACGCCCTACGGCTCGATGTCGGCCTGGGTGTCGCAGGAAGCAGCCTCGTGGTCCACGAGGTCGTCGTCGGTCTCGCAGAAGCCCGGACAGGCAGTCGTGGGAGCAGCCGTTTCGAGGCAGGCGGCCATGTGGGCGCAGAGGGTCTCGTGGCGCGTGTGCATGGAGACATAGATGAGGTTATAGACCACGATCTCCATGAAGAGATAGACCCACGGGCAGTCGAGCAGGCAGGTGGCATAGATGAGGATGGCGCGCGAGTTGAAGGTCAGGAAGTTGGTCATCCACATGAGCGGGCGGCTGCCCTGGAGGAAGGCGTCCTTCCAAGGCTGCGGGGCCAAGGCGGGCGAGCCGTAGGTGGTGCGGAGACGGTCCATGAGGGCCTGAAACTGGGGCGTGCGGCGCTCCTGGCTGCGGCAGTAGTTGCGGTAGTTGTAGTGGAAGGCGCGGGCCCAGAAGGCACCACGACGGGGCAACCGGGCGAGCTCCTGGCTCTCGTGGAGGCTACTGTCGAGCTCCGACCCCTCGCGACCCTTGAGGAAGAAGAGGTGAATCTGGCGGTAGTAGTCGGCGAGCGAACTCTGGGGGGAGTGGCTCAAGAGGCCCGCCACGGCACAGGCGGCCAGGGCACAGACGCCCCAACGGGTCTCGAGGCCGGGAAGGGGTTGCGGCCAAAGGCGGAAGACGAGGGCCAGATAGATAGCGAAAAACCACACGTCGCCCGCAAATCCGTCGAGGCATCGGCCGATCATGGTCTTCTGACCCGTCAGGCGCGCCAACTGGCCGTCCGTGGAGTCGCAGAAGTTGGCCAGCATCAGCAGCACGACGCCCATGAGGTTGTGGACCGTGTCCGTGTAGTGGAACATCCATCCCGCGGCCAGGCCGAGGAAGATGGAGATGATGGTGATGGTGTTGGGATGGACGCCCAGTCGCTCCCAGATGAGGGCGAAGAAGAGGCCGATGGGGCGCGTGAAATGGACGTCAAGCCATTCCTCCGTGTCCTTCGACTTCATGGATGCCTCCAGGAGGTCCTTGAAGCGGCGGTTTCCCATATTGTCTGATTTCATTCGTCGTCTGTTTTGTGATGGCTGCCCCTCGGCCCGCGGGTCTTGCATGGGGGCAGTCGTTTCATCATTTCTACGAGAGGCCGTCGGTCGCTACTTGCGACTGGCGTCTCTCCTATCTTAGGCAGGCCGTCGGTCGCTACTTGCGACTGAGGCCGCCCCTTCTGCTGCCTTGCGCACGGTCTCCATAAGCCGTCACACGGCCAGCCTCAATGGGCTGCGACACGTGCAGTTTCAATGCCGCCAAACGTACTGTCCTAATAGGAAGAACGGACGAGGCAGAAAAATATTGCACGCCTCTGAGTTTTTTCGGTTCTACAGTTCGTTGAGGGCCGATTGCTGGCGTCAAGGCCTCCCATACGTCAGTCTCCCGCCCGACGCGTCACGGGGCCACATACGGCAGTCTCCCGCCCGACACTCACGGCTCCATATACGGCAGTCTTTCGCCAGACACTCACGGCTCCACATACGCCCCATTTTCCTTGAGCGGTTCGAGGTGGACGATGACGTGGGTGGAGGATCCGAAGGCGTGCTTGATATTCTGTTCGATGGCCGTGGCGTGACGATGGGCCTCGTAGAGCGTCATGGCGCCCGGCATGCGGACGTGCATTTCGATGGCGTAGTGGTCGCCAATGCGGCGCGTGCGGAGGTTGTGGAGTCCGCTCACGCCCGGTTCCTCGCAGACGAGGCGCGAGATCTCTTGCTCCACCTCGTCGGGCAGGCTGGCCTCCAGCAGGTCGCCGACCGACTCGCGAATGAGCCTCACGGCCTCCCAGACGATAAAGCCACTCACGGCCACAGCCGTCAGGGGGTCGAGGATGGTCCATTGGTCGCCCAGGAGGATGGCGCCGCCGATACCCACGCTCGTGCCCACGGAGGAGAGGGCGTCGGAACGATGGTGCCAGGCATTGGCCACGACTACCGACGACTGATACCGTCGGCCCACACGTACCGTGAAGCGGTAGCACCACTCCTTGGAGACCACGCTCAGCAGGGCGGCCACGAGGGCTATCCACCCGGGCTGCGGCAGCACCACGCCATGGAGCGCGTCCCAGATCTTGCTCACGCCTTCCACACAGATCATCACACCCACGGCCAGCAGCATGCCGCCGATCAGGGCCGTGGCGAGGGTCTCATACTTCCCATGCCCGTAGTCGTGGCCCTTGTCCTGCGGCTTACCGCTCAACCGGATGAAGACCAGCACGACAAGGTCGGTCACGAAGTCGCTCAGCGAATGGACGGCATCGGCTATCATAGCAGCCGAAC
>OHBD01001159.1_pt1 | contig 12204 bp, 9 predicted proteins | sample 1577291 | NCBI WGS metagenome assembly OHBD01 (sample SAMEA3879572, study PRJEB24766) | human gut metagenome | biome: human-associated habitat; feature: feces | place: USA | collected 1985/1987
CGGAAGAGTGGATGGGGCCGGTTGGGACGGCTCTTGAACTCGGGGTGATACTGCACCGCTACGAAGAAAGGATGATCGGGCAGCTCCACGATCTCCACCAGATCCCGCTCGGGATTGCGTCCAGCCACGACCATGCCGGCCTTTTCAAAGCGCTCCCGGTAATCATTGTTGAACTCATAGCGGTGACGATGCCGCTCCCAGATTTCCGTCTCGCCGTAAGCCTTGGCGCTGACGGTACCGGGGGTCAGTTCGCAGCGGTACTTGCCCAGCCGCATGGTGTGACCCAAATTTTCAAGGTTCTGATCCTCCATCAGGCCGATGACGGGATCGGGCGTATCGGGGTCCATTTCTGTGGTATTGGCCATGGGCAGACCCAGTTTATGCCGGGCAAATTCGATCACGGCCATCTGCATTCCAAGGCACAGGCCCAGGAAGGGCAGACCATTCTCCCGCGCGTAGCGGATCGCGGCCATTTTACCTTCCAGTCCGCGGGAACCGAAGCCGCCGGGCACCACCAGTCCATCCGCGTCCTTCAGCAGCTCGGCGGCGTTTTCGTCCGTCACCGTTTCCGCGGCGATCCAGAGGATGTGCGCCTTCACACCATGGAAAATACCGCCGTGCTCCAGCGCCTCTACCACGCTCAGGTACGCGTCGGGCAGCTCCACATATTTGCCCACCAGCGCGATATTCACCTTTTCCTTGCAGCCCAGCTGGCGTTCCACCATGGCGCGCCACTCGGCCAGATCCGCTTCCGGCGCATCGATGCGCAGAAGCTCCAGCACCTTGTCATCCAAATGTTCCGCGTGCAGAAGCAGCGGCACCTCATACAGGCTGCGGGCGTTCTGATTTTCAAATACGCAGTCCTTGGGCATATTGCAGAACATGCCGATCTTTGCGCGCATTTCTTCGGGAATGGAGCGTTCGGCACGGCAGACCAGAATATCCGGCGCGATGCCCAACCCGGACAGTTCCTTCACGCTGTGCTGGGTAGGCTTGGTTTTCAGTTCGTTGGCCGCGTTCAGGTACGGTACCAGCGTCACGTGGATATACAGGCAGTTGTCCCGTCCCACCTCGGCGCGCATCTGGCGGATGGCCTCCAGAAAAGGCTGGCTTTCAATATCGCCCACGGTGCCGCCGATTTCGGTGATAACCATGTCGGGAGGGTTCTCCGTGCGGGAAACGGAGAGGATGCGATCCTTGATTTCGTTGGTAATGTGGGGAATGATCTGCACCGTCGCGCCCAGATACTCGCCCCGGCGTTCCCGGTCGATGACGGTCTTGTAGACACGGCCGCTGGTCACGTTGCTGCGCTGACTCAGGCTTTCGTCGATGAAGCGCTCGTAGTGGCCAAGGTCAAGGTCCGTCTCCGCACCGTCGTCGGTCACGAACACCTCGCCGTGCTGGTACGGATTCATGGTACCAGGGTCTACGTTAATGTAGGGATCCAGCTTCTGCATGGAGACGCGCAGCCCCCGCAGTTTCAGCAGCCGTCCCAGCGACGCCGCTGTGATGCCTTTTCCCAGGGAAGAAACCACACCACCCGTGACAAAGATAAATTTCGTTTGCATCCCGAACACTCCCCCCGCATTTGATCCACGTTACCAATCTAAAAATAAAAAAACCTTTCATATTCTAGGCACCGGCGGGCCATTCGTCAAGGATTTATGCAAAGGAAAAACAAAAAAATGGACCGCTGCTCTCCCGTCCCTTTCGAGGAGGGAAAAGCCACGGCTGATCGTTACTTTTTTTAGGCACTCACGCCGTTTCCATTCTTCTGCTGAATCTCTTTCATCGTCACGTCCAGTTCCCGGTAAAAATCGTCGATCTGCCGTCCGTCCACCAGCCCGTGATGGCACAGCACCGTGACCGGCATGGTCACGCGGCCGCCCTCCGCCTGATACTTTCCCCAAACGAAACGGGGATTGCTATCCGCCGGGATGGGCGTGGGCTGGGTCACGGAAGTGTAATGCACCCACGGCACGGTGGACACATAGAAATATGGCAGCAGATCGGAGGTGTCCTCCTCGATGGTGCCGTGACGGGCGGCTTCCTCCTGCACCGGGCGGGCCATCTGCAGGAACGGCACGAAATCGTCCCGGCAGTCCAGCTGGCAATAGGCGTAGGTTCCATCCTCCCGCGCCACGGTGTGGGAAGTGGGACACCACGGATATTCCAGAATCTCCCCATCTTTGATCCGCTGACGGAGGGCGGGCACCCGGTTGGCCGCTCGGGCTGCACACCACAAAAACGCCAGGAAGAACGGCACGCCGCTTTCCTTCTGCCAATGATAAAACTCCGTAATATCCACCTGAACCGTCATGCCCACATAGGGATAGCCCATGGTCAGAAAATAGTGAAAGTGCTTCGCCCGGGGATAGGTGCTCAGGTCGATATGAGTCGGAACGGGTGTCTGAATGGTCATGATGGTTCCTCCGTCTTTTGGGATTGGTTGTTATCCGATTTCATCATACCGCCCTCCCTTCTGCCTTGTCAACGGCATTTTCCAACCTAATGTCCATAAGTCCCTGTTCGAATTGACACACTCCATAAAAAAGGCTATGATAAGATGTATTTTTCCACCCGGAAGGACTGATACCGTGCGCAAAGCGGAAATCCGCTTGAGAAATCGTTTTTTCATTCCCGCCTACTGGCTGCTGGCGGCGGTGCTGGCCTGCATTGTCACCCTGAGCCTCAGTTTTTGGCAATACGGTACGGCGGAAGGGTTTACGGGCGTCCCATGGCGCTCTCTTATGCAGATCGCATGGCGAACGGCGGCCTATGCGCTGCTGGGTACGCTGCTGGATCGTATGCTGAACCTGTCTGCCGCAGCAAAGTCCCTCTCCCCCTTCGCACTGGGCGGCGGGCTTTTGTTGTGCTGGCTTCCCTATTTATATTGGATCTTTCCCGGTACGGTCTCTAATGACAGCGTGACGCAGGTGCTGGAGATCATCGGAGTAGAAAAGCTGGGCAACGCCAATCCCATTTTCCAGACAGCGCTGATCTACTTCTTCCGTGGTGTCGGCAAGTTGCTGGGCAGCGCGGACGCGGGCGTATTTCTGTACTGCATGGTGCAGGCGCTGCTGATGGCTTGGCTGCTGGGGGCGCTCCTTTCCGAGCAGCGAAAGAGTGGCGCGCCCCGCTGGCTGACGGTGACTTCCTTCCTATTTTATGGGCTATGTCCCGTGTTTCCCTTGTTCGCATTCTGCGTGGGCAAAGACACCAACTTCTCCATGGCGGTGCTGTGGCTGTCTCTGTTGATCGCCCGGCGAAAAGCCCTCCCGCTGGGAAACGCCCTGCCTGTGCGCGGCGGCGGTGCTTTGCACACTTTTACGGAACCCGGGCTTTTATCTGGCTCTCCTGACCCTTCTGATTTTACTGATCTTTTCCCTTCACGGAAAGCGCCGTGTAGAGGGACAATGGAAATCCCCCGTTTGGGCGCTGGGCTGCATACTGGCGGTTTACGGAGCGCTGCATCTGCTTCTGATCCCAGCGCTGGGCATCGAACCCATGCCAGCTACGGAGAACTGGTCCCTGCCGCTGCAGCAGGTGGCGCGGGTCGCCGCGACCCATCCGTTGACCGACGAGGAAGCCGCCGCCATCGACGGCGTACTGGAACTGGACAAGCTGGCGGAAAGCTACAATGGCGAGCTCAGCGACCCGGTGAAGGATCTTTGGCGCAAGGACTCAACGAAGGAGCAGACCGACGCATTTTTCCGCACATGGCGCAGTCTCCTGCGAAAATATCCGCTTACCTGCCTGAGCGCCACGTTTCATAATACCTATGGCTATCTGTGTCCCGGCTTTTTGAGCCGGATCAAGCCGACCCTGCTCATTGGGCGGCAAAAGACCATGACTCCTGCGCTGGAAGCCGCCTTCCCCTATTCGGTCAATGCCCGGGCAGACGACCTGAAAGCCCTGATGAACCGGCTGTGCGATTTTGCTCCCTTCCGGGTATGGATCGCCCCGGGGCTGTACGCGTGGGCCTGTCTGTTCAGCCTTACGCAACTTCTGCGAAGCCGAAAAAAGCGGCTGTTGATTGCCGCCGTGCCCGCTCTGTTTTCGCTGGCAGGCTGCCTGATGAGCGCCGTCAACGGCTACTTCCGCTACGCCATGCCGCTGTACCTGTGTGCGCCGCTGCTTTTGTGGCTGTGCGCCTGTTCCAACCCTCATACAAAGGAGTGAAAAAGTCATGAAGCTATTGGTTGCTCTGCCCTGTTACAATGAAGCCGAAAAAATCCAGAAAGTCATTCAGGAGATTCCCTCTTCTTTTGAGGGGATCGACGAAAGGCGGATTCTTGTGGTGGACGACGGCAGCGCCGACGAAACCGCCCGTCTGGCCCACGAGGCTGGAGCTGTTGTCATTCGCCACAAGGTCAACAAGGGGCTGGGTCAGACTTTCCGGGACGCGGTGGAATACGCCGTGGTTCACGGTTTTGACATCATGGTCAACATGGACGGCGACGGACAGTTCAACAGCCAGAACATTGCCGACCTGATCGCGCCCATCCTTCACAACGAGGCGGATTTCGTCACCGGCTCCCGCTTCATGACCGGCCGGGAAATTCCTCACATGCCGCCCATCAAGCGCTGGGGCAACGACCGCATGACGAACCTGATCAGCCGCCTGTGCCGCCGCAAGTTCACCGACGTCAGCTGTGGCTTCCGCGCCTACAGCCGGGAGACCCTGCTGAAGATCAATTTTCACGGCCGCTACACCTACACGCAGGAAAGCTTCATTTCTTTCTGCTTCGACGGTCTTGCCATCCGGGAAGTGCCCATTGACGTTACCTATTTTCCCGAGCGGAAAAGCCGGGTGGCGGGAAGCATCCCCAAGTATCTCAAAAAGACCTCCGGCATTATCGTGGGGCTGATGCGCGATTATTACCCCATGCGCTTCTTCGGTTCGATCGGAGGCGTTTTCCTGATCCCCGCGCTGGTCTTCGGCCTTATGTTCCTGATCCATTATCTGAAGGTAGGCTACTTCAGCGGTTATCTGTTTGCGGGGCTGATCTCAGCTTTCTGTCTGCTGATCTCCGTGCTGATGTTCTGCTTCGGCGTGGCCATGGAGAGCATGGTGCGCGTCAACCGCAATGAAAACCGTATCCTGTACGAGCTGCGCAAAAACGCGCCCATTCAGCCTGAACATCCCGAAGAGGTGCTTTACAAATGAAGATCATGATTTCCATCGATCACCCCGCATGGATCCACCAGTTTCGCTACATCATCCAGAAGGAAAAGGAAAAAGGAAACGAAGTGACGGTGCTGGCGCTGGATAAGGACGGCGATCTGGAACTGCTGCGGAGCTTTGGCATTCCCTACATTCTCTGCGCGCATTCCACCGGCAAGAACATTGTAGAGAAGGGCTTTCTCTTTCTGGCCACCTGCCTGAACCACACCTATTACGGTCTGAAATACAAACCGGACATTTTCATCGGCCGCGGCTCCCCCATGCTGGCCATCGCTGCGTGGGTCTGCCGTAAGCCCCATCTTCTGTATGAAGATACGGAGGTCAGCAAGTTCAGTCTGAATATTTGCAAGCATATCTCCACCAAAATCCTCACCCCCCGCACCTTTCTGACCGATCTGGGCCCCCGGCAGGAGCGGGTGGACACCTATAAGGAACTGTTCTACCTGCATCCTTCCGTATTCACGCCGGATGCTCAAAAGCTGCGGGAGGTGGGGTTTGACCCGGACGAACCCTACATCCTTGTGCGCTACGTGGCCTTCAACGCCAGCCATGACATTGGTATCAAGGTCATGTCCGACGAGGAAAAAATCGCGCTGGTGGATCGCCTGTCGAAATACGGCCGGGTATATATTTCCTCCGAGGGCCCCGTGCCAGACGAATTGAAGGACAAGCTGCTCAAAACGCCCTACCATCTGATCCACCACGTGCTGGCCTTCGCCCAGCTGGTATTCAGCGAAGGAGCCACCATTGCCAGCGAGGCGGCTGTGCTGGGCGTTCATGCCCTGTACGTCAACACCATTCAGAGCGGCTCCACCCGGGAGCAGAGCGAGCGTTACGGCCTGTTGTACTGCTTCCACGACCCGGACGAGCGTTTCCATCAGGCGGCGGACAAGGCCGTGGAGCTGCTGGAAACGCCCCATCTGGTGGAAATGGGTCAGGCCAAGCGCCGCAAGCTGCTGGAAGAAAAAGTGGATATCAACGGCTACTTCATGCAGGAAATGGAACGGCTGGCCAAAGTGGGGAGGAAAGGTAAATGACATGGCTGGATCTGGGCAACGGCTGGCGGAACTTGTTCCTGCTTTCGGCCTTTCTGCAGGCCGTTTCGCTGGGGACGCTGTTTGCAGCCCGCCGCTGGTTTTCCAAAGGGAGCCGTCTGGCCTGTTTTCTGACCGGCGCTGCGGCAACGCCCCTGCTGGAATACCTGTGGATGCTGGCGTTGGCTTTTCTCTGGCCCCATGCACCCAAGCTGGTCTATATCGGCGTACCGCCGCTGGCTGCCGGTATTTTGCTGGCGGTGATGCTGCTGCGCCGCATTCGCCGGATCCCGGCGCTTTTCCGGCGGGGACTGGCGTTTGTCCGCCGTCTTTGCCATTTTGACAAACCCGCGCTGATCGCGCTGTGTTTTGCCCTGTGTATGGTCATTTTGCTGGCCCCGGTGTGCGTCCGCTTTCTGTCCAGTATGAACTGCGCGGAAGCCAGCGACGCGGGCGAATATCTTGCACTGGCGCAGCGCTACTGCACTGACCGAAACGTGGGCGAACTGCTGGAAAAAAACGAGACCGAAGGGCATTTCCGCGGCAACAGCCATTTTCCCTCGCTGGAGCTGTACATGAGCTACGGACTGTTCCATACGGGCGGCGACAGCTTCGGCTACCCTTACGATAAACCCGCCTTTACCGCTATCGGACTGCTTTTATTCTATGTGGCTGCGGCTTACGGCGCGCTGCTTTTGACCTTCTGCCGGGAAAAGAAGGGCTGCGCGCTGCTGGGCGTTCTTTTGTTCAATCTGGTGCCGAATCTTTACTATTCCGTTGCATCCGCTCCCCGGGATATGTGGCGCATTCTGGCGGTCTTACTCAGTGTATTGGCCTTTGCGGGACTTCACCCCCGCAGTCGCAGCGTAAAAGCCTATCTCGGCAAGCTTCTGTTCGCCTTTGCCCTGTGCTTTACGGTGATGAGCACCCATGTGGTATGCTTCGTCGTGCTGCCCTTTGTGGTGGTGGCGTGGGTCATCTGGCGCTGGATGGAGTCTCTGATGCTGCGCCGGGGCGGAGCAGGACGGACACTTCTTTCCTCCATCGGCGTGGCGCTGGCCGGGGCGGCGGGCACCATTACCGCCTATCTGGGCAATCTGTGGTGCTTCCGTCAGTGGGGCGAAATGTCTCCGTGGCGGCTGATGACAAGCTTCACGGATGCGCCGTGGTATGACCTGTACATGAAGATCGAATACAAGCTGGAGGAGACCACCACTCATCTGGATTTCTGGTCGGCCCGAAACGACATTCTGCTCAGTTACGCCACTCCCGTGGGCATCTGGGGCTTCCGGCTGGCGCTGGTGGGGCTTCTGGCCGGGCTGATCTTCGTGATCTGGCGGCGTGTCGCCCTTCGCCGGCAATCCCAAACCCTGCTGATGAACGCCGGTCAGGACGGCCCCACTGCCGTCGTTCTTTCCTTCCGGGAGGACGACTCCTTCCGCACGGTATCGCCGCTTTTGTTCTGTTCGCTGTGTACGCTGCTGACCGCCGCGTCCATGCTGGGCTTTCTGGACACGCCCCTGTATAGCTTTTCCGGCTCGTTCCTGAAACTGCCCCGGTATACGCTGCAATGGTTCCTGCTGGCCTGCGTCATGATCTGTGTCTCCCTGTCCGCTCTTTCGGATGTGTGGCCCAAGCTGTGCGAACAAGGTAAGCACTGGCTGCGCCGCCGGCAATGGCGCATTCCTGCCGGGCTGGTCGGCACGATCCGGCGACTTCCCGCATGGTTCTGCGCCCTGCTGTGTGTGCTTGGCATGGTGCAGGGCACCCGGCAGACGGGCTACGCCGCCAGTTTCTACCGCAACAGCCGCAATGTGATGGAAAACGAAAGCATCCTCATGGACAACGGCTTCCGGGAACATTACGGTCTGCTGATGACGCTGGCGGACGCGCTCCCGGCTGACGAAACCATCCTTATCACCCAATCCGGGTATCAGTATCCCCTGAAAGGCAAAGGATACCTGTTGCAGAGCAATCCCATCGTCCCGATTCTGAACATGACGGAGGCGGAAATTCCCGGCGAACTGGAGCGGCTCCACGTGGGGATGATCGTCACCAATCCCTCGTTCTGGGACGATCGATATCTGATCAAGTCCACCCTGAACGATTACCTGACCACGCTGCCCTCGGAGCAAATCGTCGAAACGGGATTTCTTCGCTTTTACCTGCTGGATCCCGCTTTGGTTCCCGTGGCGCAGGCTGCGCTGGAAACGACGAATTGACGCTTGCAGCCAAGCCCCCTTTCCCCTATTCTGCCGATTCAATGGAGGTCTCTATGAACTGTCCCAAATGCGGAACGCCGGTCATGCCCGGCGCAGCCTTTTGCCCCATCTGCAACGAGCCCCTGCAGCAGTCGCCAACCATCCCGCCCCAGGGCTTTCCCAACGACCCCAACGCCGTTTACGGTCAACAGCCGGGCTATTCCCAGCAGCCGCCGGTCAACGGAATGCCGGGCGGCTATCAGCAACCCTATCCCAATGGCTATCAGGCGGGGCAGCAGCCCGGTTATCAGCCGGGCTATCCGCCCTACCAGCAGACCTACCCCACCGGCTATCAGCAGCCTTACCAGTATGGGGAAACGCGCCAGAATCCTTTTTCCAGCGCCATGAGCGAGCTGCCCCACGTATTTTCCCTCAGCTTCAAAAACCCCGGCGAGGCTTTCCACAGTCTGTTGGAGCGCAGCGACACCATCACCGGCCCCATTCTGTGCGGCGTGGTGTTGCTGCTCAGTTTCTTCGCCGGAATGACCGTAGCCCGCGGAGTGGTCAGCATTTTCTTTTCCGCCGTCTCGTCCCTGACCGGAGTCAGTCTGGCCGGAAGCGCCAGTTCCATGAATCAGGGCATCAACTATGTGGCCGGGCGCATCGCCCCTTCTGTCGGCGGCGTGACGGTGCTCTGCCAGTTGATCTCCATGCTGGTGCCGGTGCTGGTCAGCGGCATTTACCTGCTGGGCATCTGCAAGGTGCCTTTCTCGTGGCCTGTGATTTTCGGGCTGGTCAGCATCCCCAGCATTCCTTCGGCGGTAGCCGCGCTGGCCGGGATGCTGCTGAGCCTGCTTTCGCCGTGGCTGACGATCGTCTGCGTCCTGTGCGGCATGGCGTTCAGCTACCTGCAGCTTGGAGCCCTGCTGCAATATGTCACCGGGCGCTCTGAACAGCAGCTCTTTCTGCCCAAAACCGCCTGCATCCTGCTCTCTCTGCTGCTGACCCTACTGCTGCACCTGCTGATCGGCGGCGGGCTGATGGGCAACGTTTTGAATTACATGATTCAGCTGCTGTCCAACGTGGGGTCTCTGCTGTGAAGCGGCCCGGCAAGCGTTGGCTCTGGCTGATCCCCTGTGTGCTGGCATTGGCGGTCGGTCTTTTCCTGCTGCTGCGCTCACGCGCCGCTTCACTGTCCGCTCCCGCTCCGTCTGCGGCGCTTTTGCAGGCGTCGGACGGTCTGGACGAGATCGAACTGCAGGCGGAGTTTCTGCCGGAGAGCCGCTCTCTCCGGGTCACCCAGCGCATGGCGCTGACTTCCCGGGTCGATGACGCCCGGGACACGTTGGTACTGCGCACATGGCCCAACGCCTACCAGAGTATGGAGACCTCTCCGCTGACCCTGACGGAGCTGTACGATGCGGCTTACCCGGAGGGCTTTTCCACGGGTGCGCTGGTCATGGAAGAAGCTGCCGTCGCCCATGGAGACGGCGCGGCGGAGAAAGTCTTCTACCGCTATACCGACACGGCCAAGACCGTGCTGTCTCTGCCCCTTGCCCAAAGCTGGGGCTGCGGCGAAACGCTGACCGTTACCCTTCGTTATACGCTGATGCTGCCCAAGGCCGCTTCCCGCTACGGGGTGATGAACGGCGTATACGCCGTGGGCAACGCCTTTCCCTTGCCTGCCCTATATGAGAACGGCGCTTACCGTACCGATGATCATTCCCCCATCGGCGATCCTTTCGTCAGCGAATGCGCCAATTTCTCATTGGAGCTGACCCTGCCGGACGGCTACCAATGCGCCGCAACGTCGTTCCCCTCCGAAACCCGTCAGGACGGTGAAAGGCAGGTCATGACCTTTTCCGCTCCTGCCGTCCGGGACTTTGCCTTGGTACTGTCCCAGCAGTTTCAAGCGGTGCAGGCCATGGAGGGCAATGTGCTGGTCAGCGTATATGCTCCCGACGGAAATTGGGCCCGTCAGGCGCTTGCCTTTGCGCGGGCGGCGCTGCGCTGTTACAACGAGCTTTACGGCGATTATCCCTACCCCAGTCTGACGCTGACCGGGTCGACCCTGCCCTATGACGGGGCGGAATATCCGGGGCTGTGTCTGCTTTCTTCTTCCCTGACCGGGGACGAACTGGAAAAGGCCGCGGCCCATGAAGTGGCGCACCAGTGGTGGTACGCGATTGTCGGCAGCGACAGTGTGAACAACGCCTGGCAGGACGAGGCTTTGAGTCAGTTCAGTGCGCTTTCCTACTGGGAACGCGCCCACGGAGCCGCCGCACGGGCCGAATGGTCCGAACAGGAGATCGCTCCCTCCCTGCGCATCACGCTGAATGCCACGGCTGGCGCGCCCCTCAGCTGGTTTTCCAGTCTGGGCGAATACAAAAGTCTGGTTTACGACCGGGGAACGGCGCTGCTTTGCGCGGCGGACGAGCTGCTGGGCGGACGGATGAACGATTTTCTTCGCTTGTACCGGGAACGATGTGCATTTGGCATGGCCTCCCGGCAGGATTTTCTATCCCTTCTCACCGAATATTCCGGTGAGGATTTTACGCCCCTTTTCGAGGACTATCTGGACACGCTGATCACGCCCTGACTGGGCGAACCTGCAATACGAAAGGATGATTCCATGGACGCATCCCTGATGCGGCAAAGTGCGCTGCTGATTCCCGCCTATCAGCCCGACGACCGTCTGCCCCCCTACGTGGAGGCGCTGAAATCGGCCGGGGTGGGCAAGATCATTGTGGTGGACGATGGCAGCGGCGACAAATTCCAGCCCTTGTTCGGTTCCATTCCGCAGGATGAGGTCACTCACGTCATTTCCTACACGCCCAACGGCGGCAAGGGACACGCCATGCGGGAGGGAATGCGCTATCTGCTGGATCACTGCCCGGAGCAGCGCTTCATCATCACGGCGGACAGCGACGGACAGCACACCGTCCGGGACGTGCTGCGGATGATCGAAAGTCTAAGTGAAAACCACGAAGGTCTTCTGCTGGGCAGCCGGGATTTTTCTCAGGAGAACGTGCCCTTCAAAAGCCGCAACGGCAATCGCATCACATCAAGCTGCTTTACGGCGTTTGGGTCAGCGACACCCAGACGGGTCTGCGGGGCTTTGAGCGTTCGCTGCTGCCCCTGATGATTGACGTAAAGGGCGAACGTTACGAATACGAAATGAACGTGCTCATCGAATGCGCCCAGAAGCGCATTCCCATGCGCGCCCTTCCTATCGAGACGGTTTACGAAAACAACAACGAAGGCTCGCACTTCCGGGCCTTCCGGGACAGCGCCCGTATCTACGGCGTGATCCTCGGCGGTTTTTTCCGTTTCATCAGTTCATCGGTCATTAGTTTTCTGGTGGACTACCTGCTCTATTTGCTGCTGAACAACCTGTTCAAGCTTTTCTGCCCCGGTTTGGAGCACCAGTTCCGCTTCCTTTTCATCTCCGTTCTCAGCCGCATTGGTCTGGCCACGGTCATTGCGCGGGTCTGCTCCGGCACGGTAAACTATCTGATCAACCAGAAGATGGTTTTCCACTACCACGGTTCCGGTAGCCGCAGCTTTGTGCGCTATCTCTGCGTTTTCGTTCTCAACATGCTGCTTTCCGCCGGTCTGACCAGCACCCTGCACCTCTGGCTGGGCTGGAGCGACAACATCTCCAAGATTCCCGTCGATCTCCTTCTTTTCTTCCTCAGCTACTATCTCCAACGCAAATGGGTCTTCCAGCAGCAGGGCTAAAGCCCTGCACCCCACACCGCGCCCTTTGGGCGCGGGGCTG
>OHBD01001162.1_pt1 | contig 12192 bp, 9 predicted proteins | sample 1577291 | NCBI WGS metagenome assembly OHBD01 (sample SAMEA3879572, study PRJEB24766) | human gut metagenome | biome: human-associated habitat; feature: feces | place: USA | collected 1985/1987
TATATCATCATTTACTATTTGATAGTTAGGATAATTTAAGAGCTTATTACGAGTTACCTCACATAATTTAGAATCAATTTCTATCGCCGTAACAAAATTACATCTCTTTACCAATTCAGCAGTAAAATGACCTTTCCCTGCACCTATTTCAAAGATGTTATCTTTTTCATCTAAACTTATGCAATTCATTATTTTTTCTATGTGATATTTTGAAGTAATAAAATTTTGACTATCTTTTATATTTACTTTGTTCATTATAACCCCTCCTTAATTTATTTCATTAACAAACAGTTTTTATGTTTTCATTTGGATATAGTTTTTTCTTATCTGGTCCTATCATAGGATACACCTCTCTTTCATACTTTTATATATTTTCTATCGTGTTTTATATGATTCATTATTTTGATACCATAGCAAAGCATCCTTTTCTAGTTGCTTTACAAATGCATCCTTACCAGTGCAGTAGCCTTCAATATCCTCCGAGAATCGATAAGCCAGCTCCATCTTTAATTCACCATACTCTAAAGCGATGTCTGGATGTGTACGCAGAAAGTCCCTTACTGCTATATGCCTATTAATATCTTTGTGATTGCTTTGCTCAAAAATATGAATCTGGTGTGTCCTGTTATCGCCGCCTTTGCGGAAATATCTACGTCCTTCAATACCAAACTCACCCATACACTCATAACCAATCGCTACAAATTCTTTGTTATGCTTATCAACCAAACTAATATTTGTCACTACGGGCATTATATCAATGATTGATTTAGCGGCTAACCCTTTGACTGCTGTACTGCCAATATGGTAAACCTCCACCAATATATCCTTCAATATATTCTTTATCTTCTGTGATTCATTTTCATACTCTACTTCCCAAAAGGGGTCGTACGGAACTACTCGTATAAACAATATAAACCCTCCAATCTCATTCTCAACGAATAATATTTTTAGAAAAAAGTCTTTATACTTTTTAACAATGGAGCCGCCAGCCAGAACAGACTATACTGATCAGCGACTACCTTAAATTTAATGTTTCAGATTTATTTTCTTATCTCTAATTTCATAAACTACATCAGCTACATTTTCGAGTAAGCGTTTATCGTGGGTGATAAACACGATAGTTCCGGCATACTCCTTCATTAGTATTTCCAAAGCCTCTAAACTTGGTATGTCAAGGAAGTTACTGGGTTCATCCATTAGTAGGATGTTATATCTACCCATGAGCATTTTAGCTAGCAACAATTTTATAATTTCTCCACCGCTTAAAACAGATAAGCTTTTTCCAATATCGTTCTGTTTGAACCCCATAGATGCTAGCACTGAACGAATTTCTGATATATTGTAATCACAATCCTCCTGCATAAACTCCATGACATTCTGATTACTGTTGTACTTGTAACCATTCTGTGCAAAGTAACCTATTTTTGCCTTAGGTGAAATAGAAATTCCTTCTTCATGGTTTAAGATCATTTGGATTAAAGTTGTTTTTCCGGTTCCATTACCACCAGTTAACGCCACTTTTGCTCCTAGAGGAATTTGAAAAGATGCATTTTCAAACAGTGCCTTATCCCCAAATATTTTATTAATTTCCGTACCGACTATAGGGTATGGATTATGGAGCTCCAATGCTTTACTTTGCCTGAAACGAATTCTGCGAATGTCTTCCGGAGCTTCTACATTTCCTAAGGCTGCAATCCTGTGCTCTAGGGATTTAGCGGCATTATGCATCTTTTTTTCCTTACTTCCTATTGATTTTTGATGAGCTAAACGCCCTCCGCCTTCAGTACTTTTTTTCTTTGAAGCACCTTTCGCCTTCTGTTCTATTTTACGAGCCTGTTTTCGCTTTTCCTCCGCAGCCCTTTCCAATCGGGCACGTTCCGCAATAAATTGTTCGTATTCTGCAGCTTGGCTCTTGCGTTCTTCCTCTTTCTGACGAAGATAATCAGAATAGTTTCCCCAATACTCAGTGATTTTGCCATCTTTCAGTTCCCATATTTTATCTACTATTTCATCAAGAAAATAGCGGTCATGGCTAATAACTAACAGTGCACCTGTAAAATATTTTAGCTGTCCAATTAGAAAATCAATTCCTTCACGGTCTAAATGGCTCGTAGGTTCATCCGCTAAAATACCATGAACCTGTGCCGATAAGGCCTGTGCTATTTTAAGCCTTGTTTCTTCACCACCGCTCATGGTCTGTATATCTAATTGCTCAACACCGAGCTTGCCTACAAGTGCAAAATCTTTTTCCACCTGCAAAGTTACTTCGTCCAACTGGGGAATATAGGCAAGTTCACCCAGACGATTCATTTTACATCCTGGGGGAGTTAATTCTCCTAAAAGTACCCTGAGTAAAGTGCTTTTTCCAGCACCATTTGCTCCTACTAAACCAATACGGTCATAATCATATACTTCTAATTCATTTATATCTAAAACATCGCGTCCTTTGAATTCCACACGAATATCTTTTGCTTTTAATATCAATTCCATAACATTTCCTCCTGTCTATAATCGCATGTTTTCTTTTGCTTGTACGCAGGGAAAACCCTGCGATTTTAGCAGGAAGAATTACATGAAAATTAAATACATAAATATGGTCCCTCCTATGAATTTTGTTTTAAATCTAATTTTCTAACCTCAGTTATCATGGGGCAAGCTATGGCAATGCCAATAATTAAAACACCTGATAGTAAAAACCAATGATTTACACCGATTCTATCAGCAAAGAACCCAGATAGAATTAACCCAATTGGCATAGCAAGTGACATGATACTTCCGGTCAAAGAAAATACACGTCCTAAATATTCAGGCTTAATTTTCTCCTGAAAAAGAGCTGTTTGCACACCGCTGTAAAACGGAACCGAAAGCCCCATTATTGCACAGCAGACTACAAATATGAAAAATCCACTTTGGGGAAGTAATCCTGAAATGGTTAAGCTTATCCCCATCATAAAAATGGATGCCGTTATTAATAAGATTCGCTTTTGGTAATTCCCAAATAACCCTAATAATAGACCCCCTATCAACATACCAGAGGCATAAGCAATCTCCGTAATAGAAATATGCATCGGTGTACCATTAAAACATTCCATAGTGATTAAAGGATATAAAGCATTTATGGGCATATAAACAAACATATATAATGTTCCAACGAGTAATAAAGCAAATAATCCTTTATTTTGCCGTAGTACAGCCATTCCTTCTTTCATTTCTCTTATGAAATTTGGTTCCAAACTTTGCACTCGATCACCCAGCTTAGGTATACGTACAATTGCTACCGTAATAGATGCAATCACAGCACCCAATACGTCGATGGCAATAATAGCATTTAAATCCCAAACGGAGTATAAGAGTGCTGCAACTGCCGGACTAACAATATAGCTTATAGACTGCAAAGACTGACTATAGCCTGCGCATTTCGTTAGCTGCTCTTCTGGTACTAAAAGTGGTGTAACCGAATTGAGTGCTGGGGTATGAAAAGCTGTTCCAATGCTACGGATAAACAATACTATCATAACCATCCAGACAGGTAGCTCCATATAGAATGCAACAATAGCTAGCACGGCCCCAGCTGCTGCGATAATTAAATCAGCACCAATCATTATCTTCTTCCTATCATGACGATCCACTAATACACCAATGGCTGGTCCAAAGACCGCATAGGGTAAAAAACCTACAAGTGAAGCCATAGACAAGACCATCGCAGATCCTGTTTTTTCTGTAAGGTAAAAAATAATCGCCATTTGCAGGATGGCACTAGTGATTAATAGTACCACGCATCTGTCCCACGCAGAGGGCAAGCAGCATCAGCACCGTTACCTGTCCTGTAAAAGCCTTGGTAGAAGCCACACCTATCTCAGGTCCTACATGGATGTATGTCCCGGAATCCGTATTTCTTGGGATAGAGGCACCCACGACGTTGCAGATGCCATACACAAAAGCCCCCTTGCTCCGTGCCAACTGTATGGCGGCAACGGTTCCGAGCGGTCATACTTCCTTTGTAACTCCATACACTTCTCAAAGGAGAAGTCGGATGCCTCAAAAAGAGGCTGGATAAGGTGGGCGCATTCGTTCAGCAGTCCCTTGACGATGTGGATGTTCATCTCGTGGCAGTTTCGGCAAATTGCACTGTTGCAGTTGATATACCGATGACTGTTGATGAAGTCATCCACATAGCGGTCATACCGCTTGCCATTCAAAATCACATCCTGAAGATAGAGTTCTCTCGCTTCTAAGAGTAACTCAAACAATTCTTCTGCTACATCCTGTTCGGTAGCGAAGTGGGTCAGGTGTTGCTTCTCTTCAAAAAAAGAGAAGACTTTTTAATTTGTTTTTGCATACTAAATTACTTATTTATAAGTTTATGACGACTGAAATATAAAAATTACACAACATGGTTCAGTATTAGGTTATAATTCTTGTAAAGTTACATTCCTCCTCCCAACGCATGGTAAAGTTTAATTATACTTTGTATGCGTTCAAAACGAGTTTGTAACTGTTGCACTTCCGCTTCGAGAAGAGACTGTTTGGCGGTCAGCACTTCCAGATAGGTGGTATTGGAATGACGCATCAGCGATTCTGTCTTTCGCACAGCGTCGCATAATGTTTCAACCTGCCGAGCATTGATTTCAATTTGCGATTTTGCCGTCTGCCATGCGGTCAGAGCATCGTTCACTTCCTTTCCTGCGTTCAGTAATGATTGCCGGAACAACAGTTTGGCTTCTTCCTGACGGCTTTTGGCTATCTTCAAGTTGGCGATGTTTACGCCCCGGTTGAATAACGGCTGTGTCAGGGAACCGATGGCATTAAGTAACCATTGTCCGGGATTTACGATTACGCCACCGCCGTTATTAGTCCATCCAAGAATTCCCGAGAGGGTAATATTGGGATAGAAGGCGGCACGGGCCGCATTGGTGGCGTAGAATGCTTGCGCCAGTTCCATTTCAGCCTGACGCACGTCGGGACGGTTGGAAAGCAGTTGCAAAGGGACTCCGATCGAGACAGTATCGGGGAAAGCAGCCTCGGCCAGATCACTTCGTCCAATCGAGTGTGACGGCATGGCAAGTATCGCAGACAGGGCGTTTTCTGTTTCGGAAATACTCTTGCGTATGGATAACAGGGATGCTTCGAGTCGCATCACGTTCGCCTTTGCCTGCAATACGCCAGCCTCGTTTGATTTCCCCACTTTTTTCAACGCTTCAAGAGTGCGTACGGTAGTCCGCCAGTTCTCCAAAGTCCGGTTACTTATTGTCATTTGTGCGTCAAGCATGGCAAGGGTGTAGTAACTGTCTGCAATAGTGGCGACAAGCTGTGTCTGTACGGCCTGCCGGTAGGCACGGCTTCCTTGTAATGCGGCGGCTGCGCCACGCTTTGCCGCCGTAAGTTTGCCGAAGATGTCCAGTTCCCAGCTTGCCGACGCTCCCACATTATATGTCTTTGCCGTTGCTCCGTCATGTTTATTGGCATTACCTTCGGCAGTCAGTCCCAGTGATGGAAGATATGATAGTCTGGCAGTCATCAGGACGGCTTCTGCCGCTTCCACGCGTAACCGTGCCACATTGAGGTCTGCGTTCCGTTCAAGTCCGGTTTCAATCAAGGACTGGAGTTTCGGGTCGGTAAACATTTCCCGCCACGACAGGGACGCGATGGTCATTGTATCAATGTCCGCCGGCATGTCCCGATACAGATTCTCCGTTGAGAGGTCAGGGCGATGATACCGGCTGTATGTGCCACAGCCGGCAAGCATCCATCCCGACAATATGATATATATTACTGTCTTCTTCATTTAATTATGCTTAACACGTTCTTGGATATATTGGAATACAATAAACAATGACGGCACAAGGAACAACAGAGCCAAAGTACCTACAATCATTCCACCGATTACACCTGTGGCAAGCGAACGGCTGCCGTTGGCACCCACTCCGTGCGCCATCATCAGCGGGACAAGACCGAACACCATGGACAACACAGTCATCAATATGGGGCGCAGGCGGACTTTTGCCGCACTGTATGCCGCCTGTGCCAGCGTCATGCCTTCCGACCGCCGTTTACCGGCGTATTCGGTAAGCAGGATCGCTGTCTTGGCAAGCAGGCCTATAATCATGATAAGTCCGGTCTGCATGTAGATGTTGTTCTCCAGACCGAAGAGCCACGCAAACAGGAAACTGCCCATCAGTCCGCAAGGCACCGACAACAGAACCGCGAAGGGTATGAACACGCTCTCATACAAGGCGCACAGAATCAGATAGACCAGAACCATGCAGAGCAGGAATATAAGCGTGGCATTGTTGGTCGTCTTGCTTTCCTCACGCGAAATGCCGCCAAACTCGTATGTGTAATTTGACGGAAGCACTTCACGTGCCGTCTCGCCGATGGCTTCGAGCACCTGCCCCGAACTGTAGCCCTGAGCCGGAGACCCGCTAATCGAGATGGCGTTGAACAGGTTGAAACGGGTGAGGTCTGACGGGCCGTTGGTCTTGGTCAGGCGCACGAACCGGCTCAAAGGCGACATGCCGCCATCGGTGGCACGCACATACATGTGGTGCAGGGATTCCGCATTCACACGATATTCCGCCGGAGCCTGCATGGTCACATGGTAGAGCTTGGAGAACCGGTTGAAGTCGGAAACATATTGTCCGGTATAATAGCCCGACAATGTGGAAAGCACATCTGCGGGCGACACACCCGACTGTTCGCATTTGGCGGCATCGATATCCACCCAGTATTGCGGATAATCCGTGGCAAAGGAGGAATAGACTTCGCCGATTTCGGGTCGCTGCGACAAGGCTTCGACAAACTTGTCTGCCTCTTCCTTGAAGGCGGCGATGTTTCCGCCCGCCTTGTCCTGCAAATAAAGCTCGAAACCGTTTCCCATGCCGTACCCGGCAATCATCGGAGGCGACATGGCGAACACCGTGGCATCGGGAATATCCGAAGTGGCGGCATAAATCTTTCCGATGACATCATTGACCGACTGCCCCTCTCCCTTACGCTGCTCCCAGTCTTTGAGTGTCACGAAATACATCGCCTGCGAGGGACCGGAACCGCTGAAAGAGAAACCGGCGACCGCACCGCTGTATTCAATCTCGCCGATGCTGTCGAGACGGCTGTTGATACGCTCCATCACCTTACTTGTCTGAGCCATGGATGTGCCGGGCTTCGTGTTCATGCTCACCATGACCGTCCCGGTGTCCTCTTCGGGAATAAGTCCCGTCTTTGTGACATTGACCAGCAGCACCAGCAACCCGAAAGAAATGCCTATGATGCTCCACAACAGCCATCGGCGATGGATAATGAACATCACTCCACGTACATAGCGTCGGCTCAGACTGTCGAAGACGGCATTGAACGCTTTACGGAAACGGGCTGCAAAATTGTTCTTAGTGTTGCCCTGCTCATCGATATAGGGTTTCAGCAGCAGCGCGCAAAGTGCCGGTGAGAGTGTGAAGGCATTGACTGCCGAGATTCCCACGGCAACAGCCATCGTGATACCGAACTGCGTGTAGAACGCTCCCGAAGTCCCGCCCATCATGGCTACGGGGAAAAACACTGCCATAAAGATTATGGTAGAGGTCAGGATAGCCGACGAAACGCCTTTCATGGCATCATCAGCCGCGAGAACTGCTGATTGATAGCCCTCATCGAACTTCGCCTGCACCGCTTCCACCACCACAATGGCATCATCGACCACGGTTCCGATGGCAAGCACAAGCGCGAACAGGGTGAGCAGGTTGATGGAGAATCCAATCATGGACATCACGGCAAATGTGCCGATGATGGAAACGAAGATGGATATGGTAGGGATAAGCGTTGACTTGATGTCCTGCAAGAACACATACACCACCACGATGACCAGAAGTATCGCTTCCAATAAGGTGCGGAGGACAGAGTGGATGGAGGCATACAGGAACTTGTTGGTATCGGTAAGCACCACGAATTCCGTCCCTTCGGGCAAGTCCCGGCTAAGGTCGTCAAGCACTTCGTGAATCTCCTTGATGGTGCTTGAAGCATTGGACCCGGCTTTCTGGTTGATGAGCATCATGGCTGCCGGATGCCCGTTCACTTCGGAGGAATAGTTGTAGTATTCATCGCCCAGTTCCACATCGGCAACCTCCTTCAGCCGAAGCACATTGCCGCCCGGCAGTGACTTGATGACCAACTCACCGAACTCTTCCGCGCCGGACAAGCGTCCGCGGTATTTCATCGTGTATTCATTGGCGGTAGGATGATTGGCACCGAAGGAGCCGGTGGCGGCCTCGATGTTCTGTCGTGCGAGTACGGTGGATATGTCATCGGGGATAAGCCCGTATTGCGCCATCTTGTCGGGACGCAGCCAAAGTCGCATGCTGTAGTTGGAACCGAACAACTGTGCCTTTCCCACGCCGCTGATACGTTTCAGCCTCGGCTCGACATTGATTTTCACGTAATTGTTCAGGAAGGTCTGGTCGAAGCGGTCATCGGGCGAATAGAGCGCGAAAGTCATCAGTTCGGCATTCTGCTGCTTTTCAGTGGTGACACCGGTCTTGGTGGCTTCCGCCGGAAGTTGGCTCAGTGCGCCGTTCACGCGGTTCTGCACGTTTACCGCCGCCATGTCCGCGTTGGTTCCCTGTTTGAAATAGATGTTGATGGAAGCATCTCCCGTATTCGATGCCGTGGAAGTCATATAGGTCATGTCTTCCACTCCGTTGATGGCTTCTTCCAGAGGGGTTATCACTGCCTTCTGCACGGTTTCAGCGTTTGCTCCCGGATAAGTTGCGAATACGTTGATGGTCGGAGGTGCGATGTCGGGGTATTGTTCCACCGGCAAGGAAAACATGGAAATCATGCCCAACAGTACAATCACCACCGAGATAACGCCCGAAAACACCGGGCGGTCTATAAAAAATCGCAGGTTCATTTCGTTTCGTTTTTAGGGGTTATGCTCATGCCTTCTCTCACCAGTCCCACGCCTTCGGCGACAATGGTGTCACCGACCGAAAGACCTTCTTTTACGATAAACCGGTTGCCGTCGTTCAGGCGGTCCACCGTGAGATAGGCGGCTTCCGCCTGTCCGTTTTTCAGACGGTAAGCGATAATCTTGTCCTGCAGTTCCACGGTGGCGGTCATGGGAATGGTTACGGCCTCCGTTTTCGGGTTTTGAAGGATGACATTGCCGATGCTGCCACTCAACAGTTCGCGGTCGGGATTGGGGAACAGGGCTTTGATTTGTACCGTTCCGGTAACAGGATCCACCACGCCGCTTACGGTTTCAATACGTCCTTTCGCCTTGTACAGGCTGCCGTCGTTGAGTTGCAGGCCCACTTCCGGCATCCCGGCTATCATGCTGTCAATCGAGCCATAGCGAGCCAAATATCGCCGTAGCATATTCTCCGAAATGGAGAAATAGGCATACATCTCCGCATTGTCGGACACGACCGTGAAAGGCTGTGCCATATTGGGACCGACAAGCGCACCGATGCGATAGGGCAATGTGCCTACTACTCCGTTGCTCGGGCTTTTGATTTCCGTATAGGAGAGATTGTTGCGTGCATCCGATTCTTGTGCCTTTGCCTGTTCGAGTTCAGCACACGCCACTGCCAGTTGGTTCCGGGCGAGAGAAAGCTCGTAGTCGGATATGACCTTCTCGTCAAACAATGCCTGCTTGCCCCGCAGCTCGATTCTTGCCGTTTCCACTTTTGCCTGTGCCGCGCTGACATTGGCCTGCGCCGTGCGTAATGCCGCCCGATAGGGCACTTGGTCAATTACAGCCAATACTTGACCGGTCTTCACCCGTTCACCCTCTTTCACTTTCAGACGGATAATGCGCCCGGATATTTGCGGCAGGATGTCCACATCCTGCCGTCCGCGTATGGCGGCGGAATAGGACTCGGAGATTTCCACCGGACTTGCCGCGACCTTTATGACCCGATAACTCTGCACCGCATCCTGCTTGCCGTCCGCCTGCCTGCATCCGGTCGGCAGGAACAGCATGAGAGCAAATGCGGCGAAATTCGTGATAATGAATTGCTTGTTCATATTTTCTTCTTGTTTTGTATTAATTCATAATAGGTTTGGTGTGTCACCACTGACGGATGGTATTCCACTCTTTTTCGAGAATGGCATAAACACAGGTATCTTCATATTTTGGGGAGCCGTCAGGATTGTTTACGAATGTCACAAACTCTTTGAAACATCCTTCGCGGCGCATACCAAGACGTTCGCATAAGCGTTTGGAGCGGATATTGTCATCTTCCACAAATCCATAGATACGCCGTGCGCCCGCCTCTCGGAAAAGATAATCCAACAATCCGGCTGCCGCTTCACAAGCGAATCCTTTGCCTTCAAAACGTTTGTTGAAATGCCACCCCACATTATAAGTGTCTTCATTCTCACGCAAAGCGAACACGTCACCGATAATAAAGTCATCTTTTTTCAGACTCACCGCATAGCGCAGCATGTCTTTCGGGGAATACTGCATATATGCCCATGCCGCCTCTCTGGAACAAAGGCGGTCTCCGGCAAAGCAATTCACACGCGGATGGGAAAGATACTCCAACAACCCTTCGGCATCCTTCTGTTTGAAATTTCGAATGATAATTCGTTCGGTTTCGATATATATTTCCTTGTAATAATAAAATGGTATGAGTACGCCCAAAGTAGCGAAGGCAAGCATGGCATAGAGATACTGGTGGAACCAGATGAAGGTCATCCCGTAGAACAGGAAGGCAATGCTGCACAGCCCAGAGGCCAGTCCGTCGATGCCGTCGATGAGGTTGATGGCATTGATGATGAAAACCGTAACGAAAACGGTGAGAGGGATGCTAATCCACGACGGCATGGAATGGATGAACAGCATTCCGTGAAGGTCGGACAGTTCCACTCCGCCAGCCACCAGCATGATGCCGCAGACTATCTGGATAAAGAACTTGGCACGGTAGCGCACACCGATAAGGTCATCGGCAATGCCGACAAGGTACAACATGATGATGGCGCAGAAGGCGTATGCCAATGGCAACGCTTCTGCGCCTATTTCCTTAAGCAGCTCATCATGTCCGGTTGAGACATTGACCGCCAAAAGCAGGACAAAGGAGAAGAACACTACGGGCTTGAAGGCCATACCGCCAAGGCGAGGCACTACACACTGATGTATCTTCCGCTCGTCCGGCTCGTCGAACAGTCGCCTGCGGAAGGCGATGAGCAGAATCTGCGGTATCACGATTCCTGCGAAAAACACGCACAGGAAGAATACCGACAGGATGTTGACAATCCAAATTAAACTCATTCTCTATCTAACTTTAATAGGCCGTTTGTGTCGGTCTGTCCTGTACTAATCCCTCTGTATCAATCAATTCGGGGGGGGTAATTCGTGTTTCCATAATCTCAGTCTATGATTTGAATATATTCCGGCTTCACCTCAGCTGAAACCGCCAGTAGGTCGGGAATAATGACGACAAGCTGCCGACCTCTCTTTTTTGCCACTTTTATGAAGTAGCCCTCCACCTGGTCGAACGGTCCGCCATGTACCCTTACTCTTTTACCTTTTTCAATGTTGATTTTATCTTTTTCCTTGTTGATTTCGCTGATTTTGTAGAAGTGTACCTCTTCATCTGCCTGCTTGCACACCTTGATGAAGTTGGTCATGTCTTCATCAGGTACAGTCAGATAGACAAGTTCTCCGCCACTTTTCCATGTGACAAACTGTAGGTCGTAATAATAATTGTGTTTGAAATCAACAATCTTCTGATGACTTGCATGCACAAACACCAGACTATGGATGACGGGTACCATGAAAAAGACTTTCTTGCCCTTGACAGTGCGAAGGACTTTCTGCTTGGGTATGAAATACTCTAAGCCATACGTTTCATTAGAGAGCCGATCTTCGGCAGTATTCTCGTTCTTGTAGGCCCGCATGACATACCACAGTATCTTATCCTTGTCCAATACATTCACCATACTGTTTTGACATGTGTTTTTTGAGAAAAGAACGTACTCATGGTTCATCCCGATATGCGTATCGGTCTGTATATCAGCAACTTTCTATGTGTTTCAACTACAATAGTCATCTATTCTCATCTTTCTGAGTCCACCCCCTGCAAAGCCCCTCTTTACGACATAAAAATTCGGTCGGAAAAGGTATGCAAAAGATGTTTCTCTCTTTAACCCAACTTGCAGCTTTTAGTTCACACGGCATACCGAACTCTTAAAGTTTGT
>OHBD01001172.1_pt1 | contig 12112 bp, 7 predicted proteins | sample 1577291 | NCBI WGS metagenome assembly OHBD01 (sample SAMEA3879572, study PRJEB24766) | human gut metagenome | biome: human-associated habitat; feature: feces | place: USA | collected 1985/1987
TGTTCACGGAGGGCAGCTTGAACACGTTTGCCAAGTACACGAACGTGGACACCAATTCGAGAATCCTCTGCTATGATATCCGCGACCTCGGCAAGCAGCTCCTGCCGGTCGGCATGCTGGTCGTACTGGACAGCGTGTTCAACCGCATCATCCGCAACCGCAAGCTTGGCAAGAATACATGGCTTTATATTGATGAAATCTATTTGCTGTTCCAGCACGAGTACAGCGCCAATTTCCTGTTCACGCTCTGGAAGCGGATGCGCAAATATGGGGCCTGCGGCACGGGGCTGACGCAGAACGTCGACGATCTGCTGCAATCCCATACTGCCCGAACGATGCTGGCGAACAGCGAGTTTTTGCTCATGCTCAATCAGGCGAGTACGGACCGAATCGAGCTGGCGCGGCTGCTCAACATTTCGGATAACCAGCTTTCCTACATTTCGGGCGTAGATTTTGGGCATGGACTTCTCAAGTGCGGCAGCACCATCGTGCCTTTCGTGGATCATTTTCCGAAAAACGGTAGGCTGTATCAGCTGATGACCACAAAAATGTCTGAACGGGTGGAGCAGGCGTCGTAATGCGGGAGGTCAAAGAAAAATCGTCGCTGAAAGCGAGAGCCGTCGAAACCCTCAAATCCGCGCCGCAGGCAGCGTTCCGCCGCGGCACGGATGCTTCCTTTCAGCAGCTTCGGCAGGAGCTGCGCGACGCAGCACAGGATGGGCAGCCGGAGGATCGCTACGAGAGCGGCAAGATCACGGATACCGCCGACCATGCCGTGCAGGAAGCCCGCCATCTGGTAGAAAAAGCTGTCCACAAACTGCCGAAAACGAAATCTGAATCGGAAGCCAGAACAAAATCTGTTCCCCAACACGAACGTCCGCAACCCCAGCAGTCTACTACGGCACCGAAAGAATATCCGCCTGCGTCTGCGCGACCGAGCCATCCGCCACAAAGTCAGCCACAGGTAAGCCGACCTGTGCGCGAATCGGCTTCTCCGATCAGGGAGAAGCCGGTTCCTCCTGCAAACGCCCAACAGCCCAAAACGCGAGTATATACGCCGGATGCGAAAGCGCCAGCGCCCCCGTCTCAGTATCCAACTCCGAGGATTCATGAAAACGCAAAGGCTGTTTCTACGGAAACGACACCATCGCTAACGGAGCGTTCTGTCCGAGAGGCGGTTTCTCCAGTTAAAGAGAAGCCTGTTCCTCCCGTAAATATCCCACAGCCCAAAATGCGAGAGCATACACCGACCGCTGATGTATCTGTGCAACAGTCCCGGCATCCAGCTTCGGAGATACACGAAAAGCCGCAGGCTGTTCACCACGCGCAGGTAAACCGATCCGTGCGCGAACTGGAAACATCAGTAAGAGAAAAGCCTGCTGGGAAAGCAAGACTGGCAGAACAACGGTCGCTTGGACAATCTCCTGCCAGCACGGAACCGTCTGCACCTGCGACGACCCCGACGGTGCAGCCATCAGCACGGACTCTGCCAAGAGAAAAAACGCCTGTTTCGTCTCTGCATGAACAGCCTGTCACACCCAAAACGGATACCACACAGTTCGCGCTTCCTGCAATCAAGACGAAAGAGTACATCCGAAAGAAGCGGCAAAAGCAGAATTTTCTCAAAGAAGAATCAAGCAGTATTGAAAACACAATTACAGATTCCGAAACATTTTCACCGGTCATCCGTACACGGGAAACTGTTCGTGAACAGCAAAAACTCCACGTTTCCCATAGTGCGGAGCAGGAGCAGCCAGCTCTGCCGCAGATCCGAACGCGGCAGCCGCAGACAGCTTCCATGCCCGCCGATATAGAACCCACGAAGCCGGAAGTTCCACAGCCACCGCTTCCGGACATCAAGAGCAAGCAAAAGTACATTGCAGCGCAGCAACCGACACAGGTAACGCCCGTGCAGGCAAATCCACAGCAGGCAGCGCATAAAATGATTCGAGGCGACATGAAGTTATGTCAACCGGCATTGACGAATGAAACAGTTTCTGTGCCAGTGAGCAGGAATGTCGCTCCGGCAAAGCCTGCACGTGTCCAGAAACAGGCGCGTCCGGCTTTCGTAAAAAAGCAGAAGATCAAAACGGCCTCGAAAGCGAAAATCAAATCCGCCACACCTGCCGCAAAAGCCTTGCCCAGCAAAGCGTCGGCAGCTGCTCCCAAGCAGGCTGTGACCGCCATTCGCAAAGGACAGGCACTTCGGGATACGGCGATCAAAACGGCGAAGGTAGCAAAAGAGGCTGGAAAGAAAGTCCTGCGGGCAATCGCGGCAGCGGTAGAAAAGCTGGCCGCAGCTATCGGCGCAGGCGGCGCGGCTGCGGTTTCCGTTGTTGTGGTGATCTTGCTTGTAGGGATGCTGTTCGCTTCACCGCTCGGAATCCTGTTCGCCGGTGAGGACACCGGCACGGAGATCAAGATCCCGGACGCGGTTGCGACGCTGAACGGCGAGTTCACCGACGAAATCTACCGCATCATGGAGGATCATCCATACGACGAGTTGGATATGCAGGAGGGCATGGAAGCGGCCATGCTGCAAAACTGGCGGAACGTGCTGGCTGTGTACGCGGTCAAGGTCTCGACCGACGAAGAACACGGCTTGGACGTTATGACAATGGACGAAGAAAAACTCCAGCTCCTGCGGGAAATTTTTTTCGATGCCAACAAGTTGGAATACGAATTGACGACCAGAACCGTAGACGGTGAGCAGATTACAACACTGCACATCTCCGCACAGATCAAGGATGCCATGCAGATGGCAGATGAATACAGCTTCACTGCCCAGCAGCGGGAGATGCTCGAAGAATTGCTGAAGCCGGACTACGACGACATTTTCCTGTCCCTGATCGGTAATTATCAACCGGGCGGTACGCCCATCGGCCCCGTCGACATTTCGGACATCCAGGGCACGCTGCCGGATGATCTTGATCCGCTGCGCGAATCCATTGTCCTGACAGCATATCAGCTTCTTGGAAAGGTGACGTATTTCTGGGGCGGCAAAAGCCTCGTTCTCGGCTGGGATAGCCGATGGGGAACGCCGACGACGGTCACTGCACCGGGCAGCGGTTCGACCGGCAAGGTGCTGCCATTCGGACTGGACTGCTCCGGCTTTGTGGACTGGACATTCTATAACGCCACGAGCGGTGCATACCTGCCCGGACGCGGTGGTGGCGCAGCCTCGCAGCATGGGTATTGCACCAATGTCTCATGGTCAGACGCACTGCCCGGCGATCTCGTCTTTTATGCGGATGACAGCCACGTCGGGATCGTCTGCGGCTACGACAGCGTGGGCAATATCCTCGTCATCCACTGCTCCGGCGGGCAGAATGGCGTGGTCGTGACCGGGCGCGAGGGCTTTGCCGTCGCAGCCAGACCGGATTTGTTTACGGATTAGTCCAATTTGCTTCGTTTGTGCGGCATTCTTTGTTGGCTCTGGTGAATAGCTTTCTTTCCTTTTTCCTGCGATACTTGGCGTACCACGACGAAAGGAGAACACGATGGAAACAAGAAAAAACCTATGCGCCATGCTGCCGGTCGCACTCCACACCAGAGTCCGGCAGGAGCAGGAAAAAGCCGGGATGACCCTCGGTGAGTATGTGGAAGCCATGATCACGGAATATTACGACTGGAAGGATGGAAAAATCATGACTGGAGAAATGAGAACCTTAGCCGCGCAGATCCCCGCAGAGCTCTTTGACCGCCTCGACCGCTACCTCAAGGAGCGTGGCATCAAGAAGAAGGACTTCTTAGTTGACATCATCACCCGCGCACTGGAGGCAGCCGAAGCCGCCGAACCGGTTACAGAAGCATCGCCCCAGGACGAGCTGGAGGAACAGCCAGAAGCGGATGAAACCTGATCCTATCCCAAGCCCCTGCAGGTCATGCCTGCGGGGGTAAACCTTTGTCACAAGCCGTCAGCCGACACGTGCCCGCGTGTCGGCTTTTCTGCGCCCCGGTGGGGACGCTGCACCAGAAACTACAAAAACCGCGCGTTGGCGCGCGTGTGACGAAGTGCGAAAACAGATGTACAGGAGGTAAGAAAACACAAATGCTATCTGAGCACCAAAACAAGAACGCAAATTATCTCAGAATCCTTATGACGCTCCGCGCCCTGCGGCAGCGCGGAGACATTACGGAAAAAGAATACCGCAGAGCAAAAAAATATTATCAGAACCTGACCGGCGCGGACATTGTCCTTACGGATTAAACTGTAATTTGCACGGTTTCCACAAGAATTCCCTTCGCCGTTTCAGCGTTTGGTAGAATTCGGGACCGTTTGAAAGATATCAGTAGACTTGAACCTTTTCTCGGATATACTTGTCGTTGACAAACGGCATGGGAGGTGAGAAAAATGCCAGTTGCAAAACCGATTGCGCCAACGACGAAGCAGGAGATCCCCAAGCTGCGCGTGGCGGCATATTGCCGCGTGTCCTCAAACTCCGCAGATCAGCGAAATTCCTTTGCAACGCAGGAACATGTTTATACGAAATACATTGCAGAGAAGCAGGAATGGGAGCTGGTCGACATTTTTGCCGACGAGGGTCTCAGCGGCATGAAAGCGGATAACCGTCCGGAATTTCAGCGGATGATCCGGATGTGCGAGCTGCACCAGATCGACCTGATCCTCACGAAATCCGTCTCCCGCTTTGCCCGCAACGTGAAAGAGGCGCTGAATTATACGCGCAGGCTGAAGCTGCTCGGCGTTGGGGTGCAATTTGAAGAAGATGGCGTCAACACACTGGCGATGGCCGACGAGATGTTGCTCAATACGTTTGCAGCCATTGCGCAGGAGGAATCCAAGTCCATCTCGCAGAACCAGCGGCTGTCCATTGTCAAACGGATGGAGTCGGGGGAATACATCGCAAGCAATGCACCGTATGGATATCGGCTAATTGATAAAAAACTTGTTATCTATGAACCGGAAGCCGAGGTCGTTCGTTGGATATTTGCAGCGTACTTAAATGGAATGTCGACGGTTGAAATTGCACACGAATTAAGCGCAAAAAGCGTTCTGACAAAGGGGAAGAAAGAACAGTGGAAAGCGAACAGAATCGCGTATATCTTGTCCAATGAAAAATACGATGGGGATACACTATTCCAGAAATACTATGGCGAGGAAACCGTGCCATTCAAAAAACATCGCAATTACGGAGAGATGGATCAGTTTTTTGCGCGCAATACCCACAATGCTATTTTACCACAGGGAATGTTTCAGGCTGTACAAACGCTGCTTCAGAGTAGGGGCAGGAAATTCGGGAAAAGAATGACTCAAGCAGAATATCCACTTACAAGCCGCATTCGGTGTTCCGAGTGTGGCTCTTTCTATCACCGGAAGGTGCGAAATGGCATAGTGAAGTGGGTATGTTCAAAGCATGCAGCGGATACCGCAACCTGCAATTCCGGCTATTACAGTGAGGAACGTATTTACGACGGCATCATCACCATGATCAACAAGCTGCGCTTTTGCGAAGAAGATATCCTTGGTCAGACGATTCAGAAGCTGGAATTTGCCGCCGCAGCCTATAAGCGGAACAACAGAACGGCCAGCCAGCTCAGTCAGAGCATTGCCGAACTGAACGCAAAGCTGCTTGCACTGGAGCGGCTTCGCACAAAGGGATACCTCGCCGCAGATATTTACCATACGCAGGCGCGGGAGATCCGCCAGCAGCTCGATAAACTGAAAACCGAGCGATACAGCAGCTTTGAGTCCAAGATTCTCACCATGCTGGAAGATGTCCGAAAGCTGAAATCCCTGATTGACGAGCTGGAACAGCCGCTGGAAGTGTTCGACGAGAAGCTGTTCCATGAGATTGTTACCGACATTTGCATCAATCACCATGACGAAATGACGGTAACGCTGCTTGGCGGACTCAGATTTACAGAACAGATTTAAGAGGGACGGGTATGAAAAAGATTCGATATTTACCGTTTGGCTACACCATCCGCAACGGTCAAACCGTGATCGACCAGCAGGAGGCCGAAACTGTGCGCGGCATTTTTACGGCATATATTCACGGGGCATCGCTCAAGGAGATTGCGGAAGATCTCACAGCGAAAAACATCCCATACACAGAGCGAAGCTGCGTTTGGGACAAGGCGAGAATCTCTCGGATACTAGAAAACGCCAAATACACCGGCGATGCTGAATTTGACGCGATCATCGAAGACGCTGTCTACGAGGAAGCGGTCGCAGCCAAAAGCGCACGGCGCTGGAATCGGGCCGTTACAGAATGTGAAGGAATCCGGCAGCTCCGCGACCATATCCGCTGCGGAAATTGCGGCGCGCCCATGCTCCGGCACATCAACTCCAAGCGGGCCGTCCGGGAAAGCTGGACGTGCAGCAACACTGCCTGCGGCCTGCGGGTGCGAATCAGCGATGGTGAACTGCTCCAAAAGGTCACGCTGCTTATGAACCGTATCATTGAAAACGCCGATCTCCTGCTGCCACATAAAATAGTGCGGCGCACAGATTCTCCTGCGGTGCAGGAGCTGCAGCAGCAGATCGCAAATGAGATGTTGCGGGAGCAGCCGGATGAGCAGCGGATCGTAGACCTGCTGCGCGAGATTGCAGGCCAGCTTTATCGGCAAACCAATGCAAAAACACAGATCGCCGCGCAGATTGCCAGAAAACGCGCCGCTTTGATGCACCCACAGGATGCGTTCAACAGCGCCTGCTTTTCCAGCCTGATTGACGCCGTCTCCCTTTCCGCAGGAGGCAGCGTCATTCTGCATACAAAGACACAGACCGAGATTTATGAAAGCGAGGATAAACCGAATGGAAGTACAGAAAATCCCAAAGCGGACAGTCACCCTGATTGAACCGAAGAAGTCCATCCTTGTAGACAAGGAGAAATATCACCAAAAGCGAGTGGCGGCCTACTGCCGCGTCTCCACAGACTCCGAAGAACAGCTTACATCCTATCAGAACCAGATGCGCGTTTACACGGAAATGATCGCTGCCAACAAGGAATGGGAGTTTGCCGGCCTTTATGCCGACGAAGGCATTTCCGGCACAAGGGCGGACAAACGCCCGGAATTCCAGCGCATGATCCGCGACTGCCAGAACGGGAAAATTGACTATATCATCACGAAATCCGTATCCCGATTCGCCAGAAACACGGTGGAGTGTCTGGAATATGTACGATCCTTAAAAGCGCAGGGCATTGGCATCTTCTTTGAAGAACAGAACATTAACACGCTGAAAAACGAGAGCGAATTATACCTTGTCATCTACGCGGGCTTTGCGCAGTCCGAGTCTGAGAGCATCAGCAAGCATATCACATGGACCTACCGTAAGAAGTTTGAAGAAGGGAAAGTGAGCTTTCAATACAAAAATTTCCTCGGCTACCGAAAAGGCGAAGATAAGCAGCCGGAGATCGTGCCGGAAGAAGCAGCCATCGTGGAGCGGATCTACGAGATGTTCCTCGCCGGTCAGCCGGTCAAGGTGATCGCCCAGACACTGCAAGCAGAAAAAATTGAGATCCCCGGAAAGAATCTCAGCTTCAGCAAGAACATGATCATGAATATCCTGCGGAACGAAAAATACTGTGGTGACTGCATCCTCCAGAAAACCGTTACGGTCGACTGCATCTCCAAAACACGGAAAGTGAATCAGGGTGAAGCGCCCATGTACATTGTCGAGAACAATCATCCGGCGATTATCAGCCGTGAGGTGTTCAACCGCGCACAGGAAGAATTGATCCGGAGGCAGGCACTCCGGGCAAAGTCAGATAAGACATCCATCACCGCAATCGGAAAATACTCCAAATACGCGCTGACCGAGGTGATGCAATGTGCGGAATGCGGCAGCCGCTACCGGCGCGTCACTTGGACCGCGCACGGAAGGAAGAAAATCGTCTGGCGCTGCATCAGCCGTCTGGATTATGGAACGAAATACTGCAAGGGCTCCATTAGCGTGGAGGAAGAAGCCCTGCATGGGGCCGTTGTCCGAGCGCTGAGGCGCTTTCACGCGGAGGACGAGTCCACATACCTGACGCTCATGAAAGCCACCATTGGAGAAGCCATCGGCATAAATGGCGGTTCGGAGGAAATCGACCTGCTGACCCGCCGCATCGACACGCTGAACAAACGGATGCTGGATCTTGTTAACGAAACCGTTGCGGCTGGGAAAGACGTAGAAAGCAGCGAGGATGAATTCAAAGGCATCTCGGATCAGATTGACCAGCTCAACCGCCGCATCGCAGCAATTCAGGAGAGCATCCACAAGGATGGCTCCCGGCAGGCGCGGCTGGAGGAGATCCAGAGCATCATTGCCAAACGCGGCGCGAACGAAACGCAGTACGATGACAGCATCGTGCGCCAGATGATCGAGTGCATCAAGGTACATAATGATGGAAAGCTGACGATCATTTTCGGCGGCGGGTACGAGATTAAGGAAACGTTATAGAGAATCTGCTCTCAAGAAACAGACAACTACCAAGGAGATCATCCCTGCATTTCAGGGGCGATTCTTTGACACACGAAAGGAAACAGAACACGTTTCTGTGAGAATTTCTCATGGAGGTTGGTATCATAATGTGATACCAACCTCCATGAGAGACGTACATACAAACATATTCGGCAACGGGTATGATGTTAAAGAAAAGCACCCTCAGTTGCATGGTTTCGTGCAATTTCTGATGCAGTAGGCGCTATATATAAGATGATTATTTTATATGACCAAGCATATAAGACAAATATCTGAGCGCATGCGGAGTATGTCTGGTTTTATTGAAAAGAAGGAGAGACGGTGGTATAATGGAAGAAAAAAGTATTCGAGTGGGGATCGATATCATGAACGGAAGCGCAATTACTAGTCTCGCGATGATTTACGCTCTTTGGCAGTCCAACAAGCAAGATCTGTTAGATTTGATCAAACCGTTTGTTCTCTATTCTGTTGGAAGCACTACGACGGTAGGACACAGCATTGATATTGACGCAGTATGCCGCTACTTGGAAAATGAGTTTGGTTATAAGTCATTTCAGCCTGCGGTAGTAGAGAAAGTGTTAAACCGTGAATGTTCCTCAAAACGTATCATTTCTGAACACAAGATTATACGAAAAAATGGCATGCTTGTTTTGGAGAAATCCTATGATGAACAAATTGAACAGTTCTCCGAAAAGAGAACGACCTGTAAAGCACGTTCTGATGCTGTTACGTCAGCTTTGGCTGAATACTTAAACAGCAATAATGTTTACCGTCGGGCTGATTATACTCAGAAAGAGGCAGAAACTAAGTTGCTCTCTTTTTTTGAACGCCGCGGTAGTACGATTTTGGTCTCAGTCGATGATTTGCACCAGCAGATGGCGAAAACCGATGAGTCTGATTATTTTGTCGGCAAATTCATTCTTACACAGTATGAACAGAAAACAGTTCTGATGAACTACATATCAGAACTTGTAAAAGGCTATTTTGTTACAACAGCCCTTTATTTACAAGCTGAGAACCCTGATATCACCCGCGCATCATTTAGAAACGTAACATTTTTCCTTGATACGCGAATCCTGTTAGGCGTTCTTGGTTATAAAACACCGCAAGAAAATGATAGCATTCAGGAAATGGTGAAAAGCCTACAAAGAAACGGAGCAAAACTTGCCTGCTTCCTTTATAATGAAGACGAAATTGAGAGTATTCTTGGAGCATACAAGCAGTCAACTTTATATAGAACTAGCCGCTCTACATACACACTTGAGTACTTTGACGCTATCGGGCGAAAGAGTACACCCGTTGAGGCGGCAGAAAAGCATTTTCGTACAAAACTAAGAGAAGAAAATATAATATCTGTTTCTCCAAGTCAAATTCTTGAGCAGGAAAATTTGGTGGGTTGCACAGAAGGTATTCTGAACGATCTGAGCGTTCGAGAAATAGTATCAAAGTTAAAACCATCCTATAAGTTTGAAGGATTTTCAGATGATATAACTGCAGTTAATACTGTGAGTCGATTAAGAGAGGGCAAAAAACTTCAATACATTGAAAAGTGCAAGGCAGTTTTTGTTACATCGAATACGGTATTAATTACCGCTGTAAAGCAGTACTTTAAAGAATATAGCATCGATTATGGTTTCCCGATTATTATTTCTGGGGATGATTTATGCGTTCTGGCATGGCTCAAAGATTTTGAAATCGACAACAATTTACCTCAAATGCGCCTATTAGAAAATGTAATGGCAGCAATTACACCTACCCGCGAACTTATGGATGCATATTTCACGAATCTAAATAATTTGAAACAACAAGGTAAAATAGATGATGACGAAATATCTTTGTTGCGAGTCGATCGCTTTGCTCAAAAAGAATTGATGGAATTGACATACGGTGATTGCGATAATTTAACTGATGAAACGATAGAAATAATTCGAGAGAGAATAAAGAGTGACAGTTTCGCATCAGGCGTTGAGCATGGCAAAAACTCTGCGGAAGAGGAGTATTTGTCCAAACAGCAAGCTAAGCGTAATAACGCTTGCAAACGAGCCGAACAAGAAGTCGAGCAGGAATACCTACAAAAAGAAAACAAATATGTTAAATGGATAAGAATTGTGGCTGTGATAGTTGCAGTTGTTTTTATTGCGGCGTCTGCGATCTCCTTGCTCTTTCAATGGAATACTCCAATAACGGCTGCAGTAATTGTTGTATCGATAATTAGTACTATACAAGGAGCTTACCCATTTTTTAACAAAGATAATTTTTTGATTGCATATACAAAGAAGCGGCTTTTACGAAAGAAAATTGAAGAAATTGATCGACGTAAAGAAAAATATCTCTCAATCCTTGATAGCATCACTGAGGCATAAGTGAGCGGGATTAACCATTTGAACCAGTAAAATCCGTTTGAAGCTAAAATCTTGCTGGCCGGAATGAAAAAGAGTATGTTAGTATGTGCTTTAATCAAAAAGCCAAAAGCCGAGTATCTATTTGGGTTCGACTCAAGCTTTTGAGATCAGTCAGTTCTGACTTGTAAGAAACACGAAAACCCTTGGGATTTCAAGAAATTTTAGGTCGTGGAATCTAAAAGGGTGCTGCTTGCCATAAAACCACCGTATTTCGATTGAAATACGGTGGTTTTTCTAACTTTTCGCATCATTTTGCAATTCCACAAAACTTGCTTTGACCCCATTTTGACCCCAATTGGTGCCGCTGTCTATAGAGCAATTTAGTTTTCTGGGGCGGGTTCAGCCTGTTTCAGTGTGATCAGCAGACGGATGATATTTCCCGTTTGGTACATCAGGTATTCCAGTACATTCAATTCGGTCTTATCATGGTGCTTTGCATAGCCGTTCATGAAATTACAGTATGTCTGCAGTAGCGTTTCAAAATTTGAAGCAATTTCTTTCGGGATTCCTGCTTTGAATAAATAGTTTCCGTAGATGCTTTTAAAATGGTGAACTCCGTTTTGACTCGAAATCCCCATAGCAGAAGATCTGCATCGTACATTCTGCGCTGAAAGACAGAATACCGGGTCGCTCTTTGATTTGCGTAATGGGTTCAGCGAGGCGGTTGAGGAAGGCGTTGAAAGCGCCGGGGCGGGTGCCCCGGCGCGGATCATTGGCTTCATATAGGAGCGTGCGCCTTACGGCCGCGGTTCTGAGACCTCGCGTCCGGCGAGGAAGACTTTTTTCACGTGGACGAGATCGTCGATGAGGAGCAGGTTGGCTTTTTTTCCGGGGGCGATGGAGCCGAGTTCGCGGTCCAGACCCAGGAGCTTTGCCGGGTTCAGGCTCGCCATGCGGATCGCGTGGCACAGGCCGTAGCCGGTGTGCGCCATGAGATTCCGGCACGCGCTGTCCAGCGTCAGATGACTGCCGGCCAGATGCCCCTCATAGTCATAATTGAGATCCGGGCCCCAGGCGATCCCGTCGGCCTCGTTATTCTTATAATCGCCGTCGGCCGGCATGGAGTCGGTGATCAGGATGATCTTCTCCACACCCTTCGTCCGCACGACCATCTTCAGCATGTCCGGGTCGACATGGATCCCCGTCTCGTCGCAGATGAGCTCCGCGTACATATCCGGATCATACAGCGTATATTCGTCGCAGCCTGCGCCGATGGTCCCCTGCGCAAAGCCCGGCGCCTTGCCGGAATCGCCGTGGTGCGTCTGTACCTTTACCCCGC
>OHBD01001174.1_pt1 | contig 12084 bp, 7 predicted proteins | sample 1577291 | NCBI WGS metagenome assembly OHBD01 (sample SAMEA3879572, study PRJEB24766) | human gut metagenome | biome: human-associated habitat; feature: feces | place: USA | collected 1985/1987
TTCGGCATCGCCAACGCCGTCTTCGGACACCTCGCGTCGAAACTCCCCGTTTCGCGCCTGCAACGCGACCTGACAGATTCGACCGTGCTGCGTAACATCGGCGTCCCCATTGCCCATGCGGCCATCGCGCTCCGCTCGCTGATGAAGGGCCTGAACAAGGTAATCCTCAACCGCGAAGCCCTCGAGCGCGACCTGGCGAACAACTGGGCCGTCGTAGCCGAAGGCATCCAGACCATCCTGCGCCGCGAAGGTTATCCCAAGCCCTACGAGGCGCTCAAGGCCCTGACCCGCACCAACGCTCATATCACGCACGAGTCGATCGCCGCGTTCATCGAGACGCTCGACGTGGCCGAGGCCGTGAAAGAGGAGCTGCGCGCCCTCTCGCCCTCGACCTACACGGGCATCTTCCGGTAACCCTTACGGAAAATATCCCGCAGGGGCGCAGTAATACCCCGCAACGGCGCAAGGCCCGGAATCATGTTCCGGGCCTTTGTCTTTGGCATACGTTTTGCGAGAGGATAGTCAACTGCGGACAGCAACCGCAGTGAGGTTTCTTCATTTATTTAAGTTTGGGTTAGTAGTTTTAGGAGGGCAATCCTCCAAGGGCAGCAGGCAATCGTGAGATTCCCTGCTGTCTTGTTATATATTGTCCTCCACCCGTTCACTCCGGCACCCTCACCCCCGATTTATCGCACTTTCAGGCAAGACGGATAAAAAAAATTTGGATTTTATTGGCAGAAAGGTTATTTTTATCCCGTCACATATTGCACGGCCGCCCCGTAAACCCGATTGAATATCCAAAGACGACCGGCCCTGCGCCCGAACAACAGTATTAACCCACTAATTTCCAAAGTTTAACCACTATGATCAAATCTTTCCTGTCATGGGGAACGGCACTGTTGGTGCTGTGCTCCGGTCTGCTAAGCTCATGCGACGACAAAAACGAGGGGGGGGGGGAAATCCTGACCCGACCGTTACGATCGCCATCGGCGACGCCGCATTCAACGCGCTGAAATTCACGCTCACACTCAAGGATGCGGACAAATGCAGCTACATCTGCACCAAGGCGTCCGAAGCCGTGCCTGCGGCAGCGACGATCATCGCCGAAGGCCAGTCCGTAAGCGCATCGGGCGTCGTCGAGATCGCCGGCCTCGAACCCAACACGGCCTACCGCCTCTCCGCCGTCGCCCTGAAAGGCAACATCAACGGCAAGGTCAGCTCGATCGAGCACACCACCTCGGCACCCGGCGTACATCCCGCGGTCGTCCTGACACCGGGCCAGTCCACCACAACGACTCTTACGTTCAACGCCGCCCTGACCGACCCAGAAACCGCAGCCTATGTCTGCCTCGAAAAGACCGAGGGGCTGACCCTTCCCACGGCCGAGGAGATACTGCGTGACGGCAAAGCCATCGCACAGACGGGCGACATCCTTGTCGAAAACCTGAAACCCTCCACCACGTATGTCATTGCGGCTGCCGTCACCAACACCGGGATCTACTCGGAAGTCAACAGCATCGTGATGGCAACCGGAACGCCGACGCCCGTGGTGACGCTGACAGCGGGAGCCACAGCCCCGACGACACTCACCTTTACGGTAGGCCTCGCCGACACGGAGAAGGCCGCCTACGTATGCCTCGAAAAAGCGGACGGCACGCCCGTCCCGACGGCCGAAAAAATCCTCACCGACGGTACAGCCATCGCACAGGCCGGGGAGATCACCGTAGACAACCTGAAAGACGGCACCACCTATGTCATCGCCGTCGCAGCATCCAACAAAGAGGTCTATTCCGAAGTCAAGTCGATCGAAATGGCCACCGACAAGGATTTGAGCGGCCCGGCCGTCTTCGACCGCCAGGTAGCCGGCGGCTATTATGGTATTCCCGAAGGTGGCCGATACGGTGAATACCTCGTCATATTGGCCGACGGCGAGGCCGTAGGTGCCGACGGAGTGTATGCGACCATCGGAGCCGGGCGTACCATGAGCCTGAACCTCTATCAATTTGCCCCCACGAATATGAATAACATCGTCCTGCCGGATCGCACCTACAAATATGCCACCGACAAATCCATTTCGACATTCCACCCGGCCAAGACCTACTGCATGGTCAACGACGGCAAGGGGAATATCACGAAAGTGGAATTCAAGGCCGGAACGATCGCTGTGACAAAGTCCGGCTCGACCTTTACGGTCAAGGCCACGCTGACCACGACCGACGACAAAGAGTTCACGGCCAGCTACACCGGCCCGATTACGATCGAGGACAAGACAGCCGTCAAAATCGAGCCCCTGCCCGACCTCGAAAACGACGTCACGAACGCAACTTTCATCCGCGCACTGGCTAAATACTATAACAACGATGCCGGCACGGCAAACGACTGCGTCGTAAACCTCTACGATGTCCAGCCGACGGTCAACGACGATTACGACTACCTCATAGGGGCCGGGCATATGGTATCGCTCTACCTGACGACCGCACTTTCCGAAGAAATGGTACTCCAGGAAGGAACCTACACGGTGTCCGACACAGGCACGCCGGGCACCTACGCACCGGGCGAGCAGATAGAGTTCATGGACTCCATGCTAGCCATGGGAACCTATTGCGAGGAACGCAACGCCTCCAACGAATCGGTTTACGGATTCATCACGTCCGGCACGGTGACAGTCACGAAGGTCGGCACCAACTACCGCTTCGTACTCGACTTTACGACCGACAAAGGCCGCAAGGTCAGCGGCACTTACGAAGGCGCCGTGGAGATGAGGGACAAACGCAAGTAGAAATAATCCCCTTGCCACAACCCGGGATTACCGGAAACAGCACACGCAGGATGTCCGTGGGGACATCCTGCGGTTGTTTATGCCCTTTCCCGCCGGCATGTATCATAGGCCGCACCCCCGCCGCACACACAAACGCCTTTCCGACACGGCGCCGCGGCACGGGATTTGCAACATACCGGGTAACTGCGGAACAGCAACCGCAGTGAGGTTTCTTCATTTATTTAAGTTTGGGTTAGTAGTTTCAGGAGGGCAATCCTCCGGAAGGCAGCAGGCAATCGTGAGATTCCCTGCTGTTTTTTTGCGCCCCGTCCGCAGGCGGTCAACACGCAGGCGCAGAGGAGCCCGCGGGGCGCGGAAACGCCCGCATAAACCATGCACACGCCCGAAAAAACATCAGCCCGGCCGCGTTGCGGCACAGAAACTGATTGACGGCCAGTTGTAAAACACAATTCCACATCATGGCAAAACGTAAAAATATCACCACGACACAGCTCGCCCTGATGACCGCGGCGGCGGTTATCAGCCTGCGCGGACTCCCGATGATGGCGCAGGAGGAGCTGACGATGTTCTTCTACATCTTTTTCGCCACGTTCCTGTTCCTGATCCCGGCGGCGCTGGTAGGTGCCGAACTGGGAAGCGCCTTCGCCTCGAAGGGCGGCGGGGTCTACACCTGGGTCAAGGAGGCGTTCAACAAACACCTGGGGTTCACGGCCATCTTCCTGCAATGGATCCAGAACGTCGTATGGTACCCCACCGTACTGGGATTCGCAGCGGCATCCATCGCCTACATGATCGGAATGCCCGGCCTGGCGCAGAACGGGCTTTTCGTGGGGCTTTTCTCGATCGCCATGTACTGGTGCGCCACGCTGGTCACGCTGCGCGGCACCTCGGCCATATCGGGCATTACGAGCAAAGGATTTCTGATCGGCACGGTGCTTCCCGGCATCGTCGTAATCATCATGGCCGTCATCTGGATGGCCGGAGGCAATTCCGTCGCACTGGAACACATCCCCGACACCGTCAGCCAGGTCGTCAATATCGACGCGGCGCACCACGTGCATCCGCGCCTCTTTCCGCACATCACGGGCATGAGCGACATCGCATTCCTGGCCGGGATACTGTTGCTCTTCGCCGGCGTCGAAGTACACGCCGTGCATGCCCCGGAGCTCGACAAGCCGCAGACCCAGTTCCCGCGCGCCATGTTCCTGGCGGCGCTGATCTCGTTCGGGCTCTTCACGCTGGGTGCGCTGGCCGTGGCGATCATCACCCCCTACGACCAGATCAACCTCCAGTCGGGGCTGTTCACCACGTTCCAGATCGTCTTCGACCACTACCACATCGGCTGGCTCTCGAACGTCATGGGGCTGCTCGTGGCATTCGGCGCACTGGCAGGCGTCATGTCGTGGGCCCGAGCCGCGGCCTGCTGTGGACGGCCCAGGAGGGTGTACTGCCCTGTTTCCTGCAAAAGACCAACAAAAACGGCGTGCAGGTCAACATCCTCGTCATACAGGGCTGCATCGTCACGCTGCTCTCGTCGCTCTACATCGTCATGGACGACGTGAGCGTGGCGTTCTTCCTGCTGAGCGCACTGACCGTAGGGCTCTACCTGGTGATGTATATGATGATGTACGCTGCGGGCATCCGCCTGCGCTACACGCAGCCCGGCCTCACCCGCAGCTACCGCGTCCCGGGCGGGAACGCCGGCATGTGGGCCGTCGGGGGCATCGGGTTCCTCGCCGTGCTCTTCTCGTTCATCGTCACCTTCTTCCCGCCGTCGCAGCTGCCCGTAGGCAGCCCGGCCACCTACACGTGGCTGGTAGCCGTCGGCACGCTCGTCTTCCTCTCCATGCCGTTCATCATCAGCTTCGCAATGGATCGCAGGGGCGGCACGAATACCCCGGGCACCGGGAAATAGCCACCGGCACGCCCCGGATCGCACGGAACCGCAGGGGCCGGAGATGCCTACCCCTGCGGTTCCGTATTTTTCTCCCGACACCTCCCTGCCTGCCGCTGCGGCATGTCGGCTTCCCTGCCCCGGTTATCGCCCCGGCTCCGGAATATCGCCCAAAGACACGCCCCCGTACCCTCTAAAACTCAACGGTGATCCCCAGCGTAGGGATAAGCGACCCGCTCTGCTGCCCAATATACTTCATGCGGTAACGCTGTTCCGCCGCCGGGGCCTGGGGGTTCTCCACCACGCCCGTCGACATCAGTACGTCGGGACGGCGGAGTTTGCTGCCCGTCACGTTCTGCAGGTCGATGTAAAGGCCGAGCATACAGCGGCGGAAATAGAAGGTTTTGTCGATACGCAGGTCTACCTGCGCAAAGGCGTCGAGCCGCCCGTCGTTGTAACGCCCATAGTCATAGTACGGGCGCCCCTGGGCGTCCCAGGCTTCGACCAACGACGATTTTTCGACATCGTAGGGCGTATAGGGCGTCCCGCCCACGGCGCTCAGGCGCGCCCCGACGCTCCAATTGCGCGGCAGGTCGTACGTACCGCTGAGGTTCGCCACGAAACGGCTGTCCCAGGCCGATACGATATACTCCGAGGCGGCATCGGCACGGTACTCACTGCGGAACAGGGTCACCGAACCGACGAGGTTGACCCTCCCGGGTATCTGCCAGCGCGCCATCGCCTCGATGCCGTACGACCGCCCGACGGCCGTCGGGCGCAGCGCTTCGTTGCCGACCACGCCATAGTCGTCGCCTTTGCACGAGAGCGGGATGCCGTCCGAGACGGAAAGCGGGATATTCCCGTATTTCTTGTAGAACCCCTCGACCGAGACGACCAGGCGGTCGCGCAGGCGCCATCCGCCTCCGACGCTGAACATTCCCACACGCAGGTAGTCCAACGCCTCGTTCACCAGCACCCCGTCCTGTTTGAATCCCAGGGCCGTATAGGGCGGCAACTGGTAATAAAGCCCGGCGCTTCCGCTCAGCAACCACCCTTTGCCGAGCTGGTATGAGACCGACGCCCGGGGCGAAAGCTGACGCCAGAACCTCGCCATGCGCGCGGAATAGTCGGCCCCGTCGGCACGCACGCCGACCGATGCCGTGAAGCGCTTGTCCGCCGAGGCATAATCCGCGCCGGCGAACAGGCCCCAGCCCACGATCCCCAGCCGGGTACGATAGTCCGAGAGCGCCGCCTCATCGGTGAAAAGCCGTTGCTCGGTACGGTTCGTATAGCCCGAATAGCTCAGCTCGGCGCCTTCGCGCACCGTCCAGCGCCCCAGATAGCTGCGGTTTTCGGCGCGGAGCGTGGTCTTCTGCTCCACGGAGCGCAGCCGCAGCGTCAGGTTGTCCTCCGACGAGTCGTCGTTACCGCGGTATTTGAGGTTGCGGTTATTCAGGTAGGTGTGCCCGAGCGACACGGTCTGCACATGGCGGCCCGCATAGTGGCGCCATGCGGCCCCGACGGTGAAGGTCTCCTGGCGGATGCGGGGCAGGTAACTCAGCAGGTACTCGGCGTCTTCGCCCTCCTCGTCGAGGTTGAGTTTCATGTTGTCGAAGCCCGCCAGCCCCAATACCGTCAGCTCGTCGTGCTCCGAAAGGCGCGTCTTGACCTTCAGCTGCCCGTCGATGTAGTTCGGCAGGAAAGGCAGGCCGATCATCTTGAACAGCAGTTGCAGGTAAGACTGGCGCAGCGAGAAGAGGTAGGATGTTTTCTCGCCGATATGGCCGCTCCCGCTCAGCGACACCTCCGAAGCCCCGAGTGTCGCCTTGAAAGTCTGTTTTTCGGGGTTCCCGTCCCGCAGTTGGATGTCCAGCACCGAACTCAGCGCCCCGGAACGGTCGGCCGGGAAAGCCCCGGTGTAGAAATTGATCTCGCGGATCAGGTCGGCATTGAGGATGCTCACGGGGCCGCCCGTGGCGCCCTGCGTGGCGAAATGGTTGATATTGGGGATTTCGATGCCGTCCAGATAGAACTTGTTTTCCGACGGGCCGCCGCCGCGCACGATCAGGTCGTTGCGATAGCCCACGGGCGAGAACGACACGCCGGGGTACGAACGTACGATACGCGACACGTCGCGGTTGGCGCCGGGGCTCTTTTCGATCTCCCGCACCCCGATGACCTGCAGCCCGACGGGGCTTTCGGCCGTGGCGCGGAACGGCGAAGGCACGACCGTCACGGCTTCGAGCTGCGTGGCATCCTCCTCCATTTCGATTTCGATGAACGGCGTGGCGGCCGAAACGAGGTATTCGGGCGTGACGACGGTCTTGTACCCCACGGACGAGGCCGAGAGGCGGAAAATACCCGCCCGCACCCGCTCGAGGCGGAAGCGTCCCAGCGAATCGGTCGATGCGCCGCGTTGTTCCTGCCCGACGGGCACTACGGCGGCATAGGCGACCGGCTGCCGCGTCAGGCGGTCGATCACCCGGCCGCTGACGGCATAGGCGCCGTCCTGCGCCCTTACCGCAGAGGCGAGGCACAACGCCGCAAGGGCGAAAAAAAGTTTTATCCGCAATGCAGGAGACATGATTTTGCAAATGTATAAAATTAAGGCGGCTTCCCGCCGATCGGGCGAAAAAATTTCGTATGTCCCGAATTCTCCGCACCGGGCTTCCGCTCCAATAATAAAGCCATTTCCACCAGGATGCAATTCAGAACATTATTAATCCGATAACGGAACAAGCGAAAAGACATGAAAAATCGCTCCGGATTCTTACCCCTTCCGGCAAGGGTATTATTATATTAATATAATAATAAAATCCGATGCAAGTTTTTTTCGATTTTTTGCATCAAAAAAACATCACAAAAAGCTTGGATTTCAACATATTGTCCCTACCTTTGCCGACACGATCGCGGCAGTGAACACCCCTGTCGGCAATACAGCCGGATTCGAAAATAGGCTGTACCGATTATTTTCGACGCAACATATACCGACCATTTTCCCGCCGGACAAGCCGGCAAAATTGCAGTGCATACACACGCTGTCAGGGAGCCGATTCCGAATACTTTGGGTCGTTTAGAATTGATGAAACAAAACTTCAATTATAAAAAAGATAAAAGTTATGAAAAAGCAACATTACACAGCCGAAATCCCAGTTTCCAACCCGTACAATTTTGCCGCGTTCGAAGACCTGATCGCCAACATCCAGTCCGGTTACAACGAAGAAAAAAGGCTGAAGAACGCAGCTTTCGAATTCATGATCAATAAAGGCATATACGTCGACTTCCACGAATGGCTGCACAACCCCGCCCGGCAGCCCCAAAGCGAAAATATCCGGGGACGGTTCCGCCTGGGTGCTGCCGCGACCACCCGGATCGCAAAATTTTTCGGGCGGTAAATGCCCCCCCCGCGTCCGCAATGACGCCCGGCCCGCATTTCAGAGGGCCGTTTCCATATAGCGCATCCCCGGCTACGGATCGCGTGACTACTGAAAAAGGGATAGAGAATAAGCCCGTTCCGGATGTTCCGGAGCGGGCTTATCGCATATAGACTGTCTTTCCGTTATTCAATCACGGGCAGGGCACGCGGCTCGCAAGCCCACCGCGTACCGTCGATCCGGTTCCCGGAGACCGTGATGGCGAAAATATTGATGTCGGCATCCTCGGGCAATGTCAGCTTTCCGGCTCCGGAGGCGATATCGAACCCGAGCCTATAAAGGTACGTGAAGGTATAGGCATCGTTCCGGCCGTTCATCTTGTGCCGGTGGTTCCCGATATGGGCGATCGTTCCATCCTTGACGAACGACTTGGTCTTGTCGGCCCAGGCCCACTGGGCGCGGAAGCCCGAGTAATAGGGCACGACAGCCTCGTACTTGCGGCCGTCGACGTCGAATACGGCCTTGCGGTCGCCCCTGGATGACGATGCGAGGATGTAGACCTTGTTATAATCGCCCTGCGGCAAATCGACCGTGACGGCCTCCCTGCAGTTCAGCACGTTTTTCACGTCGGGTTCGCCACGGCGGTATTCGATGCCGCCATGGACGATCACTTCGGGCATGAGCTCGGCAGCATAGGAGTTGCACTCCTTATCCACCTTGGCGACGGACTTGAACGCGTCGCTCGAAATGGAGTTCTGGTTTACAGGAAAATCCACAAAGGCATTCTCGATCGCGGGGGCGGCCACGGGAGCCTCCGCCAGCGTAACCTTATAGGTCTTGGGTGCGAAACGCCCGGCATCGACGATCAGCCGGTTGCCTTCGAATCGTGCCTCCCCGACCGGTTCCTCGATTCCGTTCACCTCCTCGGCCGAAACGATCCGCACGGGGAAAGCCAGCTCGGCGCCGCGCACCTCCCTGCCCGTCGTCTCGAATACACGGACGATATAACCGCTGCCGTCCTCGGCCTTCTTAAGCGCCTTGACGGCGATCTGCGGGGTCGAAGCCGCGACAAAAGAGAACCTGCGTCCCAGCTTCCCGGGATGCTTCGGCGTCGTGAAGCTGAGGAGCGGCTGATTGAGCAGCTCGCCTTTCTCCACCACCCCGGCGCGGTTATGGTCGCCATCGTGCCCGACGAGCGAGTAAGTCATCGTATGGCGTCCGAAATCCAGATCCCGTTGGTCGGCATAGCGTTTCTCGGTCGAAGGCGTATGCAGCAGACTCAGGCGCAGGGTATTGTCGGCGGGTTTGTCCCAGCCGTATTTCGAATCGTTCAGAACGGCGATGCCATAGTCTCCGTCCGAGAGGTCTGCCCAATGGTGGGCGAATGTTTCGTGCGCCCGCTGGTGGTTGGTGGGACGGCGCTGGTTGCCGATGCCGATGTCGTAGACAGCCTCCTCGGCGGAAACGGACATCGGGAATTCGGCCTTGAGCAGGGCGTCGGGCGTCTTCCAGTCAATGTCGGCCACGATATCGATACGCTCGTCGTCCCCGCCGTCGGTCAGGCGGATATACTGCACCAGCCGCCGTTCTACTTTCAGGGAGGCCCGTGCGGCGCCGCACTCCGCCACGCTGATCCGGACATCCGTATCCACGGGTTCGGGTGTCTGGTCGAGCGTCGCCTTGTGGATCTCCCATGCCGGATAGCGGTTCGACACATTGGGGGTCAGCACCGCAAGGCGGAAGGCCCTGCCTTTTTCGACCAAATCGCGGCCGTTGCGTTTGTCGATGACCGAGGCGATGTCGCCGTTGGCATCGAGCGTCACCTTATAGACCCGGTTCTCGAGCGTATTGCCCGAAGCCCTGAGCACCTTGCCCTTGCCGGCCTTGCCGGCCCTCACGTCGTATACCGCATAGCTTACGGGTTCCATCGCGGCGGCAAACAGCACGGTCGCCCTGGCACCGTCGCGGGCAACGATCTGCGCAGGAACGGTCTTCCCGTCCGGCGCATAAACGGCCACCCCTTCGGCCTCCGCAGGCAGGTCGACCGTCGCCTCGACAAGGCTCCTGCGCGAATAAGCGGCGGGGTTATAAACCAGTACCGGACTTCCCTTCGCGCGGGTGTCCATTACGGATGCCGCAGCCCCGGCCGAGGCGAGGATCACATCGCAGAATTGCCCCTGCGCCAGGAATTCGTCGTTCCAGGAATAGGTATAAGCCTCCCAAATGCTGGTTCCCGTAAGGTCGTCGTGGAACTGGTGCCAGAGGAAACGCTTCCAGGCATCGTTAAGCGCCTCTTTCGGATAAGGTACGGCTCCCATCCAGTCGGCGATCACGGCCGAACGCTCGGCGGCATCGGCCAACTGTTCGTTACGGCGGTTGTAACGCTTCATCTCGGCCTGGGAGGTATAACAGCCCGGAGCGTGGACGTCGAGAGGCATCTCCCCGACGAACACCGGGAGTTCCGGATGGTTCCCGTAGGGCATATAATCCTCGTAGAGCTGCGAGGACGTGGCGCTGACAAGCTGCACGGGCCCCTTGCCGTTCGTAATCCCCTCCTCGAGCAGCTGGATGCTGCGGGGCAGGGCCGAGCCGCCGTGGTCTCCGGCTCCGTTCGCCAGTTTGTTGCCATAGTACCGGTAAGCGATGCCGAAAGGCGACTTCCGGGCGCTTTCGGCCAATTCCTCGTTGGCGCTCAGATCCCCTTCGGGAAACTCGTTCCACGAATAGCGTCCCGGCTCGAGCGCCACCATGATGCGGGCGCCGTCGACCCCTTCCCAGAGCCCGATCGGAAACGGGGTTTTGGAGTCGCCGACAAGCGGCTCGGTGCGCCACGACAATTTCTGCGTCGAGAAACCGATCAGGCCGCAGTGGTGTCCCAGCGTCGGCATGACCTGGCTGAATCCGAAGCAGTCGGGCAGGAACATATCCTTCGACTTGATGCCGAACTCCTTTTTATAAAACTCCTGTGCAAGCAGGATGTTGCGGATAAACGACTCCGACGACGGCATGTTCGGGTCGTTGGCCTCGAACGAAGCCCCCGAAATGTTCCATCGCCCGTCGGCTACGAATTTCCGGATGCGCTCGAAGAGGTGCGGATAGTACTCCTTGATCCATTCGTACTTGACGGCACCTTCGAAATTGAACACGTAATGCGGATATTTTTCGAGCAGCGCCAGATTCTGCACAGCCGTATTATATAGGTAATCGTCGATCGTGGCTTTCACGTCCCACCGCCACTGCGTGTCGAGATGGGAATTGGAGACCATATAGACCTTGTATTTTTTCCCGGAATCCTGCGCCGACGTATCCGACGGGCTTCCCGCCGAAAACAGCGCGAAGACGATTCCGATAAATCGCATGATTTTCATATTTGCTTGCTTTAATATTGAATGATGGAAAGAGGATGGAAGTTGACCGGACTTCGACTACGTTGCGGACAAAAGTAATAAAAGGCAAGATAAATAACAACATAAACACAACAAATAATCAAAAATAAATTTCCTTTTAATCTCTTTTTAACACTTGTATTAAAATTAAACTTATATATTTGTCATATCTTAAAGCCTAAAAACGATGGAAAAGAAATTCCGGACTCTTTCGGCCTACCTCCCCAGCAGGAGACCGTCCATACCGCCCGCCCTGCCGTTCGCCCTGCAAAACGGGTACGGCACATCCGCGGCCGGTCAGGGTATCGTCGTCGGCACCACCGGCCGTACTTGTCCTGCGACAGCCTCCGGCCGGGTGACTGACGCAACCGCACACCAGGCATCCGGGGATGCCCTAAGCGGCGACTGCAATTGCGCCCCGATGGCCCGGGCCGGCTTTACCGCAGCAACAAGGCTGACGGCGGCATACTGAGACAGCACCAAAAACGCCGCCGCCCGGGCACAACCCGTACAGTCTCGATTTTATAATGTATATTTGTAGTACCACAACCTAACCCTCGACCAGACATGAACCGTCATTTCGCTCTGCTTACCGGCCTTCTGATCTGCTGCTGCGTCCCGAAAAACGACGTTACCGCCCGCACAATGCGT
>OHBD01001187.1_pt1 | contig 11953 bp, 9 predicted proteins | sample 1577291 | NCBI WGS metagenome assembly OHBD01 (sample SAMEA3879572, study PRJEB24766) | human gut metagenome | biome: human-associated habitat; feature: feces | place: USA | collected 1985/1987
TTCTTATTACTTTCATTTGTTTTCTTGTTTAATTGGTATTCGAGTTCTTTACGTTGCTCAAGCAATGCTGCATATTGCGCTCCGTATACAGAAATATCCTTTCCACTATCGAAACCTTGTTTTTTTAATGCTTCAAGCACTTCTTTATTTCTGAAAAAAGAAGCTGATGATGCTAATTGCTTTTCAACCCAAGCACTATTTAATTTGCTTGAATTTGAAGTAATCTGATTGTAATAATCAGCCTGTGATTGTAAACGCGCTCTCTCTTCGTCTAATTTCTTCTCGTAGCTATCAACATATTTGACACCTCCATCAGATTTTTCTAACAAGTCTATAATAGCTTGATAACCGTCACCGAAAAAATCAGCTTTTCCAGCTGCATTTACTTGTCTTTTCAATTGCTGGTAATCCATTAAAACATCTCTTTTCGCGCTTTCAGAACCTAAAGAGTTTTCTATAGAGTTTGAAATCTGATCTGCTGCTGCTTTAATCTGTTTTGCACGTTCTTTACTTTGATTAATCTGTATTTCAAGTTTCTTGTCATGCAACTTAGCAAATGCGTTCGCAATGTTTAATGGTGTTGTAATGATAGACATTGCAGCACCGAAGAAGTCACCGCTCATGATACTTTGGAAAGCATTAGTCATACCACTACTAATATCTCCCATTACATCAACTGCAGTAGAGAATGTTTGGAAGCCTTTATTATTCTCGGTATCACCGCCAAATGCATTGATAGTTTCTCCTAATGTATCTCTAAATTGAGCCATTGATTCGGCAGCGTTTCCTATCATACCTAATGCGCTACCTATCATATCTTGACGCGCTTCTTTCTTCTTTTGATTATTACCCTCTTCTTCTGCTTTTTTGTAATCTTCTTTCGCTTTTTTAAAATCTTGTTGATACAACGCTTTTGCTGCAACTTTCATTGCAGGTGTCATTTTAGCATTCTTATCTACAGACTCTTCATTACGCTTAGCAGTTTCCATTTTGTTAGCAGCATCATTCTTACGCCCTATTGCTTGGTCGTATCTGGATTTTGTTATGCCACTAAGACCATTGAGAAAAACAGAATTATTCTTCCTATTCTCGTTAGCTTTTTGCGCTTGCTCTGTAATCTCTGTACGCTTTTTATTGTAATCATCAGCAGTAATAGTACCTTCTTCCAAACGTTGGTCAAGAATAGCAATCAGTTCTTCTGCAATTTTATTCGCATTATCAACTGCAAGACTATAGATGTTATTGAAGAGTTGACTATAATCTCCTCTCTTAGTAAACATCTCGTCCATTACTTCTCCTTTTTCCTTATTTGCATTTAAGGTGACTTGTGCTATTAATCTGTCTGATTGACTTTCAGGGATAGTCTCAGATATAGCTCTTTGCGCATTAGTTGTTTCCTTTATAGCCTTTTCTTGCTGAGGTCGTAAGGCTTCTATTGTTTTGTACTGCGTAGAGTTTTGGTAATTTGTTTGAGCCTTATTGTAAGAAACTGTAGTCGTGTTGTATGTATTGACTAAGTTTTGTCTTTCATTCTTCTGCTTTGGTGTCAAATCCTTACCATTCTTCTTGTCGAAGTCAGATATAGCAGCCTTTGCTTTATTCATAACTTCCAATGCTGAACGGAATGCGCGTCCAATATCAGAATTATCAAGTGCATTTTGCTCATTTTCAATCTGAACGCGTATACTTTCTTGATTTGCTAAAGCATTGTTATAAGTTTTTGTGGCAACCCGATTATTGTTTGCGCCCTCTTTTATGGTCGCAATATCACGCTTCTCTTTCTTTGATATATTATCAATACGCTCAGCATAAGAGAGAGAATCTTTGTATAAGTCAGAAACTAACTTGTCATTTTCGCTTCTTATTTCCTTTGCTACGTTTTGATAGGCTTCAACAATCTTCCATAAACCATTTGTTATTTCAGCGTTATTGCCAAAATGAACCTTTAACTCCATTTCGTTCATATTGAGAATATTGTCCATTTCTTTATTATCAACAACACGCCCTGTCTTGCGCGAAATATAGTTATATGCTCTCGATTGCAATTCTGTTTTTTGCTGCGTTCTATCTGTTCTATTAGAATCAATGCCAAACGTCATGATGCCTGCCATATTTCTATCAAGGCCACCATTAATAAGATTGATATACCTATCCCAAGCTTCTTCTGCACGTTGTAATTCTGTTTCAAGAATACTAACTTGCCTATCTAACTCATCTTTATCAACATTGAAGGAAATGTCGAATAAATCTGATTGCAATTCGTCTTTAAGGTTCTTTAAAGCGTCACTTTTAGGACTTATGCGTTTAGAGAGATTACTAATAAGTTCCTTGTACTTCTTATTAAAATCTTCTCGTGAAGTTACATTTTTCGGAATGTATTTAGCTGCAACTAATCCACTGTTGCGGATTTTATTTAAAGCTCCAATATCGCCATACAAATCTCGCAACTTTTCGTACAAATCCTTTACTTTTTTGAGTTGCTTAAATTCGTTCTGTAAGCGTTTTTCCTCATCACGCAATTTTCTATTTAGTTCTTTAGACTTATTCTTTGCGCTCTTATCATTACTCTTCTCTGAGTTCGATTTTTCGAGTTCTACATTGTAGAAATTTTTTAGAATGTCCTTATACCGATTTCTCTTATCTATTGCGTCTTGTAGTTCGGCTGCTTGCTTGTTACCATTCTTTTTATTGTATTTTCTTAGAGCGTCAATTTTGTCTGCTAAATTCTTTTGGTCATTTTGTAGTCGTGATATAGTTTCTAAAATATCTTCACCTTCTTTTGGGCCGATAGCTTCATATTTAGCCCTTGTAGAACGAATAATGTCATGCCCCCAATTTTTCCCGTCAAGAAAATCATTAAAATCACGTTGGAAGCCATTGGCCTTTATGTTTGGTTTTGAAAGACGAACAGATAAATTGATATGAAAATCTTTGCTATTGAAAACTCTCTGTATCTCATCAGCCAAGAAAGGCCATTTTGCTGATATTTCAGACTTCGCATTATCAAGTGCTTTCCTCATACCTGACTTTGAACCGTCTTTTAATCCTTCCTCTATCTGTTGCTTAGTTTTACCTTTAAACTCATCAGTGTATTCCGACATAGTATCTAATGCTTCTTTGTAGATACCAGTATCGAATAACCAAGTAGCACCCTTTGCAGGAGTCATTCTCGAAGTTAAATCAGCCATAACCATGTCAATTTTGTCTTGCGACCATTGTTGTTCCGTGGCCATGTCTTTAATTATTTTTTCAAACTTCATAAATCCCTTATTGTCTAAGTTATTGAAGTTTATACCAAGTTTTGGCTCATTCTTTGCTTTATCTTCAATGAACTTATAAAGGTCGTTAATATCGTTCTTGTATTCACTTATTTGTGTCTTTACAGATTTAGTAAAAGTTCCTCCATTAACAAATGCAAATCTAAAGTCATCAAATATACCAAAAAGTTTATCGTATGAATTAGTGCGCATTACATCATCATGCATTTCATAAACAAGTGCATTAAGGCTTAGAAGACCCTTCCTATATTCTTCAATAGCATTCCTATACTTAGGAACTTTCTTGTAAATATTATCAAGAGCCTTGTCTAATTTCTCAGGGTTTATATTATCTATTTCCTTACGAAGTTTTGACATTCCACCTATCATATCATTAAGATTATGTGAAGCAGTATCACTCCAAGGATACCATTCTTTAGTATATTCCATAGCATTATGGGCAATATTAAAGCTTTCACCACCACTTAGTGCTTTTTCTGCTTCTGCTGCATCTTCTAATGCCTGCTTATAATATTTTAATCGTTCTGTACGATTTAAAATATCATCTCCTGAAGTGACTACCCATCCAAGTTCTAATGGAGCATTTTCCAACTCTTCTTTGTATGTTTGTAGAAGTTTATCTATCGCTCTATCATCATTTGAATTGATTGCTATATCAATAGGGTTGTCCTTGACGAATTTTGAAAATTCTTCATAAGCTTGCTTAGCACCTTCTATACTATCTTTTAAATTTTTCTCAAACTCTTCTTTTTCTTGCTGCCAATTAAAAATCAACGAAATTATAGCAGAAATAGCTAAGAACCAACCATTAAAACCAGTTAACATAGTCTTGGCAAATTGACCAAATGAGTTTGCCAGACTAAGTACACCTATTCCACCTTTAATTGCTCCTCTATAAATATTCCCCAAAAGTGGTGTTGATTTCATTGAAGCTTTTTGCGCACTATCACCAAGTGATATTATACGCCTACTAAGCCACCCTATTTTATTACCACCTTCAATGATTTTTCTTATGCTATCTGAACTTACATTAGCACCCAAAAGGTTCATTCTTGCCCTTTGAAGCAATAACTCTCTTTGTTCAAAGCCCGTCATAGAAGAACCACCAGCATTTAATCCTGTACCTCTCAAAAGCGCTGGATTCACTGCTGCCGCCTTGCTATTTATAAGTTCTCTATTCCTTTCTCTTATCTTTCTAATAAGATTATTATATAGCTCTGTTTCTTCCCTTAGCGCAGTCTGATTTGCATACGAAGCAGCTAATGATGTTTTAAGCCCATTGGTAACACCATTAGTCATTGCATTTAATAGCCTATTTTTTGTTGAGAGTAAAGCGTAAAAAACTAATGCGCCAACTGCTATGTTGCTTAATAGCTTCCAATTTTTCACGAAAGCAGTCATAAAAGAAACTATCCCTTTTAGTATTCCTTTATTACCTGCCTCTATTTCAGAATACATAATCTCTATTTGGTCATGAAGGTTTGACCATTTACCACTCAATGATTCTGAAAGTTTCTCTTGCATATTATAGAAACGACCACCAGAATCAGTCATTTCGTCTAACACAGCCTTTACATCTTCAAAAGCGACTTCTCTATTTGAAATCATTTTAAAGATGTCGCCAGCAGAAACAGCTTCTCCTTTAAGATTAGTGAACCTTTTTGCGAGTGCATCTACCATAGGTATACCTGCTTCTGTAAATTGGCGCAATTCTTGTCCTCTTAAATAGTGTGCGGTAAAAACCTGACCATAAGCAAGAATTATTCGGCTCATATCAACACCTACACCTGCTGAAATATCTGCTAATTTCTTAGTAGTGCTAAATATATCTTTGTATTGGAATCCGAATGAAGTAAGTTGTTTGGTGTAATTAGTCAGTTCTCCAAACCTAAACGGAGATTTAACTGCGAGGTCTTTTATCTGAGTGTATAATGTATTTGCCTTATCCATGCTACCTAACATAGCGTTAAGGGCGAGTTTTTGCTTTTCAAACTCACCACCAATATTGATAAGGTTCATAAAGAAATCTTTCAGCACGTAAGCAGAGAATACATTCTGTAGCTGGCTTTTTAGCCATGACCCCTTATTACCGACTTCCGCCAATTTCTTTTGAAGTCTCTCTAATTCCTTTTCAAATTTTTCAGCGGATTTTTTTTGTTCTTCTGTAGCTTTCGCTTGTTCTTTTTGAGCAGATGATAATTTCTTTTGTTCCTTAGCAGATTTTTCTTGCTCTTTAAATGCCCTTGTTATCTCAGCTCTGCGAGAATCGCGTGCTAACCTTTCCCTTTCTTGTTGTTCTTTCCATAAAGCCGAACCTTTTTGAGCAGGTTGGTTTACAGTCATAACATTTTGCATATTACTCATACGAGCAATAGTAGCACGAGTAGCTTCTGCTTTTCTTGATAAGGCATCTAATTGCGCATTTAGTCCACGGATATAATCAAATACAGTACCTTCTTTTACGCCATGTGCGTTTCTTATCTTTTCTTTTATTGCTGCAATTTGGCTCTCATACTTATTAGCAATATCTGATAAAGTTTTTATGATATTACCATTATCCTTTGAGACAATTCTGTAAGATAAAGGATTTTCGCTGCCTACTCTTCTCTGTATCTGTTGATTCTTTTGAAGCTCGCTTCTGTATAAGCGCATTTGCTCATGAGCAACACGAATAGCGTTAGAGAGTTCTTGAACCTTACTGGCATTAAAACCAAAACCAGTAGAAGAAGTTTTTTTCATCTCTTGTTGAAGAGACAAAATTCTATCACGTGCAGCCTTTAAACCAATAGACATTTCTCCATTGGCTCTAAGATTAGAAAATCTCGTAACATTGCCTACTGCTTGCTGAGATTTTGATATAATCTTATCGTATGCTTTCTGTAATCTTTCTAATTCTTTTTGTTCAGAAGATACATCATTTGTACTACCACTTTTTTTCTTACTCGAGTTAGAAAGAGCCTTTTGGCCACCGCTTGCATTAGATGTCGTATTCTCTTTTATATTAACATCTATAGGCTTAGATAGTGCATTTTTAACTGCTTCCACTACACCACTCGTGTCAGCAGTTATCTTTGCTATATAAGTCCCCTTATCAATAGCATTCTGTATTTCTGAAGCTAAAGTAGATGTGTTTGCTTTAATGTTAATAGGGTATGACTTATCAGATGTAAATAACTTATCTACACTCTGCTTTACATCATTCGCGTTAATCTTTACTTTTATTTCTAAGTTAAGATTTTTAGATTGTCCTACTCTGCTTAATTCAGCATTAACATCTTTGATTAAGATTCTTGGCTTTATGGTTGCATTAAGGCTCTTAATCTTCGATTCAATGGATTTTACACCATTGCTCGTAGAATCCTTAAATTTTATTTCGTAGTATAAATCTCCGAGTTTACCCATTAGTTAAAATCGCTTAGGTTAATATTTAGTTTTTTTGTCGCGTCAGAATACTTTTTACGCCATTCATCGGCAGCCTTTTTAACATCGTCGCGTTTAGGTTTCTTCTCTTTGTTCTTGTCATCTTTTAGATTCTTATAAACTATGACGGGGGCATCAGATGTAAGCAGTTGAATTTGAGCCATAGTATAGCCCCAATAATAGCCCCACATCTTTACAACGTATAAACCCCAAAAGAAACTCTTAGGCTCTATTAAATGAGAATATTTCTCACCTAATGACCACGCAGCCCCGATTTCCGTTCTTGAAGGAAACGTTCGGTCTCCTTCCTCGTCATCGCCATCATCGTGTCCTTCATTCCTATCATTAATGTGGTAAGCAGATAATAATTCTCCGCACCCAGTTTTTTTTTACAAAGAGACATAAGTGGTAGATATTCTTCTTCGGTATATTGCTTTACGTAGTAAAACCACCTCCACAAAAACCAATAGAATAACTTTATTGTCCAAAATCCATTTAAGACAATTAGCGCAGCACATTTTGCTCCAACCTTACTTTCTTCTTTCTCTTCTAAGAAAACCTTAGATAATAGGTCTCGCACCCCACCATATATCCACTTCATTTTTACCTTTCTATTTCGTAAGTAGACAACATCTGTAGAGTCGTGGATAACTGCCTTTAAAAGTGCCTGAGCTTCATCATCAGGTTGCGTAATAACTTTTTCCTTAGCCATATAAATAAAGAAATAGCCCAAACGGAGGCTTGTAACCCCCCATTCGGGCTAAGGATTATAAAATCAAGCCTTAATTGACTTTGATGTTACTTCAACTTCTTGACTTTGTTCTTTGTCAGTCTGTTGTGTTACTTTTTTTTTAAAATGAAAATTTCATCGCCTGCAGAGTTTGCTCGCGGTGTCACTACGCACTTGAAATAAGCAGGGTTATCACCGTCTGCTGCATTCAAACTTGAAACAATGTGAGCATTAGGTAGTGCGATAATTGTAGAGTGGTCTTCTGAATACATAATTAGTGAACCCTTTACCACCTTTGGGTCAAGATCGTAGCCTTGTCCTTCAAATGTTGCACCTTCTTCAAATGCACCAGCAGTACCTTTTACCTGAGAATGCTTGTTAAGAAGTAAATCATTGATTACACCATCTACGCTCGCAACGTTGAATGAAATATCAGAGTCACCACGTTTGGTTCGTTGCGCCCAAATCTTACCAGTTGTAAGTTTAATTTGGGAAACGTCTGGAGCACCAGTATCGAAGCTAACACCGTCATCAAGCACGGGTAGCTCCATATCTACCGTTACGCTTGCTCCTGAAATATCAGCAGCAGCCATTTCTCCAGCCTTAAAGTAGACTTCCTTCATGCTCGAAAAGAGCGTTGCCAAAGAAGTAAGTTCAGTTGTTTTAGTAAGTGCCATATCTTACAAGATTTAAATTTTTATTTGTTTAAAAACGATTTTATTAAGCAATGGAGTCGTTTTGTTGTAAGCACGTGTTAACGCTCCTATTCCATTATATTCAAGAAAAGCGAAATATTCAACGCCTATAACTACAACCATAGACAATCCTTTTTTTTGTGCGCGGAAGTTCTTTAGGAAATCGATTGAAGTCTGTGTAGCAAACTCGTTACTTGTTTCAACTTTACCTTTAACAGCTCTTGGAGGTCCTTCAAACGGATTATTTAAATAAACCTTCTTGCCATATTTAATCTTCTTCATTAAAGCCTTCCTATCCTCTACCATTTCACCATTGACGTATTGTAACAAAGCACCGTCCTTGTAGATACCAACAGTGAAAGACGTTTCAGCATTGCCTGTAAAGCCAGACCATGTTTTTTTGCTAATAGCGTAAAGGATTATATGTGTAGCGCAATCATACATTCTATCTATGGCTTGTTGCTCAAAACTCTCCTTGAACAACTTTATTCCATTTCTGAATGATTTTAGATTGTCTGATAGATTGCTCATTGCTTAATTCTTAGATAAGTTAAAATAGACAGTAGTTCCAAGATTTGTAGGGTACGAATCTGTGATAAATGCGCCTTTTGTCAATCCAACCAAATCTACAACATCAACAAACATTCCTGCCGTGATACCGCCTACTTGCCCTGGTATTGATAATGCGTAGTCAGCTCTAACTACATTATCCTTACCATTAAAAGTTCGAATAGAAGAATTATCATATTTCCTACATTCGCCTTCGTAAACTACAATTTCCTTTCCACTGCTGAAATTGGTAGGTTCGTCTCTGTAGTATATTTTACACGTATGAGGCCACCTTGGATTACTAACTGCCATTTTAATACCTATCTGTAGTGTTTATAACTAATGATGCTTGAACGAGCCAAATAGTGAAACCATTACCATCATCACCATTTAACACAACTCTTGGACTTGTTAAAGTAAATCTATCTTCCTTTATAGGGAATAAATCAATTAACTTATCAAGCATTGATTGTAATAAATCAGTGGTAGAAATACCACCTTCTCTGTTACGAGAAATTAGATGAAAGTAAACTTGAGTTGACTGATAAGCACCATTGTTTATGATTTCAGAAGGTAGGCTTACAACAGATAAACTTTGTAATTGTTCACCAATACCATTCGGCCTATGCTCAGCATAAACTTTATCTCCTATAGAAGCTTCAGTTAACTTGTTGCATAAGACTTCAAGTACATTTTTTATGTAAAACCTAACCTTTTTCATTACTCAATTATATAACCTTTAGGACAATATCTGCGTGCTACACCAAAACTTGTAATCCTTACTTTGCTTGATGAAACATTTTCGCCATATAGTTTATAAATATCATTAGCCATTTGACGAAGATTCCTTTTATCAAACGCTGAACTCTGTGTTCCGCCCTCTTTGTGCTTCCACACGCCATCAGCATCTTCAACAGAACCTTGCACGCTTGGTGTAGAAGCACACCACATATAGAGGTCGGCTCTACATAAGTCTTTTGTCCTCTTGTCTAAAGTAGAAACATCTGTACCTGCTTCAACATTTCGGTCAATAAGTATGCTTGTAATTGCATTTTCCTTTACTGTAAAGCCTACAACTCCATATAGGTATTCTTCTATCGTTGTCATATCTTTTACGCGGTTACGGTGTAAATCTGCATATACTTAGGCATTTGCGGAACAAGCAAAATAGAAGTTTCACTTGTTACATACATAGCGTGGTTTTTTGAGTCGTAGAGTTGCGTGAGCAAAGTACGATTACCGTCAAACCATGCAACACGTGTTGCAGGGTCGTTCATTGAAAGTTGCTGAACAGATTTGATTGTACCAATCTGACCGTCTGGAATGAAAGAAACATTGCAAGGAGCAAAGTTTTCAATGGTTACAGGCTTCAATGCTTTAGCAGCTTCATCGAACTTATCTACTGCTGCCAAACTATCACGTGGGATAATTGTACAACCAATAATGCGTTCTATTTGCGTCTTTTTTGCTTCATCTGGCAAATTACCTGCGGCAGTTACTGCACTTGCATCAGTTACCAATGGATTCATTGATAGGCCAATACGTTTCAATACTGCGGTGTGCGTGTAAAGGTCATCAAGCAAATCTTGGGACATCTCAAAATGACCTGAAGGATAACCGAGTTTACGCATTGCTCTACGCTTCTTCTTTAAGAATTCCAACGGGTCGGCAGTAGAACCTTCATTTGCAGGTGTATGTTCACTCTTTGTCCACCACCTATTGGTTGTTGCAAGCGTTTCCTTGTTAGCTTCAGGAATGCCGAAATCGAAAGTTAAACCCTTCAAACCTTGTGGGTTATTCTCTGCGTCAATAGTAAATTGACCTGTAGAACAAATACGCATACGTTGGTGTGTTCTTGCATTCACATTAGCTTGAAGCAACTTATCAGTGCTTTCAAATAAAATGTCAAGAAGAGCATCACGAGTTTCTGTATTTAACGCTGCTTGACCGAATTTTTGGACTGCTATCATTCGCTCACGCAAAATCTTTCGGTTCATTGCGTAACGTGCCTTTTGCGTAGGAATGCGATTAGAGCCAGTTACAAATTTACCGAGACTGCGGTCGTATGGGTCGCTTTCAGAATCAACGTATGTAGGCAATGTCGTTATACCTAAATTCGTCTCTAACTGCTCGTATGTGTAATCTAACTGAATTTCAGGGTCCCATACAAAGCCGTCTGTTTGTTCTTGGTTGTATTTAGTTTTAAATCGGTCAACAAATTGTTGAAACGATACGTTACCAAGACCAAAAGCGAGGAGACTATAAAAATCTGTAGGTCTGTTATTCATATCTTAAATGTTTTTGTGTTTATTTTTCGCGAAGAGCATGAATTTCGGGAAGGACTGCAAAAACCTCATCAGGGATAGCTTCTTCAAGTCTATCTGCAAAGATTTTGCCAGCAAAAACAACTGTAGCAGTTGCATAAGTCGTGCCTTCTTCTACCCAAATATCGTTCTCCAAAAGGCCATTGATAGTTTTAGGTTCGACAGCGCCACTGCTATTAGATGTCGTTTTAACATCTTTCGCCTTAACAATTGTAGCTTCATGTTTCGCGTGGTCGAATTGAACCATAGAACCTGCGGGGATAACAGTTCCAACGGGAAACGATGAAAGATTCTTCACGCTACCACCACCAGGATATTTGTCCTTAACTTCGTACCAAATGTTCTTACCACTTCCATATTCTTTGTGGGTAGAACCAAATGTGTTAAAGCTGCTCATTTCTAAAATATTAATAGTTAATTCTTTTGAGTTGGGAATTTACCCTCACTCGCTTTTTTCTCAAAGAAAGCATCAAGAGATTTTTTTGTGATTTCATCATCTCCTAATCCGTTGTTTACTTCTCTTGGAGCACCGCCAGAACCAAAGCAATCTTTGTATTCTGCATCGTAATCTTTAAGAGTTTCTTCAACTGCTTCCTCTACAGGCTTATTGACATCAAATTTTTTTCTTGCCATAACCTGCTTCAATATATAGACGTTCTTTATACCCTTACCCTTAACTGCGTCACTCACTGCTTGTTTGTATTGCTGCTCATCTTTCAATGTCTTTTCATTGTCAAGCCTTTCTCTCAGTTTCGAGTTCTCGCTCTTGACTTCAGAAATCATTTTAAGAATTTCTTTAATAGAATCATCACTTGGTGAAGGTTTAGGCTTAATTGGTTCTGTTGGCTCGTTAGGCTTGTTTTTCAATCCTTCCGCAATGTCGTGGCTAAGTTGCCCCTCAACAGACTTAAGAATGCCTACATGTGATTCCAAGAACACATCGTTAATTTGTGAATC
>OHBD01001200.1_pt1 | contig 11846 bp, 5 predicted proteins | sample 1577291 | NCBI WGS metagenome assembly OHBD01 (sample SAMEA3879572, study PRJEB24766) | human gut metagenome | biome: human-associated habitat; feature: feces | place: USA | collected 1985/1987
GCGGAATGGGCAGCCGAGGAGCTGCGGGAGCGTGTGCCGCAGGCACCGAAGAAAAAGCTGCCGGTCAAGGAAAGACCTTCGACCTATGATGAGGTCGGGCATGAAACAGGGTTACCGTCAGAGCGGCGGGGAACGACGCCTGCGGAGCGTGCTGCCCCGAAAGACACCGGTGCGGAGCAGGCGGTTGACCACCGCGTGCCAGCAGAGAAGCAGCAGTTTGAGGCCCGTCGTCAATTCGTGGTGGACAAGCAGGAAAAGAAGTGGAGGGCAGAGCGACAGGCTCCACCCTCCACCGCAGACCCATTTGCGGTCTATGACGCAGACTGGGAGCCTGTATCTCCGTCGCACTCAGAAGCGCAGAGCAAAAGTCCCTTCAAGGAACGCAGGCCGCGCTCTGTGCAGAGATATAGCGGCAAGAACAAAACGGAAAAGCCGCCCAATGCACCCAAGGACAGACGCACCTTGCCCAAGGTGACGAAGCCTGTACCGTCAGCCGTAAAACCTTCCCAGCAGCCGCTTCGACAAAGGATGGTGCAGACGAAAAAAACTGCAAAGACGGCGTTTGAGGCGTTCAAGCGTACTGCCGTGATGGTACACCGTGCGGCTGCCACGCTGATTTCTGCTGTGACCGGCTTGATCGGCGGCACAACGCTTTTGCTTGCGCTTGCGATCATCATTGTTATCGCAGCTGTGGCCAGCTCACCCTTCGGCCTGTTTTTCGCCGCGGAGCGCAATGCTCCCGATACCGTGTCGGTGGCAGAGGCTGTAACGCAAGTGAATATCGCCTATAATACAAAGCTGGAAGAATTGCAGACCGGGAACTATGACAGTATTCAAATCCACGGACAGGCCCCGGACTGGCCGGAGGTGCTGGCCGTGTTTGCCGCAAAAACCGCAGGAGCAGACGATGGCGTGGATGTGGCCACACTGGACGCTGACCGGGTAAGCCGTCTGACTGCGGTGTTCTGGGACATGACCGAGATCACAACGGAAGTGGAAACGATAGAGCATTCTGGAAGTGGAGATGATGATGGCTGGACGGAGTACATTTTGCACATCACCATCACGCCAAAAACAGCGGATGATATGCGGACGGCCTATGCCTTCACCCGTTATCAAAACGATGCCCTGGACGAGCTGCTGGCTGACCGGGTGGCGCTGGCTTCACTGGCCTCCAGTCTGACGATCACCAATGCGGATGCGGCGGAAGTCCTTCAGAACCTCCCGGATGACCTCTCACCGGAGCGTCGCGCCGTGGTGCAGAACGCGCTGACGCTCTACGGCAAGGTCTCCTACTTTTGGGGCGGCAAGAGCCTTGTTCTCGGCTGGGACTCCCGCTGGGGACAGCTGCGGCAGGTCACGGCGGCGGGCAGCTCCACCACCGGCACCTACCGGCCCTACGGGTTGGACTGCTCTGGCTTTGTCGATTGGGCCTTTTACAATGCCACAGGCGGAAGCTATATCATCGGACATGGCGGCGGGGCCACCATGCAGCACAGCTATTGCACCGATATAAGCTGGCAGGACGCCCGGCCCGGTGACTTGGTATTTTACCCGGACAATTCTCATGTTGGCATCGTCTGCGGACGAGACGAAACCGGGAAGCTGCTGGTGATCCACTGCGCCAGCGGCGCGAACAATGTGGTCATCACCGGGACAAGCGGTTTTGCGTCTGTTGCAAGGCCGGATTATTACGGAGAATAACCACTGTCGAAATGTGTCTCAAATTGAGCCACATTATTATTCAGGCCCACACTGCCTTTTCGGGCGGTGTGGGCCTGCTTTTTTATAAAAAGATGGAGACGGAACATAAAATGCTCCGTCTCCGCAGTTTAAGCATAAAGTTGAGTGTCTCACTCTTTCGAGCTGACAAGATAGACCTTTTGCTAATTGTATTTTAGCAAATTCTCTATGCCATGTCAATGTCTATCCGCAAATATTATATGCAGAGTTCAATCGTTCTGACATTGCTTTTCGGAAGAAGTTTTTTCAAGCTGAGCGGTCAGTTCCGCAATTTTCTGCTGAGCGGCTTCAAGAGCGGTTTGCAGTTGGCTGATTTGCTGGCGTCCGTTCAGTATCTCTGTATTCTTAGACTGCATTTGAGGGGCCGCGAGGATATATGCCAGCTTTGTTCGGATGCAGTCCAGCAAATCCATGCCATCTGTAAAGGTATCTGCACCGTGGATTGCATTTTGCCGTGCAATTTCCTGCCTGTCCACGATATAGCTTTTTACATTGCAGCGCAGATTGCTGATGATACGGTCTTTGTGTACGGATTTGATTTGATGGAGATTGATGATCGTGTCTTTCGGAAATACGGTGCCGTCTCTTTTGGCTTTGATGATGACCTCTTCAATGTCGGCAGAAAAGCTATTGGGGCTGTCGTCAGAGGTGGTCGGTGCAACGATCACTGTGTTTGCAAAGTTGTAAAGAACAATGGCTGGGTGTGGGAAGGATAGCTCCGTCTGGATATTGCCGCAACCGAAGTCCACAAAGACTTTATCTCCCCACTTATAACGGTAAGATTTCTTCTTGCTTTTAGGAGCAAGGATGCCGGCGGAATTATAAAAGTCGTTCCAAAGTATAAATGGAATTGCCTGAACATTCTGGCAGGATCGAACCAGCGACTCCGTATCTGACAATGTAGAGCCTAACTCAGCGGCGCTGTCCGGGCTATCCGCACATTTCTTGAATTTTTCAGTGGCTAACAGCTGCCTCAGTAATTGCTTGTTGATTGGCATGACAGCACCTTCCTTTGTGCTTTGTTTGCATTATTATATGGGAAATTGTCTGCTATGTAAAGGTATTGGGCGGTATTGTCGAGGATTGTAGAAAATAGTAAGGGAACAACCCACTGTCGAAATGTGTCTCAAATTGAGCCACATTATTATTCAGGCCCACACTGCCTTTTCGGGTGGTGTGGGCCTGTTTTTATTTTGCTCTAAAACAATAGCGGCTGCCAACGAAAATGCCGGTAACCGCTACTTGAAGGATACAACATCGTTCGGAGTACAGCCAATGATCTTGCACAGCTTCTCCAAGGTAAGCATGGTGATGTTTCCGCCCTTTTTGAGGGAGTCGAGCGTGTGATTATCAATGCCGCTCTGCAAAAGCTGGTATTGCGTCACATTGTTTCGTCTCATGGTTTCCCACAGCGGCCCGTAATCGACTATCTCCATCACCACATTTCCTGTCTGATAAAGAAATTATATGTGGTATTCTGAGAAAACCATATTGTGATTATACCCACAATGCAGTAAAATGAGAGGTAAGTCAGATACGGGGCTTGGCGCACAAATCGTCGAAAAATGCGTCTCAGTTTGAGACGCATTAAAAGCTATTTCGATTTTATGATCCTGTCCGGGAATACGGAAGCGTTGATAAGGTCAGCGGGATCGACCTCCAGCGCATCAGCAATATCGAAGAACACATCCAGCGAGAAGCTGTGAGCCATGTTCGGTGCTTCAATCGTGCTGATGAGTGAGCGGCTGACACCGGCCTTCTCGGCCAGCTTCTCCTGTGACAGACCACGCATTTTACGGAGCGCCGCAATGGCGATCCCAAGCTGTATGAAACGGTCACGATTTTTGAAGGAAACTTCTTTGCTCATGCGGTGTCCTGCCTTTCTGATGATAAGCAAATTATACGGTTTCCCAAATCTCTTTTCTGTATGTATCAGAGAGCTATTGATTTAATTAGTGAGCAATATTATAGTATAGGAAAGCACATGACGGAATTGGTGAGTTGCGAAATAGAGAGAGGACGCAGTTATGGAGAACTATCGTTGTGCGATCATAGGCCAGCATCCCATGCGGTTTCCGTGGGGCTTTGACGAGGAAGATACCCAATGCCGCCGGATGAAGCTGGAACTGGCTCAGTGCATTATGGAACTGCGTCAATGTGGAGTGACAGAATTTCAAGTTGCCTGTGACCCTGGCGTGGGATTGTACGCCGGGGAAATCGTCAATATCACGAAGCAGAATGACGAGGCCATGCGCCTTGTTTGCGTAACCCCTTTTGAAGAACAGGCTACCAAGTGGACGCCGCAGCTCCGGGAGCGGTACTTCAATATGCTCGCGGGATGCACGGAACTGGACTGCATCGACTTCCATAAGCAGCCTGACGCCCAGCTTTTGGCCTATCAGCGGATCATCAAACAGTCGGGCGTGGTGCTGGCCGTCTATGCCCCCGACCTTGCGGATGGGAGCGCCGAGGATAAGGCTGTGTCCTATGCGCTTGCACTGGGCAGACCGGTCATGCTGATTCATCCCGAAACTCTGAAAACAAAATGGCTGAATGTGCCCACTGAAAAGGCCCCCGGATAGACTGTCCCGCAACCAAAATCACCGGTCTCATACTTTGGAACGATTTACATTTCCGTCAGGGGCTGTATAATAAACATAAATGATTATAAATCGTGTCGAAAGAAGTATTGACAAGGGGGCGTGCCCCCTTGTCCCGTAGGGTTCCCCTACGGGACAATTCCACTCTGGTGCAAGGGAGGGACACGCTTGCAGGACAACATCATCGTAAAATCGTCCGTTGAGAAGCAGTTTGACCGTTTTCTGCGGCAGGGGCGCGTGCTCTTTTTCAGCGCACCCTGCGGCTTTGGAAAAACGGCGGTGGCGGAGGCGCTGCTGTCCAGCCGGGAGGTATTGCGCCTGCCGGCGGACAGTGCCGGCTTCAAGCTGCCCTCTGCGGAGACTGACTGGCAGATCTTACTGCTGGACGATTTGCAGGATATGCAGGAGGAGCAGGACTGGAATGCCCTGTGCGAACTGATCCGTGCCTGCCCCGAGCGCCGCTTCGTCCTGCTCTCCCGCGGCACGCCGCCGGGGAGCCTCATGGCCTTTCAATACACGGGCCTGATGACGGTGCTGGAGGCCGACGACCTGCTCTTTGATGCGGACGATGTGCGGCGGCTGCTCCGGCTTTACGGCGTGGAGGCGGCAGACAGTGAGATCGACGGAATTTTGAAAGAATCCGTGGGCTATCCGCTAGGCGTAGCCATCACCGCCCGGTGCATGTCCCCGGACAAGCCGTGGACGCCGGAGTTGGTGGCGCGGGTGTTCCGGGAGGTGTTTCTCTACTTTGAAACCGCCATCTACCGGCGCTTTGACCTGCCGGTGCGGCGCTTCCTGTTGGAGCTGGCCCCCTTTGAAAGTTTTGACTTGGAAATGGCGCGGATGGTCAGCGGCGATCCCCGTGCCGGCGAACGGCTGGACTGGCTTCTTCGATACACCACTATGCTGCGCTGCGACGACCGCCAGCACTATCACTTCTGGTCCGGTTTCCGGGAGTTCCTTCTCTGGGAGATGGAGCGGGAATACACAGAGGAAAAGCGCAAAGCGCTCTTCAGCCGGGGCGGGCTGTACTATGAGCTGAAGGAGGACTACGCCCACGCCCTGGAATGCTACACCAGATGCGGCGACCACGCCAAGGTCTCCGAGCTTCTCGTCCGCAACGCGGAGCTGCACCCCGGCATGGGACATTACAGCGAAATGGAAAAATATTACCGCAGTCTCCCGGAAGCGGAGATCGCGGCATCACCCGCGCTGATGCAGGGCATGAGTATGCTCTGCGCGCTGGCCATGGATTACGACGGCTCCCGGCGCTGGTATCAGGAATTGCAGGAATTTGCCCGGCGGTGCGGCAAGGACGACGCCGCGGGCAAGCAGGCCCGCAGCCGCTTGGCGTGGCTGGACATCTCCCTGCCCCAGCGGGGCGTGGAGGGGCTGACGGAAACCATTCCCGCCGTGTTCCGGCTGATGACCAATAAAGAGGTCTCCCTCCCCTCCTTCTCCGTCACCAGCGCACTGCCCAGCATCATGAACGGGGGCAAGGATTTTTCCGCCTGGAGCAAGCGGGACGACCTGCTCTACCAGACCCTCCGCATCCCGGTGGAGGCCATACTGGGGCGGGACGGCGTGGGTCTTGCGGAATGCGCCGTTGCCGAAAGCAAATTTGAAAAGGGCGAGAACATCACCGGCCGGATGCTGACCATCCTCCCCCGCATCAGCGAAATTCACCAACGCGGCACGCCGGACATGGAGTTCGCCGTCAACGGTCTGCTGGCGCGAAGCCTGCTGGCAGCGGGGCAGAGCGGGGACGCCTATCGCACCGTCGAATCCCTCCGGACAAAATTTGCCGAGGAGGGGCAGGAGCGGTTCCTGCCCAACATGGACGCCATGCTCGTCCGGATCGCCCTTCACACCGGCGACCTGGATTACGCGGACACCTGGTACCGGGAAAAGGCGCCCAGAAATCCCATGCGGATCAACATCATGAAGCGCTACCAGTACCTGACCCAGGCCATGGTGGAGCTGGCGGACGGGAAGCCGGGGGCGGCAATGCTGACCCTCTCCCCTCTGGAAGCCTACATTCAGAACTGTGGGCGGCACATCGACGGCATCCACCTGAATGTCCTCACCGCCATTTCCTTATATAGAAGTAAGGACGAGACCTGGCGGCAGCGTCTGACCGACGCGCTGGACGCGGCAGCGGAGTACCGCTTCATCCGCACCGTCAGCGTATACGGCACGGCGGTGCTGCCGCTGCTGGAAGCGCTGGACTGGGACGGCAACAAAGCATGGCGCAAGCGGCTGATGGCGGCGGTGCGGACGCAGGCGGCGTTCTACCCGCATTTCCTCGAACCCCGCCTTGCCCCCGGTGAGGAGTTGACGCCCACGGAGCTGCAAATTCTGCATCTGCTCTGCGCGGACAAGTCCAACGCCGAGATCGCGCAGATCATGGATGTGAAGCTGCCGACCGTGAAGACCCACGTCAGCCACATCCTCGACAAGCTGGACGTGAAGCGCCGGGCGGAGGCCAAGACCGCCGCGAAAAAGCTGTGGCTCATTCCGGATGATCTGTAAAAGCTGTGCCTGTGCTAAAACGGGCTGAATATAAACCCTATACGCATATCCTAAAGGAGGATCTTATGAAAAAACGAGTATTGAGTATGCTCATGGCGCTGACGCTCTGTCTGACGACGCTGCCCACGGCAGTCTTCGCCGACGTCACGGAGAACGGCGAAGGAAGCGGCGGGACGCACTACGTCGCGGAGAGCGGCGGGACGCAGTATGAAACGGTGCAGGAGATCTTGGACAATATGGAGGAAGGCGAGATCACGCTGCTCGACAGCGTCACGGAAGACCTCACCGTCTACGCCGCGACGACCATCCACATGAACGGGCACAGCATCACCGGCAATATTGATGCCACGGACAGTCTGACGCTGAACGGCGGCACGGTCGATGGTACTGTGAAGGTAGACGGCGGCACGCTCAACATGACCGCGCCCGCCGAAGCGGAAGCGGCCATTACCGGCGGGCTGAACGTGGTTTCCGGCTCTGCTTCTGTCAGCGGCGCGAAGGTCGGCGTGAAGGGCACGCTGTACTTCGATGGCACGGATATGCTGATCTCCGGCGCAGTGAAGGCGGTCGAGCTGGATAGCGCGGCAGAGCTTGCCGCCAAAACGCTCTACGGCTCCGCCACAGTGAACGGCGATACCGCTGCGGAAGCTGGCTTTGACACCGATACCTATAAAGTAGGCGGCGAAATCGCAAAGAAGCTGACCAACAAACAGGTGGGCAGCACCACACCCGCAGCGCCGAGCCTGACGCTGACCGAAACGAGCAAGAGCCTTACCGCGGGCAAGACCGCCGTGTTCACTGCCAATTATACCGGCACGGACGCGCTGAACGCCTATGTTCAAGGCAACGCGGTCAATGGCTACTTTACCATCAGCCAGAAGAACAACGGCGACGGCACTTATACCGTCTCCGTCAAGATCGATGAGGAAACGCCCGGTGGCACGTACACGCTGTTCGTTCACGAGGTGGGGAACACCTCCGTGCAGGCAAGCGCCACCATCACCGTCACCGGCTTGCAGGATGCAGCCGAGGTGAACGGCAAACAGTACAAGTCTCTCCCCAGGGCGCTGAACGCGGCACGGGACGGCGACACCGTCAAGCTGCTGGCGGACCATGTGACGGATGCAGACGCCCTCAATGCGCTCGGTGAAGATTTTACGTTCGAACAGTATGCTTCCATCGTACCCGTTGTTACCAAAACCCTGACACTCGATCTGAACCACAAGACGGTCGACTACCTCGAGGTTGGATTCACAGAGACTAACGAGGAAACGCAGAAAAAAGAAACTCTCGCGACAGGCAACCTGACTGTTACAGGCGAGGCCGCTTACGGCAGAATTTCAAATCTCATGTTCATGGCCGGCGCACTGGACATCCGGAGCGGCGAGATCGGCGGTTCAGGATGCGCGGGACTTCTCTGCGACGCGAACAGTGGCTCCGTGACCGTCAGCAACGGCACGGTGTATGGCCTCACCGTATTGGAGGGTGCTTCCGTCACCGTCAATGACGGTTCCAATCACGCGGGTGAATGGGTTGTCGGTTCCGGCGCTACGCTGAAAATTACGGACGGCACGTTTGGCGATGTGCAGTTCACGCGCAACGGAACCATTGCCATCAGCGGCGGCACGTTCAAAAGCATTAAGAGCTACATCGCAGAAGAGTTGCAGCCGCTCATGTCCCTGTTGGATACGCAGAAGGTGCACGCTTTCTACAAGGGCGACAACGTGCAGGACGGCAATGCAACGGAGCTGGCCGACGTAACCGTCAAGAAGCACACCCACACCATGGTGAACAACAAGTGTGCCTGCGGCTTTTCCTGTACCCACAAGAATACAGACGGCACAAGCACCATCGACAAAGACGGCAAGTGCACGGTCTGCGGGACACAGTTTGCGGCCGGCATCGGCGAAACCTATTATACCGATGTGCCGTCCGCGCTGGATGCGGCAACTGACGGTCAGACCGTCAAGCTACTGGCAAACGGGATGCTGCCTGACGGCATATATGTCAGCAAGACTCTCACGCTGGATTTGGACGGACACAGTCTGAGCGGATACAGCTTGAATGTCGGCGGTCTTACGACCACGAGCCAGGTTCGCACCGGCAACCTGACGGTCATTGACAGCAGCGGCGGCAACGGCGCGGTGGGAGTGACCGTGCGGGACGGCGGTACACTGGTATTCAATCCAGAGAACGACAATACCACTTTGCTCCAGCTGGAGGTTTGGGGCGGCACAGTCGAGCTGTACGGCGGAAAGATTTCGAGAAGCGGTCTGCGGCTGAATAATAACATCACATTGGGCGATCTGCTTCCCGGGCAAGCGGGACTGGCTTACTATCGTGGTGACACGCAGCTCACGCTGGAGGAAGCCGCTTCCCAGACCTGCGACCTGGTGATAAAGTTGTGCAGCCACGGCGGCAAGAACGGCTTTGATGGCACCAACTGCCCCTACTGCAACGCGCCCGCGGTGGCTGAAACAGCCTTGAACGGTAGCGAGGGTGGCCGCCTGCGGCGGAGATTTGCCGACTTGCAGACTGCCCTTGACGCGGACAGAGACGGCGGCTCGACCCTCAGTCTGCTGACCGACGTTACTACCATCAACGGCACCCGGGACACCGGCATAGATCTGAACGGCCATTCAATCCACGGTACGGTAACCGTCAAGGCCGCCACAGGCAATAGCACCACCTTGAGCAACACGAAAAACACGACCACGGTCAGCATTGATAAGGTCGTTGCCTACAAGGGTGCAAAACTCGCCGGGTCGGGATATCCCGCCGTGATCGGCACATTGACATTAGCCGATACCACGCAGTGGAAGGATATCCTGCAGCAGCCTACCCGCCTTGGCTTCAAGGTCAAAAACGGAGACGGTACTTACAAGTGGTACGCCCCGAATGATGTCAAAGGCTCGCAGTTGAACAACGTTATTATCAATAGCCTGCCCATCACCACCAAGACCTTGAATCTGAAGGTCGATGGCAAGAACCTGACCGGCAGTAACCCGAAGGTGGAGCGCGGCACGACCGTCCGGCTCTGCGCCAGCTGCAATACGAAGGGCGCGGATGTATACATCTACATCGGGGAAATCATTGGAAACAACGATCCCACATACACATACAGCCAGAAGAAAGCTGAATATAAAAAGATTGGCAGCAACTGGTACTACGTTGTAGACCTCGACGCTAACACGATCGGAAGCTACGACATTTATTTCACCGCCACCAAGGACGGCTATTCGGTGACGAGCAGTCACAAACAGCTGACCGTCACCAAGCTGAATCTCAGCAAAGCCGTAATCACGTTCCCCAACGGCAATGAAAGTGTCTATCAGCCTTATAACACCACCACCGGCGTGCCGCCCTATGTTGTAACGTACAACGGCAGCGAGCTGAAAGCGGGAGTTGATTACACCGTCGTCCGCGGCGATTCCCGTTCCACTGTCGGCACCGCCACTCTGACCATCAAGGCGACAGACGACGGCGACTACACCGGCCAGAAAACCGCCAGATGGACGGTCGCAGCTCACAAAGCAACGATCTCGGTCGGCGACATCATAAAGGCATACGATGGCACAACAGACCTGCCCGCAAACGCGTCGATAAAGCTTAAGAGTGCGGATTCCCGCTATGCTCCTTCCGGCGGGCCACTTCCTCTGGTGGCTGGTGAGGATTACCAGATACTCAATGCCAGTTATGATTCCGCCAATGCAAGTGAGGACGAAAAGACCGTCTCCTTCACCATTAAGCTGACGGATAGGAACTATACCTTTGAAGACGGCACAACGCAAAAGGATTTTGTGCTGAACGGCGCGGATGTGTCGCAGACTTTCAAGATCAATCAGGCCACTGTGACCCCGAACGAGATCACGCAGTACGTTTTCAACGATTTGGCAAAGACCTACGAAATCGATTTGAGAACGCTCCTGCCGGAGCTGCCTGTAGGCTGCGAGTACGGCAAGATCCATAATCGGGGCTGCGATTACCACTTTACGGATAGTACTTACCTCGACAGCAGCAACCATATATTCGTGTCAAACGAAGGCATTCTGACTCTGCCCATCGCGGCCGCGCACAGCGCGAATGTGAACGATCAGATCGGCACTTTGACCGTTCCGATTGTAAGCACGAACTATCAGCCGTTCGAGCTGACCATCAAGGTCGTCATTGGCCAGAGGATCCCCCTCGATCAATCGGGCGTCAGCGTCAGCGCGACGGATATCACCTACGGCCAGACGCTGGCAGAGAGCACACTCACGGCCACGGGTTCGATGATCTGCCCCCGCACACAGGCCGTGATTCCGGGTACGTTCGCGTGGAAGGACGGCACCATCAAGCCCAACGCGGGCAGCTATGACGCCGAATGGACGTTCACCCCGGCGGAAGGCTACGAAGAATACGCCCCCGCGACCGGCACCGTGACCGTCACAGTCGAACCGGCAGAGCTGACGGGAGTTTCCGTGAGGGCATCCAGCACGTATTACACCGGAAAGCCGCAGCACGCATCGACAATCGCGTTTGGGCAAAGTGTAGACGGCACTACCGTGACGTTCACCTACAGCGACAAGGGAGACGGCGACTATACTTCGGACGGACCGACTTTCACCGACGCAGGCACGTACACCGTTTACTACAAAGCGGAAGCAGCAAACCACAAAACGGCTACCGGTACGTTCACCGTAACCATTGCCCCGCTGCCGATCAGCCTTCTCTCCGTCGAAAGAATCTCCAAGTCCTACGACGGCACCGCAAATGTCACGCTTACCGCGAGCAGGCTGACGTTCTTCAGCAAGACGGCCAGTCGTTCGGGCATTATACTTCCCGATACGGCGCTCACCTTCTCTGACGCCCAGTTTACCATGAAGCAGGCGGACGGGAGCTACCTGCCCTCGCCGGAGGCCGGAAACGGAAAGGCCCTTTCCTTCACCATGACGCTTGCGAACGACAACTATGTGCTTGAACGCGAGCCGG
>OHBD01001209.1_pt1 | contig 11774 bp, 11 predicted proteins | sample 1577291 | NCBI WGS metagenome assembly OHBD01 (sample SAMEA3879572, study PRJEB24766) | human gut metagenome | biome: human-associated habitat; feature: feces | place: USA | collected 1985/1987
CTGGACGGCTACACTTGCCGCCACGGCCTTGGCTACAGCGTGATTGAGGGCAGGAAAAACGGCATTTTTGCTGCCCAGACGCTGCTTGTCCCCCAGGGTGAAAACTGCCTGCTCATCCGGCTGACGCTGAAAAACGAAACCGGCACAGAAAAGACGTTGGACGTCTTCCCGTATGTTGAGTTTTGCCTATGGGACGCAATGGACGACGGCTCCAATTTCCAGCGGAATTTCTCCATCGGCGAGATGGAGATTGAGCCGGACGCGATTTACCACAAAACGGAATACCGGGAGCGGCGGAACCACTACGCCGTCCTCTGGGCAAACCGTCCCTATGACGGCTTCGATACCGCCCGCGACGCATTCATCGGCCCCTACGGCTCCCCCGCCATGCCGCAGGCCGTTGCCGCCGGACGCTGTACCAATTCCGTCGCCCACGGCTGGGCGCCGGTGGGCGCGATGCAGTTCCATGTGACGCTGCTTCCCGGCGAGGAGCAGACGCTGGTGCTGGGTCTTGGCTATATCGAGAACCCGGAAGCCGAAAAATTTTCCGCTCCCGGGGTGATCAACAAGGCGCGCGCCCGGGAAATGATCGCCCGGTATCACACGCCGGCGCAGTTTGACAATGCAATGGCTGCGCTCCGCGCCTATTGGGACGGTCTGCTTGCCAATTATCATGCCGTCACCGGCGACGAAAAAGTCGACCGGATGGTCAATATCTGGAACCAGTATCAGTGTATGGTCACATTCAACATGAGCCGGTCTGCCAGTTATTTTGAAAGCGGTATGGGGCGGGGCATGGGCTTCCGGGATTCCTGCCAGGATCTGCTGGGCTTTGTCCACATGATTCCCCAGCGCGCAAGAGAGCGCATTCTGGACATTGCCGCCACCCAGTTCCCGGACGGCAGCGCCTACCACCAGTATCAGCCTCTTACGAAGAAAGGAAATCTCGCGGTCGGCAGCGGCTTCAACGACGATCCGCTGTGGCTGATCGCGGGTGTGGACGCCTACCTGCGGGAGACCGGTGACTGGACGATTCTGGACGAAACTGTGACCTTCGACTGCGACCCGGACAACACCGCGCCGCTTATGGAGCATCTGCGCCGCAGTTTCCGGTTCACCTGCACGCACCTCGGCCCCCACGGCCTGCCGCTGATCGGCCGCGCCGACTGGAATGACTGCCTGAATCTCAACTGCTTCTCCGCCCACCCGGGGGAGAGCTTCCAGATCACCGGCCCCAGCAAAGGGCCTGTGGCAGAGTCCGTGTTCATCGCAGGCATGTTCGTCAAGTACGGCAGGGCGTATGCCGACATCTGCCGTCACCTTGGTCTGGACGCGGAAGCGGCAGAGGCCGCAGACGCAGTTGCGGAGATGGAAAAAACCGTGCTGGGCGCAGGCTGGGACGGTGCCTGGTTCCGCAGAGCCTACGACGCCTTCGGCGCACCGGTCGGGAGTAACGAATGCGCGGAAGGGCAGATCTTCATCGAGCCCCAGGGCATGTGTGTCATGGCCGGCATCGGCAAGGAAACCGGCGAGGCAGCAAAAGCGCTCCGGAGCGTAGAAGATCGCCTCGACAGCAAATTCGGCATTGTTCTTTTGCAGCCTGCCTACACGAAATACTATCTCAATCTTGGCGAAATCAGCTCCTATCCCCCGGGATACAAGGAAAACGCCGGTATTTTCTGCCACAACAACCCCTGGATCACCTGCGGGGAGGCCGTCCTGGGGCACGGCGCCCGCGCGTTTGAAACCTACCGAAAAATCTGTCCGGCCTATCTGGAGTCGGTCAGCGAAATCCATCGCACAGAGCCATACGTCTACAGCCAGATGGTCGCAGGCAAGGACGCGCCGACCTTCGGCGAGGCCAAAAACAGCTGGCTCACCGGCACGGCCGCCTGGACGTTTGTATCCATTTCCCAGGCGATTCTGGGTGTACAGCCGGAGCTGGACGGACTGCGGATCGATCCCTGCATCCCGCCGGAATGGAAAACCGTCACGCTGACACGGCGCTTCCGGGGCGCACAGTATCACATCACCATCGAAAACACGGACGGCGCGGAGCACGGCGTGAGGGCGCTGTACGTGAACGGGAAGCCGCAGGAGGGGAATCTCATTGCCCCCGCCGCGCCGGGCAGCGTCGTTTCGGTGCGCGTCGTCATGGGGAACTGATATGGCATTTTGCAAGGATTTTGTCTGGGGCGCCGCTTCCAGCGCCTACCAGACAGAAGGATTCCCCACCGCGGACGGCGGCGGGGAGAGCGTCTGGGACGTATTCTGTCGGAAACCGGGCGCCATAGCGAACGGGGAAGACGGTTCCGTCGCCTGCGACGGCTATCACCGCTTTGAAGATGACATCGGCCTGTTGGCAGCGCTCGGCCTTCGCGCATACCGTTTTTCCGCGAGCTGGGCGCGCATCGACCCAACCGGCGACGGTCGCTGGAACGAGGCAGGTCTTCGCTATTATGACCGCGTGGTGGACTGCTGTCTGCGGCATGGCGTCACGCCATGGATGACGCTCTATCACTGGGAGCTGCCCCAGGCGCTGGAAGTTGGGGGCGGCTGGCTGCGCCGGGAGACGGCGGAGGCATTTGCCCGCTTTGCGGGTATGATGGCACAGCATTTTGGTGACCGCGTTTTCCATTTCATCACGCTCAACGAGCCGCAGATCGTTCTCAAGCTCGGCTATTGCGATGGCATCCACGCACCGGGCAGGCGCTATCCCCTGCCGCGGCTCGTGCAGTGCTGGAAAAACCTGATGCTCGCCCACGGGCTTGCGTTCCGCGCGATCCGAAGCACCGCGCCAGACGCGCAGATCGGCATCGCTTCCACCGGAAAACTCTGCTATCCCCACGCCCCCGCCGACGAGGAAGCGGCACGCAACGAGACCTTCCGTCTGACGGATACCGATTGGATGTTCACCCATCCCATCACACTTGACGCAGTGTGCTTCGGCCGCGTCGAGCCGGAAGCGGGGGCGCTTTCGTCGCTTATGCGGAAAATTTCACCGGAGGATTGGGACATCATGCACGCCATCCCCGATTTCATCGGCGTCAATTCTTATAACGGCAGTGAGATCGCAGCCGATGCAGACGGGTGGCCGGTCTATCTTCCGCGCCCGAGGGGCTTCCCCTGCACCGCCCTCAAGTGGCCGGTCACACCGGAGATCATGGAGTATGGCTACGCCTTTCTCTACGAGCGCTATCAGCTTCCTCTTTACGTAACGGAATGTGGTCTGAGCTGCAATGACCGGATCTATCTCGGCGGGCAGGTACACGACGCCGACCGAATCGATTTTCTGCACCGTTACCTGCTTGCACTTCGCAAAGGCAGCGAACGCGCCGACATCCGCGGCTTTTTCCACTGGTCGCTGACCGATAATTTTGAGTGGCACAGCGGCTATGCAGAGCGCTTTGGTCTGATCTATGTCGACTATCCGACGCAAACAAGAATCCCGAAGGAAAGTGCTCACTGGTTTGCGCAGATCGCCCGGGAGAACGGTAAATCCCTATAAATTATCTGCTCTGCACCTTCGACAGTAAGCGCTCAATAACCCCCGCCCTTCGTCCTGGAATCGACGGGCTGGCCGCTGTGGTGACCCAGCAGTATGGCGCAATTGAATGAAGAAAGTCTGTTCCTGTTCTGTGGCCGCCGGACAGACCGAATTAAGGCACTGTATTGGACAGGAGACGGCTATATTCTTCTGTACAAGCGCCTGTCCAACGGTAGATTTCAACGGCCCAGGTCAGAGGCAGAGCTGAAGCTGCTGGATTCCCAGAGCTTTCGCTGGCTCATGGAAGGGCTTCACATTGAACAGAAAACGGCCATCCGCAAAGGAAAACCGAAGGATTTATTCTGACAAAAATACTCTTGAAATTGCATATTTTCTGTACTTTATCCTGGATTTATGGTATCATAAATCCAGGATAAATCTACTTTTTAGGGGTGCAAGCTATGGCCGCGGAGAATAAAAAAAGTACATACACCGCCGCGTAAGTGGCTGCATTGGAAGATACCATCGCAAAGCAGAAAGCGGAAATTGACGAGCTGAAACGGAAGCTGGAACACATGAACGAGGTTTTCGCCAATGCTCAGAGGGCCAGGTTCGGTCAGTCCAGAGGGAAAAACAGCTTTGTTGATGCGCGAGGAAGTATTTTGACCAGCAGAATCTTCGTTGCGTTCCATACAAAATTGTGATATGATAAAAATAAAAAGGGGTGGTTCGTTATGAAAAGCTATGTAATCAGTGCTTCTCTTGGAGCAGGGTGCTATCGCCATATTCGCATAGGAGATCAGGAAACGCTTGACAGACTGCATGAACTAATTCTGGATGCATTCGATTTTGACGATGACCATGCCCATGCGTTTTTTATGGATGATCGCTATTGGAGCGATGTGCGGGCTTATTTTTCAGATTACCTGGATGATGGTGAAAAATACTCCAGTGATGTTACGCTCCGGCAGCTGCGGTTGAAAAAGGGAGATAAATTCAAGTTTCTGTTTGATTTTGGAGACGAATGGCGTTTCCAATGCAGGGTGCTGCGGGAATTGGAGGAGAGAACGGACATTCCCGGAGTGATCCGCACGGTGGGGGAAGCACCGGAGCAGTACCCGGATTGGGAAGAGGACGATGAAGAAGACGATGATGAAGAAATGGAACCGGAAGAGGAGTGCGCACTGCTTACAGAGGAAGACCGGAAAAAGCTGTTTTCAAATGTTCCAGCAACGCGGGAGACGATTGATGAAATACGAAAATATCTGAGGGCGGCTATAATGGTCCCTCCTGATCTCCCATACGGCGGAGCTGCCTCGTCGAGATCGTCCGTATACTCACAGCCTCATCTCCTCCATTTTCATTCTCTGCTCCTGAATAATTTCCTGCTGGGTAAGTTTGTGGAAGCTGTCTTCCCCGGGAATGAGAGACAGGCTGCGCCCATTGTCCCAGGCAACGCCGAGCTGACCGGAATCATCCACGTACCGCACAGTACCACGGGTTCCGGATTCTACCAGGGAGTATGGGTCATTCATGTTGTCCAGCATAACACGTGTGCCGGGTGGATAATTCTTTCGGATAGACTCCACATGCTCACGGCTGGGAAACGGCATATTCATTTGCTTTTTTCCTCCCTATCAGATAATTTCATTACTCGTGTACGCATACACTCCCCGTCCCCGCCCTGGCACAAAAATCCATGGCTGGGGAATGGACACCCCTCACACAAAGGAGTCTCCGTGCATACAGGCTTTTCTGCAAAACCGGGAGGGCCAGTATGAGAACGGTATTCCGGAACAGTTCTCATAGATTTGGAACTCATTTGATCCTTCACTTTTTACCTCCATATTCCCCGGCGCCCTTTTTTAGACGCTGGTAATTGACTCTGAAAACAAAAAAGCCGCTCTCCTTGTTACGGGAGAACGACTGATAATCGGGAGCTGGAAGCCAGCGCCCTTTTTGAAAATGAAAAAACCGGGATTCTTATGACTTCACACCACAAAAATCCCGGCAGGTTTCCAAATGATAAATTTCTGAAAACTCTATAAAAAAACAGCGCCCTTTAATCAAATTTCCTCCGAAATCAGAAAGCGCGCTGCTCAATCTCTGACTGCATATGACTGACACAGTTCAAAAGATGCATCACAGCATGTTTGCATCTATGGAACTATAAAAAATCGTGTTCACATTTTACCTTTGATTTTCAAACTAATCTCAATTGATTTCTCCTGAAATTATCCTAAAAAAACACTTTAGATGCACATTTTTCGGGCTGTTTTCTGGTTCAAAAAACCAAAAAAGCAAGAAAACCTTTCGCAAGTTTCGACATGTCACAGGTTTATTTCCCGCAGCCATGCAAGCGGCTTTCCCCTGTTTCCAAAAAACAATCGAATATTCTCTTTCTGTTCTTTCTCCTGAATCTGTGTCGTTATTCGCTCAAACATCCTGTTTATGCTCTCGTAGCAATATTCCTGACCCCACTCGTAAGCGTAGCTGTAATCCCGCATCATACCGTCTTCCTCTGATGAATCGGAACTGTATGCTTTTCAACCAGGGAACTCACGATCTTCTCCAAACTGCCAGGATTTAACAGGTATTTTCGGATTCTGTCTTTGTCCTCGGAGTACAGCGGCATACCTTCCATTGCCATGGAACTGTCAACTTCCCGTACAATCGTTTCAACATCACGCATGACGCACACCCCCTCATCCTTTTTGTTTATTATATCACACTTTAGGCTCTGCTGCAACGATTTTTGGATGCAAGTATTTAAGGCTATGGCAGAACAGCCAAATATGTAACTACATCATTCCAGCTGGAATTACTCTGGCTTTGCAGGGATACCCTGCCTTGTTTTATCATATCCTATCTCAGGGTGATTGTCAGTGAAAACGAAAACACGGAAACAGTATGCATTGGGGATTCTTCTGACGCAATCCATTGGCGCCCTCTCGGGTTGGTTGTCAAAGGATGGCATGAAGATTTTCAGCACAAGTATCTCGCAGCCGTCTCTGTCTCCTCCAGCTTTCCTTTTTCCGATTGTCTGGGGCGCTCTGTATGCGTTGATGGGAATCGGCGCCGTAAGAATCTATCTGTCCCCGCAGTCCACAGAGCGAAGCAGAGCTTTGAACATTTATATCACACAGCTGATTGTCAATTTCTTCTGGAGTCTGATTTTCTTCAACGTGCAAGCATTTCTTTTTGCTTTTTTCTGGCTGCTAATACTTTGGATCTTAGCCTTCTGGATGATTCTGTTGTTTCACAAGGTCAATCCGCTTGCTGCGAAACTCCAAATCCCATATCTACTCTGGCTTTCCTTTGCCGCATACCTAAACCTCGGCGTCTTGTATCTGAATCGGTAACCATTGTGCATCTGCAGGGAAATGAATACCGCCTTGCCACCTATCTGGGGGTCAAAGCGGTAAAAATCGCAGATGGCGAAATCATTGTCCGACAGGGTCGCTTCACACTGACAATAAGACCACATAACCATTCTGGACATCCCCTGCGTGCTCCTGTGGGTGGAGCCATGGTTCGGACAATCCACGAGCATCCCGCCTGTAGGGTTTCATACCTTTTTGAAGAAGATGGAGTCCCGCTGTTAGTGTTGGACGCGCCGAACGCCGCTTTTGAATATGAATACTGAGGGAAAGACAGCTGTCTTCCCTCAGTATTTTTATAAATTCAATTGTGAGAAATCCGATAGAAGTGCTTGCGAATCACCGCGACCAGAGATTCCTCTAAAGCATGGCCCACCATTGTCGGTGTGATCAAAACCCAAGTATTCCATGAAAGCAATATCTCATCATCCTTGTGGATCTTTGTTCTACTCACGCGGTAGTCTTGCAGCTTTTTTAGCTCAGAATCTATCCTTTCCCAGCCATCCTCTGAATCCATAAGTTTATCAGCATTCTCTTTGTTGATAAAATATTTACAAACAAGGCAGTCTTATATCATTGCTAATAGCGTCTTTATTTGATATAATTACTATTAGGGTCTATCTGAAAACCGGGAATATGACCAACAGCGAGGGATTTTTCGCCTGCTGAAGCCATTTTTCCGCAGGAATACTTTGTGTATTACAAGGGAAAATGGTGCACAGCAGGCGGAAAAGACCCGCTGTTTGGGCATGTTGACGGTTTTCAGGTAGACCCTAATTAAGTCCCCCCATAATCCACAAATAATAGTGCTATCTTTTGACCAAAAAGCACAAAACAAAGAAGGAGTACACAATGAAAGACTACCGCGATAAGGAAATGAAAAACTTGATTTACATGCTTTTCTTCCTATTCTTGATTTGGTGCACACCAATTTTAGAACACATTAATGATACCGAAGATAAAAGCAAATATACCATTCTTGCAACAGCATTGGAATCCGCCGTTATTTCAGGCATCTTGTCAAGCGCAACGCTCCTATGTGATTGCCTTGTTAGCAGTAGCCTGAAGGATAAGCTAGTCGGTCTATTTTTTTCTCCCACGTGCAGGTGAAACGGTTTTCTCGCGAATTAATTCCCACAAGCTGAAAGATGATCGATTCCAGATTTCTGATGCAGTTGCCGCATATACAGACATCATTCAGCAACTTCCTGCAGATAAGAAAAACCGTCGGAGGTATGAAAATAAGAATTGGTATGGGACATATCAAAAACACCAAGAAAAAGGGCAGGTAAGCCAGTGCCAAAAAGACTACTTGATGTGTCGAGACCTATATATTGAAGTGGTTTTGTTTTTGGTTTTGTATATTATATCCCTCTTTATTGCTCCGTCCATAGTAGTATTTTCAAAGAAATTCGTTATATCGCTCATTTTTTTAGCGATAGCATTTAATTGCTGCACCCATTTGAAAATGAACAGATTTGTTAATACAACCATCGCTGTTGATATAGCCAATCGATCGGTAGAAAAAACATCTAGTGTAATCAATTGAAAGGAGCAAGAACATGGGCCAGAAACTTACCTTTTATCCGCTTGGAAATGCAGAAACCTGTCTCCTAGAACTTGAGAATGGTGGCAAGCTACTCTTTGACTATGCCGCCATGAATGACGGTTCTACAACGGATGATCGTTATGATATTGAAAAAGCATTATCCTTATTTAATGAGTTTGATGTAGTTATGTTTTCTCATGCTCATGAAGATCATACTAAAGGAGCAAGCAAGTTCTTCTATTTGGATCACGCCAGCAAATATCAGTCAAATAGCCGCGCGAAGATCAAAGAACTGTGGGTTTCCGCCGCATTCTTGTTGGATGCTGAATTGGAAAACCAATCCGATGCAAAGATTATTCGTGCGGAAGCAAGATATCGTCTTAAGGAAGGATATGGTATTAAGGTATTTGCCGCGCCAGACACCTTAATGGACTGGCTAGAGGATCAGGATATTGCATATGACGATGTCGCCGATCTAATCGTTCATGCGGGACAGATTATTGGTCTTCCAGGTTCCTTGGGCGATGAGATGCAAGTGTTCGTGCATGCACCCTTTTCTGATGACAGTGAGGAAGTGCAGGATAAAAATGATCCGTCTATCGTTCTTCAGGTTCGGTTGTTCAACGATGATCGTGAAACAAATCTGCTGATTACGGGAGACACGCCCTATCAGGTTTTGGACAAAATTGTCGATATTTCTAAGTCTAATGGCAATGAGTCTTATCTTGCCTGGGATGTTTATGATATTCCACATCACTGTAGCTATACCGGTTTGAATGAAAAAGGTGAGAAAGAAGTCCGCGTACTTACTCCCACAGATAATGTTCAGTGGCTCCTTAAACAGGGGGGCAAGAGTGCATACGTAGTTGCCTCTTGCTGGAAAGTGACCGAAGAAACATCTCCACCCCATATGTGCGCAAAACGTGCATATGAAGAATACACCACTAGCGATGTGAAATTCCTGGCAACAATGGAGCATATACCTACTGGAGGGGTGAAACCTACTCCTATTATATTTGAAATTGATTCTATGGGCCTTACATTAAAGGGAAACAGCCACCGTGAAAACTACTTGAAGCAATCGGCTCCCCGGGCAGGATATTGATAGGAGAAAAACTTGGTCTACGAATACAAAAGCCCATTCGCTGCAAGCGTGGTAAAAACCCTTGATTCTATCGGCTGTGGAAAACTGATTTCCATACACGAAGTAGATGGGAATGACTGCTTGATCATTGATATGGGTCCAATGGAAATCCCGCAATATCCCATTAATCCTGTAATGGTCATTGAGCAGGTCTGTATCATTGTGAGAGATAAAAATATTCCCTTAGTGTATTGCCGTGATGATTTTCCTGTGGTTCCACATCTGAATGTACTACCGGATGGACATAAAACCCTGTGCCTGTTCGATGTCTCCTTTGAAGAGATCAAGTATTCATTTAACGCCAGTATGTTCTTACACCAGATAGTCTGGTGGTTTGAGCAAACAGCTCGTGGTAAACTCCATCAAGCAGATCAGCCTTTGGAGCCTTTCTTCCCTGGAGCACGAGATGGACTGATTTTGAACGCAGGCAATAATTCCCCCCTTATCAGGCTGAAAAGAATTGATGCTCCCAGCGGAACGCTGTTTCAAGAGGTTCCGCTTGAAAGCAAATCCGATGGCAAAATATACACTCTGTTGAAGGTTGTAATTAAAAAAACTTACACCCAAAATGTAATAAGTAAAATGCCAACAACATTGGGTGAACTGGATGCAGCGTTTGATGATCAAATAATTGATAACCTTGAAGGCCGTATTCCAGAGATTTGGGCAATAAAGCAGACTCCTCTATTTAAGCAGTTTTTTCAGGAAAAAGAAGCCAACCTGAGAAGCTGTGAAGTTCTTCTGACAGTCCAGGTTGGACTTGCTCGTTCCGAAAACGAACCACCTGAGCAATTTTGCATGAGAGCATTTCGGTTAGCTGATAGCTTTCAGAGTCTTTATCAGGCATTTGGTTATCAGCGAAATCAGAAACGCAAGCTCGTAAAGTCTGTTGAAACAGAAGCCTACAAAGATATTCCAATTGATCCTTACAATGTACTTTTTTCATTGACTCGTAGTTTTGCGTTTCACTTGAATGAGGGGGAGACGCTTAATTCAGAAAAAAGCTTTGTGCAAATTGGTTTGGGTGCTTTGGGTTCACAGATTGCTAACAACTGCATCCGTTCCGGTTATGGTAAATGGGTTTATATCGACCCGGATGTACTTTATCCTCATAATTTGGCACGGCATTGCTTAAATCTTGATAGCATAGGACAGAATAAGGCACAAGCCATGCAGATTTACGCTAATTCGCTCTTTTCAAACAGAGAAGAAGTTATCACAAAGGCGATTCCTTTTAATGTATTTGACCCCAACGCCCTGGAGGAAATAATCACTGCTGTTAAGAATTCAAGCTTGGTGGTAGACTGCTCTGCATCCGTTGCTGTTGGAAGGTATCTTTCCAACGAACTTGCAGGCAATACAAGAGCAGTCAGTTTTTTATGAATCCCGCCGGAACCGCACTGATCATGCTATTGGAAAATGCGGATCGAAGTATTTCATTAGATACCCTAGAGATACAATATTACCATTTGCTCACACAGACACCGGAATTGCAAAATCACCTAAAATCAGATCATGAAGTTTTGTATTCCTCAACATGTAGGGGAACTAGTTTGGTGTATCCTCAAGATAATGCCGCCATTTTCGCTGGCATATCCAGTAAAGTGATCAAGCAGATAGATAATCAGTGTGATGCTGCAATAATGGTGTGGGACTGGAAAGATTTGTCCATGACGCGTTACGAGGAAACTGCTGAGAAATGTCAGGAAATCCTCTGCGATGGATGGAATATAAAAGTATTACCATCACTCATGGATAGACTGTATTGCCAGAGAAAAGAGAAGTTGCCAAATGAGACCGGTGGCGTACTGATAGGATCGTATGATTTCGCCCACAATATCTGTTATATTGTTGATGCTATCGATTCTCCATCAGACAGCAAGGAATATCCCGACGCATATATTCGAGGGAGCAATGGACTGTACGAAAAAGTTTGTAAAATTGAAAATATCACTATCGGTAATTTAACATATATCGGAGAATGGCATTCCCACCCCGCTGATTCAACATTTCCTAGTGCCGATGATATGAAACTCTTACAGTCTATTGCTGACTACACATTTTCTCAAAGCAGTCCCGGATGTATGATGATTGTTGGAGAAAACCATTATTCTATCTATCTCAAATCCATATAAAATAAAATGCTTATCGACTTAACTCAGCACGCTACAAGATGTAGCGACAGCTCTGGTCAAGCGCAGGAATATCTGATTG
>OHBD01001216.1_pt1 | contig 11729 bp, 10 predicted proteins | sample 1577291 | NCBI WGS metagenome assembly OHBD01 (sample SAMEA3879572, study PRJEB24766) | human gut metagenome | biome: human-associated habitat; feature: feces | place: USA | collected 1985/1987
ATTTTTTGTGAATTTGATTAAAAAGTCCTTGACAATTTGTCTCTGGCAAGACCGCGAAGAGCATCCTGATCTCCGCGGCGGTGCGGCTGTCCGCGTTCATCCTGCCGGAGATACAGAACATCACAGCAAAAGACGATATGGAATTGGACAAGATGGGCGAGCACAAGCAGGCCGTGTTTGCCATCATCCCGGACAACGACAGCACCTTCAACTACATCGTGGGTATGCTCTACACCTGCGCCTTTCAGAGCCTTTACTATCAGGCGGACAAGGTGCATCAGGGGGCGCTGCCCGTTCCCGTGCAGATGATGATGGACGAGTTTTGCAATGTCTCTCTCCCGGATGACTTCGGCAAGCTGCAAGCTACCATGCGAAGCCGCAACATCATGTCTACCATTGTTCTACAAAATATCTCCGCGCTAAAAGCACTGTTCAAGGATGACTGGGAAGGACTGATTGGCAACGCGGATACGCTGCTGTATTTGGGCGGAAATGAAGTCAGCACCTTCAAGTACATCTCGGAGCTGTTGGGAAAGGAAACGCTGGATACCCGGACGCGCAGTGTATCGAAGGGGCGCAATGGCTCCGCCAGTGTGAACTATCAGCAGACCGGGCGTGAACTGATGACGCCCGATGAAGTGCGGGCGCTGGACAATGACCGCTGCATCCTGTTCATCCGCGGCGAGCTGCCGGTGATGGACAGAAAATATGACATTCTGAAGCACCCCGATCTGAAGCTGACAGAGGATGGCGGAGCCGCGCCGTATGTCCATTGTCCCGGTCTGGATTACGCATTGGAGGACTTCCCGCTGTCCACGGAACGCTGGGAGTCCATTGAGATCATTGAATAACATGAGGAGGAACAACCATGAAAAAGAAACGCATTTCGCTTGAGACTGACCGCCGGACGATCCGGGTAGGCCGCCGATATGGGGCGCTTGTCCTGACGGTGCTGGCCTGCGCCGCACTGACCTGTCCCGCGTTGGCCGCTGATGACCCGCTGACCATCGTGGGGAATTTGTCTGACTTCGTGTTTTCCATCATCAAGGCTTTGGGCGTTATCATTCTCGGCTGGGGCATCGTGCAGGTGGGCATGAGCATCCAGTCTCACGACGCCAGCCAGAGGACGCAGGGCTTTCTGTGCCTCTTTGGTGGCCTGATGATCGCCTTCGCCAAGGAGATTTTGACTGCCATCGGCGCAGTGTAACGGAAAAGGGGCAGGCCGTGGAGCCTGCCCCTCTTACTTCTTTGGAGAATTGAGGTGATAGAAATTGAATAACTGGATCGTTGGCACGCTGCAATCGGCCTTCGATACATGGAATGAAAAGCTGACGGAGATCTGGAGCCTTGTCACCACCACGCCGCAGGCATTCCGGGGCGGGGAGATCTGGAATACCATCGTCAGCATCAACGACGGCCTGAAAGCCTTTGGCTACGGTCTGCTGGTGCTGTTCTTTGCCATGAGCGTGTTCCGCTCTGCCGCCAGCTTTCGTGATTTGCAGCGTCCAGAGTTTGCCCTGCGGCATTTCATCCGCTTTCTGCTGGCCAAAATTGCCGTAGGCAGTGCCATGGAACTGATGACCTCTGTGTTCGCTGTCTGCGGCGGCGTGGTGCAGACCATCATGAGCAGTATCGGCGGCATGAGCGCCGCCAGCGTGACGCTGCCGCAGGAGATCATTGACGCCATTGAGGGAGTGGGCTTCTTACAATCCGTTCCGCTGTGGCTCGTCACATTTTTTGGCAGCCTGCTCATTACGGCGCTGTCCTTTATTCTGATTATGACGGTATACGGGCGCTTCTTCCGCCTGTATATGTTCACGGCACTGGCTCCGCTGCCGTTGGCATCCTTCGCGGGCGAGGATACAAGTTTCATGGGGAAAGCCTTTCTGAAAAGCTACATCGGTGTCTGCATGGAAGGTGCCGTTGTGGTGCTGGCCTGTCTGATTTTTTCGGCATTCGCCTCCAGCGGCGCACCCATAGCGGACACCTCTCTGCCCGTTGTCACGATGAGTTGGCAGTATGTAGCGCAGACCATATTCAATATGCTGGTGCTGGTGGGCCTTGTGAAGGGCGCGGAGCGCATCGCAAAGGAGATGTTCGGATTATAAGACAAGAAAAAGCGGGCCGCAGCCCGCTTTTTTCATTTCTCATATTCCGCGATGGGGACACCGTTTTTCACCTGAAAGCCGGAGATGGTACGCCCCTCCACAGCTGCGCGGTGTAGCTCATCCAAGATTAGCCGTTCGGCCAATCGAGCCTTCTGCGTCTCCTGCAACCATTCTACCAGCGGACGCAGCCAGCAGGACAGCGCAAGCAGGCCGAACAGAGACAGCACCCCATAGAACACAAATGGGTGTGCTGCCGCCCATTGCGGATACACGCGCCCGACACAGAGCCAGATCAAGACGGGCAGCAGTTGCAGGCGCAGGAGCAGTGTGAAGATGAGCCGGACGGAAAAAATCAGCAGCGCGATGGCGGCGAAACCAAGAAGTACCTGAGATAAGATCGTCATAGGAAAACCCTCCTTTATTTGGTACTTCTATTATCTCATGCCCCAAAAATCGTGTCAAAAAATCGAAAAATAATTATTTTCAGAGAAATGCGGCTCAATTTGAGACACATTTCGACAGGAGGCTATATCCATGGAGATCAAGATACCAAAAGAAGTCCGCCAACACAGCGAGACGATTTTCTTTGGCCTGTCCACCCGGCAGTTCATCTGTGCGGTGCTGGCTGTTGCGGCGGCCATTGGCACCTACTTTCTGACGAAAGGGACGCTCGGCAGGGAGACGGCCAGCTGGGTGTGCATCCTCGCAGCTGCGCCGTTGGCGGCTGCCGGGTTCTTCCGATACAACGGGTTGACCCTTGAGCAGTTTGCGTGGGCATTCATCAAGTCGCAGGTCTTGTGTGCAAGGCCGCGGGTGTTCCGCTCTGAAAATCTGTACTGCAAAGTAATGAACAGAAAGGAGAGAGACATTTATGATTAAGACACTCCTTGCCGCAGACCGCAGTGAGCGGGAACACTTCCGCATCCCCCGCAGCGTCCAGCAGTCCATCCCCGTTCAGAAGATCTATCGGGACGGCATCTGGCAGGTGGGCGGCGGTAAATACAGCCGCACATGGCGGTTTGCGGACATCAACTACGCGCTGGCCTCCCATGAGGATCAGCGGGATATGTTCTCTGCTTACTGCGGTGTGCTGAACAGTCTGCCCACAGACGCCACTACGAAGATCACCATCAACAACCGGCGGCTGAATGGCGCGGACTTTCAGCGCAGTATTCTGATGCGGGAGCGTGGGAATGATTTGGATCGCTACCGCAGAGAGTACAACCGGGTCGTGACCGACAAGGCATCCGAGAGCAATGACCTGATCCAGGATAAGTACATCACCGTGTCCGTTGCACGGAAGAGCATCGAGGAGTCCCGCACCTTCTTCCATCGGGTCGATACCGACCTTGGCAAGAACTTCGGCAGGCTGGAGAGCGGTGCGCGTCCGCTGGATAATCAGGAGCGTCTGCGTATCTTTCACGATTTCTTCCGCCCCGGTGAGGAAGAACAGTTCCACTTTGACCTGAGCGATGCCATGCGGAAGGGACACGATTTCCGGGACTATATCTGCCCGGATGGACTGTGCTTCAAGGCAGACCATTTTGAGATGGGCAGTAAGGTGGGCCGCGTCCTGTTCCTGCGGGACTATGCCAGTTACATCAAGGATGAAATGATCGCCAAGCTCTCCGACTTCCCGCGCAACCTGATGCTGTCCATCGACATTTTGCCGATTCCCACGGATGAGGCCATCCGTGAGGTACAGAGCCGCATTCTCGGCATCGAATCGGATATTGCCCGGTGGCAGCAGCGGCAGAACAGCCGGAACAATTTTACCGCCAGCATCCCCTATGAACTGGAACAGCTGCGGGCGGAAACGAAGGAGTTTCTGGACGATCTGAGTACCCGTGACCAGCGGATGATTTTTGCCAATGTCACCATCGTCCACATGGCGGACACGCTGGAGCAGCTGAACGCCGACACGGAAACGCTGCAAGCGATTGGGCTGGAGCAGGCTTGCCAGTTCTCCGTTCTCCGCTATCAGCAGGAGGACGGACTGAACACGGCCTTGCCCTATGGCCTGCGCCGCATCAAAACAACCCGCACCCTGACAACGGAATCCACCGCTGTTTTGATGCCGTTCCGCGTGCAGGAGATCCAGGATGCGGGCGGCATTTATTACGGCGTCAATGCGGTCAGCCGAAATCTGCTGATCTGCAACCGGAAGAAGCTGCTGAACCCGCATGGCTTCGTGCTGGGTGTTTCCGGCAGCGGTAAGTCCTTCAGCATGAAGGAGGCTATCACCTTTATCGCACTTTCCACCAACGATGACATTATTATGATCGACGCAGAGCGGGAGTACGGCGAGCTGACACGGGCGCTGCAAGGGGCGGTGCTGGAGATCTCGCCATCCAGCCCACACCATATCAATCCGCTGGATATTAACCGGGGCTACGGAGCCGGTGAGAACCCTATTGCCATGAAATCGGAGCTGATGATGAGCATTTGCGAGCAGCAGATGGGCGTCGGGCAGCTTGGGGCGTTCCATAAATCCATCATTGACCGCTGCACCGCCAATATCTATCACGATTTCATCAAGAGCGGCGGCGAAGGCAGGATTCCAACTCTCCCAGACTGGCGCAACGAGGTAAAGCGGCAGCCGGAGCGTGAAGCGCAGGAGCTGGCCCTTGCGTCTGAGCTGTTCGTGGAGGGCAGTCTCAATATGTTTGCCCACGAAACCAATTTTGACATTGACAATCGTATCGTCTGCTTCGACCTTTATGAGATGGGCGAACAGCTCAAACCCACAGCCCTGAATGTCGTTCTGGAGACGATTCAGAACCGCGTGGCAGCAAACCGTCTGGCCGGGAAATACACATGGGTCTTTGTGGATGAGGTGTATCTGTTCTTCAAGTATCACTACTCCGCACAGTTCTTGTATAAGTGCTGGAAGCGCTTTCGCAAGTATGCGGCAGCTATGACCGCCGCCACGCAGAATATCGAGGAATGCCTGCGCTCGGAAACGGCGCGCTTGATGCTGGCCAACAGTGAGTTTCTGATCCTGCTGAACCAAGCGGCCACCGACCGGGCTGAGCTTGCGAAGTTGCTGCATATTTCGGAAACGCAGATGAGCCATGTGACAAATGTGGAGGCAGGTCACGGCCTTATGCGGATCGGCAGTTCCATCATTCCCTTCATCAACGAATTTCCGCGGGACAGCGAACTGTACCGCCTGATGAGTACCACGCCGGGGGACAAATGAGGACTGTCGAAATTCGTCTCAAATTGAGCCACATTAAGGGGGTGAGCTGATTTGCCGGAGTTCAAGGAAAAGCCCAAAATGGGACAGCCGAAAAGCAAGCGTTCCGCCATGCTCGATCCCCGGCATCGGGCAGTGCTGCTGAAAGAAAAAACGGTAAAAGAATGCCGGGGGCGGTCAGCCCCCGGCATTCTTAATTTATACTGAACTCCAATTAAAACCTTTAAAAAAGATTTTAATTGCCTGAAGGGCATGAAGTTCATATGAGACTTGTTTTGTGATTTCTTTTCTTATAAATCACAAAACAGGCAGCGCCGTCAGGCGATGCCTTCCTGATTAAAATTAAGATTTTAATCAGGAAATAGTATTAAATGTGTATGTACTGCTTATTCAGCTTATCCGCCTTGCAGAACAGGACGAAGCCGATGGCAAAGATAACGACCAGCGTACCCACGGCCACGTTTTCGTTTTGCAGCTCCAGCCCAAACACGTGGAACGACCGCCCGTCGGTGAGCTGGCTGACCACGGCGATCAGGGTCGTACCCAGGAAGGACGCACCCTTGCCGCAGATGTCCATGAGACCAAAGTATTCGCCGCTGCGCTCCGCCGGGATGATCTTCCCCAGATAGCTGCGGCTCAGCGCCTGAATGCCGCCCTGGAACATGCCCACCAGAACCGCCAGCACCCAGAACTGCCACTGGGACACCAGAAACACGGCGAACAGGGTAATGCCGGTGTAGCAGAGAATGCAGATCTTAATGAGCAGCCCCGTGTCGTACTTGGCGGAGAACCGGCCGAAGGCGATGGAGCAGGGAAAGGCCACGAACTGGGTCAGCAGCAGTGCCAGCAGCAGCCCGGTGGTGTCCAGCCCCAGGGCGGTGCCGTAGGCCGTGGCCATGTCGATGATGGTGTAAACGCCGTCGATGAAGAAGAAAAAGGCCAGCAGGTACAGGAAAATATGCTTCTGCTGCCGAACCTCCCGGAAGGTGCGTCCCAGCTGTCGGAAGGTGGAGAAAACGGGGCTGCCGGTATGCTCCACGAAGGCGGTCTGACGGTAACGCTTCAGCAGCGGCTGGGTGCATACGAACCACCACCCGGCGGTAATGAGGAAGGATACGACCATGGCCGTTCCCGTGCCGACGCCGATTTTGCCGCCGAACAGCACCAGAAGCAGGCAAAGAATGAAGGGAATCACGGAGCCGATGTAGCCGTAGGCGTAGCCCATGGAGGATACCGTGTCCATCCGCTCGTCGGTGGTGACCTCCGGGAGCATGGCGTCGTAGAACACCAGGCTGGAGGAATATCCCACCTTGGCCAGAACGAACACGATCAGAAACGCCAGCCATCCGCCCACGCCGCCCATGGCGGCGCAGCCGAGAACGCCCAAAAGCATACAGGCCATGAAAATGGGCTTTTTGAACCCCCGATGGTCGGCCAGCGTGCCGCAGATGGGACCGATGACGGCCACCAGCAACGTGGAGACGGAACCGGCATAGCCCCAGTAGGACAAATACAACGACTCGTTCAGCCCGCCGGTAGTCGCCAGAGCGTTGAAATAAATGGGAATCAGAGTCGAAACCAGCAGAATGAACGCGGAATTGCCGATGTCATAGAGAATCCAGCTCCGCTCCAATGCGGTGAGTTTGATTTTTTTCACTTCTACCACTCCTTGTTTCCTATCACCCGAAGGCCGGGGCGAAATCCTCGCCCAGGGGTTCGCCGGTGCGCATGTATTCGTCCAGCTGGCTAAGCAAAACGGGGTAGCGCTTGAGGGCGCGGTTGTACAGCACCAGCATTTCGCTGTCCATCCACAGCCAGCGGTCGCTCCCCTGCTCCGGCATGAGCTGATCCTCAATGGCCGGACTGCGGGTATTGATATTTGCCGGGGTGGCGGGGGGATAAAAGAGGGCAACCGTGACGCACTCCCCTCGGGTCAGGCGCATGTGGGCGCTGCCGTCGTAGGTGTGGGGCAGGACGACGCCGTCGGCTTCCAGCAGATACCGGTCGAATTCCGATTCCAGCTCCACGTGGCGGGCGCTGCCGTCGGCTTCCTTTTTCTCCACATAGGGGTGGCACAGGGAGTCCAGGCAGTAATGCCCCAGAAGCCCCAGAAGATAGACTCGCCCGGCCTCACTGCCCGCCTGGGCGCAGACCCGGGCGAAAAATTCCTGCCCGGACTGGGCGTGGAAGACGCCGCCCAGCTGTCCCGTGGCGGTTTTGATCAGGGGGTTATAGTAAAAGAAAATATCCGGCCCGTGCAGACCCATATCGTAAAGCCGCCGGAACCGCTGGATACTTCGGCGGTCGTTGGGACACATCCCGGAGAGCAGCTGCTTTCCGAAGCGGTAATGGGCGTAATTTGCTGGCATGAAACGTCACCTCATAGCATTTTTTCTCACATTTTCTCATTCTACATGATAATTCGGCAAAAGAGAAGTCCTTTTTTCAAAAATGCACTTCAAATTTCTGTAAAGCGGAATCGTTGCAATGTCAGCGGCACCGTGGTATAATGAGCAAAATTGCCATTTTTCGAGGTGCCGACATGGAAACACGCAAGCTTTACTATGAAGATTCTCACCTTTCCCGCTTTACATCGGAGGTGCTTTCCTGCACGAAGGCCGCGGACGGATGGGAGGTCACACTGTCCACTACCGCCTTTTATCCCGAGGGCGGCGGTCAGGCGGGGGACTCGGGAACCCTGAACGGCGTCCGGGTGCGCAGCACCCGGGAGCGGGAGGGGGCGGTGGTTCACCTGTGCGAAGCGCCCCTGGAAGCGGGCGCGGAGGTCACGGGGGTGATCGACTACGACCTGCGCTTTGCGCGGATGCAGCAGCATTCCGGGGAGCATATCGTCTCCGGCATCCTGAACCGCCGCTACGGCTGCCACAACACCGGCTTTCACATGGGTGCGGACGTCATCACCATCGACTTTGACGGGGTGATTCCGCCCCGGGTGCTGCCGGAAATCGAAGAGGAGGCCAATGGGGCGGTGTGGCAGAATCTGCCCGTGGGGTGCCGGTATCCCAGCCCCGAAGAGCTGCCCGCCATCCCCTACCGCTCGAAAAAAGCCCTTGCATGGCCGGTGCGGATCGTGGAGATTCCGGGCTACGACTGCTGCGCCTGCTGCGGCACCCACGTGGCGGCCACGGGGGAGATCGGGCTGATCAAGCTCCTGAGCGCGGTGAGCTTCCGGGGCGGCACCCGGATTGAGATGGCCTGCGGCGCCCAGGCGCTGGCGCTATTAAACGCGGCGTATGACCAGAACCGACAGGTTTCCCAGGCGTTTTCCGCGAAAATCACGGAGACCGGTGAAGCCGCCCGGCGGATGAACGAGCTGCTTTCGGCGCAGAAGTACCGCATGGCGGGGCTGGAAAAGCGGGTTTTTGCCGGGATTGCAGAAAGTTATGTTAACCAAGGAAACGTCCTGCACTTTGAGGAAGACTTAAGCGCCGAGGGCGTCCGGGAGCTGGCGGACGCCATTGCGGATAAATGCGGCGGCACGGCGGCGGTATTCAGCGGCGGCGAGGGCGGCTATGCCTACTGCCTGATTGCCCGCCAGGGCGACCTGCGGCAGTTGGGTCGGGACATGACCGCCGCGCTCCATGGCCGGGGCGGCGGAAAACCCCTCTGCCAGCAGGGGCGGGTGCAGGCGGCGAAGGGCGAAATCGAAGCCTTTTTCGCCGGCCGGAAGTGAAATTAGGGAAACTCTGATTAAATCGACGAGAGCTGGCAGCGAGAGATTTTGTCTCCAGGCAAGGTATGGAAAATGCGGGAATACTGTATGTATTTCCCATTTTTCATACCGAAGGCTGGGGGCAAAAGATCCGCTGCCCAGCCGAAGACGATTTATTCAGAGGTTCCTTGGCAGTTTGATGCGGAAAAAGAGGGCGCGAAGCCGCTTTTTGTTCATAAATTCGACTTTTATTCTCTCGGCGCTTATGGTATAATACCCAAAATGACCTGTGCCGCCGAAAAGGGAAGCTCTGAAAAAATCGGCGAGAGCTGGCGGCGGAAGATTTTGGCTCAGCCGAAAGTTCTGAAAGCGGAGGAATACTTTGTGTATTTCCCGTTTTCAGAACTGCACGGATGGGGCAAAAGATTCGCCGCCAGCCGAAGACGATTTTTCCAGAGGTTCCCAATCCCTAGGCAGACGCAAAAGGAGAAACATATGGGAGTATTTGACAAAATTTTCGGCACCCGTTCCCAGCGGGAGATCAAGAAAATCCAGCCCACGGTGGATAAAATCCTGGGGCTGGAGGAGGAATACAGGGCGCTTTCCGAGGAAGCCCTGAAGGCCAAAACCGCCGAATTCAAAAACCGGCTGGAGCAGGGGCAGACCCTAGACGAGCTTCTGCCGGAAGCCTTCGCCGCCGTTCGGGAGGCGGCCGACCGGGTGCTGGGAATGCGCCCCTACCCCGTTCAGCTCATCGGCGGCGTGGTGCTCCATCAGGGGCGCATCGCCGAAATGAAAACCGGTGAAGGCAAGACCTTGGTCGCCATTCTGCCCTGCTACTTAAACGCGCTGACCGGCAAGGGCGTTCACGTGGTCACCGTCAACGAGTACCTGGCCAAGCGCGACTCGGAGTGGATGGGCAAGGTCTACCGCTACATGGGGCTTTCCGTCGGTCTGGTGATTCCCGGCATGACCCCGGCGGAGCGCCGGGTAGCCTACGCCGCCGACATCACCTACTGCACCAACAACGAGCTGGGCTTTGACTACCTTCGGGACAACATGGCGATCTACAAGTCCGAGCTGGTGCAGCGGGGACACGCCTTCGCCATCGTGGACGAGGTGGACTCCATCCTGATTGATGAAGCCCGTACCCCCCTGATCATCTCCGGCAAGGGGGAGGATTCCTCCAAGCTGTACGAAATGGCCGACCACTTCGTGTCCACCCTGCGCAAGCAGGTCTTCGCCAAGACCGACGAGAAGGAAATCCACGACGACTACGACTGCGACTACATCGTGGACGAAAAGCAGCGCACCGTGTCCCTCACCGCCAGCGGCATTGCCAAGGCGGAGAAGTTCTTCGGCGTGGAGAACCTGGCCGACGCGGAAAACGCCACCCTCTCTCACCACATCAATCAGGCCATGAAGGCCCGCGGCCTTATGAAGCGGGACATCGACTACGTCATCAAGGACGGTCAGATCATCATCGTGGACGAGTTCACCGGCCGTCTCATGTACGGCCGCCGGTACAACGAGGGTCTGCACCAGGCCATCGAGGCCAAGGAGGGCGTGACCGTCGCCGGGGAGAGCAAGACCCTTGCCACCATCACCTTCCAGAATTTCTTCCGCCTGTACGGCAAGCTCTCCGGCATGACCGGCACCGCTCTGACGGAGGAGGAGGAATTCAGCGCCATCTACAATCTGGACGTGGTGGAGATTCCCACCAACCGTCCCGTCGTCCGGATCGACCACCCGGACGTGGTGTACAAGACCGAAGCGGGCAAGTTCCGCGCCATCATCCGGCAGGTGAAAGAGTGCCACGAAAAGGGTCAGCCCGTGCTGGTGGGTACCATTTCCATTGAAAAGAGCGAAATCCTGAGTAAGCTCCTGAAACGGGAGGGCATCCCCCACAGCGTCCTGAACGCCAAGCACCATGAGCAGGAAGCCCAGATCGTGGCCCAGGCGGGCAAGCTGGGCGCCGTGACCATCGCCACCAATATGGCAGGCCGCGGTACCGACATCATGCTGGGCGGCAACGCCGATTTCCTGGCAAAGGCGGAGCTTGCCCGGATGGACTTCCCGGAGGCGCTTTTACAGGAGGCCGACTCCTACGCCGAAACCGACGACCCGGAAATCCTGAAGGTGCGCCATACCTACGAGGAGCTGCTGAAAAAGCACAAGGCCGCCATCGCCCAGGAAGCGGAGCAGGTTCGCGCCGCCGGAGGACTGTTCATCATCGGCACCGAGCGCCACGAGTCCCGGCGAATCGACAATCAGCTGCGCGGTCGTTCCGGCCGTCAGGGCGACCCCGGCGAAAGCCGCTTCTATCTGAGCCTCCAGGACGATCTGATGCGCCTGTTCTCCACCGACCGGGTGATGGGCATGATGGACTCCCTGGGCTTAGACGAGGACACCCCCATCGACGCGAAAATCCTCAGCAACGCCGTGGAAAATGCCCAGAAGAACGTGGAATCCCGGAACTTCCGCGCCAGAAAGAACGTTCTGGAATACGATAACGTTATGAACACCCAGCGTGAGGTCATTTACGCCCAGCGGCAGAAGGTGCTGGACGGGGAAGACCTGCGGGAGAACATGATGCAGATGCTCCGCTCCCTTGTGGAGAGCGATGTTTCCACCGCCCTCAGCGGACACGGCGGCGTGGTGAACGAGGACGGCCTGAAGGGGCTTGCCAACGCCATGGAGGGCATCTACTTCGCCAAAGGCACCCTGGCATCCCGCCGGGAGCAGCTGC
>OHBD01001222.1_pt1 | contig 11677 bp, 10 predicted proteins | sample 1577291 | NCBI WGS metagenome assembly OHBD01 (sample SAMEA3879572, study PRJEB24766) | human gut metagenome | biome: human-associated habitat; feature: feces | place: USA | collected 1985/1987
CTCGCGCACCTGCTGGGCGGCAAGATAGAGGGTCAGCACGCGGCCGTTTTCGTCCAGATACTCCTCGCAAACGCCGCCGCAGACGGAAAACACCCGCGCAGCCAGCCGCGTGAAGCTCAAAACCTCCGCATAGCGACTGATGGTATCGCCGCCGCGGGCGCAGAGCGCGCGCTCGGTCTCATGGGAATACTGCTCGGGGACGATGAGGATCTGGCCGGCGACGCCGGCCCTGGCGTTTTCGCAGATCTGATCGAGGATCCGCATGGAATTGGCCGTCCGGTCCGGCCCGCAGAGGATCTGCAGCATGGACGCGCCTCCTTTGGGTTTTTTCTTATTTTAGCATGTCGGGCGGGGAAAGAAAAGGGGTGGATATGCGGGGTGCGGCACAGATCTGGGCGTGCCCCACCTCATCAGTCAGTCTGACAGCTGACAGCTCCCTTTACACAAGGGAGCCTTTGGGTGGTGGTCGGGCAGGGGTGGGAAAATGACTGTTGTTTTTTGGGGCGGGACGCGGCATAATATTATAAAAAATGAAAGGAAGCTTTTTTATGGGATCCATCCGGAGTTATTTCAAGTGCCTGAAGTGGCGCAGTCTGATCATCGCGTTCAGCGCGATTTTGATCGGGCTGCTGTTTATTCTGACGCCGCAGACGTCGGCGGACGTTATCTGCTATGTGGCGGGCATTCTGCTGCTGGCCTCCGGCATTGCGGCGGTGGTGAGCTATCTGGCCTCGGGGCGGCTGTTCGGGTCGTACGCGCTGGTGTCTGGCATCGTGCTGCTGGTGTGCGGCGTGTTCTGCCTGCTGCGGCCGGAGGTCATCCAGGGGCTGCTGACCGTCATTTTTGGCGTGTTTCTGGTCATCGACGGCATGGTCACGCTGCAGGACGGCATTGACTGCGCGCGGGCAAAGCTCGGCGGCTGGTGGGTGCTGGCGGCGCTGGCCGTCATCACGATCGCGCTCGGGTGCGTGATCCTGTTCGGCAAATTCGACTCGATCATGCTGCTGGCCGGGATCTCGCTGATCGTCGACGGCGTGTTCGACCTCATTGTGACGCTCGCGTTCTCCAAGCGCGTGCGCGAGGCGCGGCAGAAGCTGCACATGTATATGGGCGGGCCCATCATCGACTCGGAGAAGGTCGACGACTGAGCCGGGCGGCGTGCAAAAATCTTTCAGCCGGCGCAAAAAAAAATTTTGTCTGCTGCCGGGAGACATATTGACAGGTCTTCGTAAGTCCTGTACAATGACAGTGGGATTTTTATCCCCACAATCATACAGATTGAACATGATGGAGGAACAAACATGAAAAAGATCATCGCATTGCTGCTTGCAGCGATCATGGTGCTCGGTCTGGCTGCCTGCGCATCCAAGACGGAGCCCGCCACCTATACCACCACTGCCGAGCCTGCAGCGGAACCGGCGGAAACCACCGAAGAGACCCCCGCTGCCGAGGAAGAGACCCCGGCCGCTGAGGAAGAAGCTCCCGCTGCGGACGACGTGAAGCACGTGGTCTACATCGTCAACGGCAACCTGGGCGACAAGTCCTTCTTCGACTCCGCGCAGGCCGGCATCAACAAGCTGATCGACGACGGCCGCATCACCTGCGACACCATCGAGCTTGGCGGTCTGGACGAAGACCAGCCGAAGTGGCTGTCCACGCTGTACGACGTTTCCGAGTCCGGCGAGTATGACCTCGTCATCTGCGGCACCTACCAGATGCCTGACTACCTGAAGGAAGTCGCTACGCAGTATCCCGATCAGCTTTACCTGATCTTCGACGACAACACCTATGCCGGCAACAACTCCAACGTTGTCAACATCACCTACAAGCAGAACGACATGGGTTATCTGGTCGGCACCTACGCCGCCTGCATGACCACTGACACGAACCTCGACAAGATCAACGAGGACGCAGTCATCGGCTTCGTCGGCGGCGTTGACTCCCCGGTCATCAACGACTTCCTGACTGGCTTCATTGAGGGCGCTCTGGCCGTCAACCCCGACATCAAGGTCGACACCCGCTACACCAACGACTACGTTGACACCGCCATCGCCAAGGAGTTCGGCTACTCCATGATCAACGACAACAAGTGCGACATCATCTGGGGCGTTGCCGGCAACGCGGGCAACGGCGCGGCTGAGGCTGCTCTGGAGACCGGCAAGGCATGGTTCATCGGCGTCGACTCCGACCAGGAGCTGACCTTCTCCTCCGACCTTGCAGCGCTGACGCTGACCTCCGGCCTCAAGAACATCGGCAACTCCATCATCTGGATCTTCGACCAGTGGGATGCCGGTAAGACCTACTGGGGCACCGAAGTCCAGCTCGGCCTGGCCGAGGGCGGCGTCGGCATCGTGACCGACAAGAACTACGACAAGTACGCTTCCGCCGAGACCAAGGCCGCCGTTGAGGCTGCACAGGCCGGTATCATGGACGGCAGCACCAAGGTCGACACCGCGTTCGACGCCAGCTTTGACGTCGCCGCGCTGCGCGACTCTGTCAGACCGTAATTTCGGTTCTTTCCGGGGAGACTCTCTGAGTCTCCCCGGAACATGCGGTAAAAAGTAATAGTGAATAAGGAACAAGCGACGTGGCGCATTCAGCGCGGCAATTTTGTCGCTTCTTCAGGATTCACTATTACTTATTGCTTTTTATGCGCACAACTTTTTCTGAAGAAAGAGAGGAACATATCGTATGCCAGACGAAAAAACCGGCCGTCCGGACGAGCAGTATGTCGTCCAGATGAAAGGGATCACCAAGGTGTATCCCAACGGTGTCGCGGCCAACCAGGGCGTGGACTTCTTCCTCCGCAGAGGCGAGATCCACGCGCTGATGGGCGAAAACGGCGCCGGCAAATCGACGCTCATGAAGATGCTCTTTGGTCTGGAGCAGCCGACGAGCGGCGAGATCTGGGTGAACGGCGAAAAGCTGTCGCTCACCTCCCCTACCGTCGCCATCTCCCACGGGATTGGCATGGTGCACCAGCACTTCATGCTCGTGCCAAGCCTGACCGTGGCGGAAAACATGGTGCTCGGCATGGCGCCGCGCAAGGGTCTTTTCATTGACCACGCGAAGGCCGTCGCCATCACGAAGGAATACGCGGAAAAATACAACCTGCACGTCGAGCCGGAAGCCAAGGTCATGGACATCCCGGTCGGCATGAAGCAGAAGGTCGAGATCCTCAAGGCGCTGGTCCGCGGCGCGAAGATCCTCATCCTCGACGAGCCGACGGCCGTTCTGACCACACAGGAGACGGTCGAGCTGTTCAAGGAGCTGCGGAATCTGAAGGAGCAGGGCTACACGATCGTCTTCATCTCCCACAAACTCAACGAGATCATGGAGATCACCGACCGACTGACCATCATGCGCGGCGGCCGCTCGATGGGCGTGTACAACACCTGCGATGTGACAAAAGAGGAGATCTCCCGGCTGATGGTCGGCCGCGACGTCATTCTGAACGTGCAGAAGGACAAGGCGCAGCCGACGGACGTGGTGCTGCGCGTGCGGGACGTGGAATACGTCAACGAGTGGCACAAGAAAATGCTCGACAAGATCTCCTTCGACGTGCGCCGGGGCGAGATCCTCGGCATCGCGGGCGTCGAGGGCAACGGCCAGAAGGAGCTGGTCGACATGCTCTTCGGCTTCCTGACGCCGAACGCGGGCAGCGTCACGGTGCAGGAGGAGAACATCCTCGGCCTGCCGCAGCAGAAGCTGCGCAGCAAGGGCATCTCGCTCGTGCCGGAGGACCGGATGCTCTACGGCATCGCCGCCTCCGCCTCGATCGAGGAAAACCTCATCTCCGACCGCTCGGCGGAAAAACGGCTGAACCACGGGCCTCTCTTTAACATGAAGGCCATCCATGAGGAGGCCGACCGGCTCATCGAGGACTATACGGTCCTTTGCAAATCGCGCAAGCAGCAGGTCGGGATGCTCTCGGGCGGCAATATCCAGAAGGTCGTCGTCGCGCGCGAGTTCTCCGGCGATCCGGTGCTCATCCTTGCCGACCAGCCGACGCGCGGCATCGACGTCGGCGCGACGGAGTTCATCCGCAAGAAGCTCGTCGAGCTGTCGCGGTCCGGCATCGCGGTGCTGCTGATCTCGGCGGATCTGGCCGAGGTCATGGAGCTGTCCGACAGTCTGATCGTCATGCACGGCGGTAAGATCGCGGCCTATTTTGAAGATACCTCCACCCTCACCGACGATGTGATGGGCGAATACATGCTCGGGCTCAAGCACCAGAGCGACGAAGAGATCCGGAGGGTTTGCCATGACTAAGAAACGTCAGATCCTGTTTTCGGTGATCCGCGGTCTGCTCGCCATTCTGATCGCACTGCTGGTGGCGACGCTGCTGATCTTCCTTTCTGCCGACGGCGATAGCTTTGCCGAAAAGCTCGCGGCCACGGGCGGCGCGCTCAAGCAGCTGCTGGTCGGCCCGCTGTTCCGCATGGGCCGCAGCGGCACGAAATTCGACTTCAAGCGCCTGACCGACATCCTCGCCTCGATGATCCCGATCATCTTTACGGGCCTGTCCGTCTGCGTGATGTTCTCGGCCAACCAGTTTAACCTCGGCTCCGAGGGCGGCATCATGCTCGGCGCGTTCTCGACGGCCATGGTCGCGGTCTATGTGCCGATGGCGGCCGCCATCCACCCGATCGTCGGCGTGCTGGCGGGCGGTCTGGCCGTGGCGGTGATGATGCTGCTGCCGGCGCTGCTCAAGACCAAGCTCGGCGTGAGCGAGATGGTCTGCTCGCTGATGCTCAACTACATCGTCATGTACTTCATCAAGTACCTGATGAATACATACCTGGCCGACAAGACCAAGGGCCAGATCCAGTCGTATGAATTCCTCGAAACGTCCAAGATCGCGCCTCTCATCGACAACGGCTCGAAGCTCTCCTGGGGCTTCGTCGTCGCCATCGCGTGCGTCGTGCTCATCGGGCTTTTCATATACAATACCCGCTGGGGCTACACCATCCGCATAATCGGCATCAACCAGGCGTTCGCCAAGTATTCCGGCATGAAGGTCGCGACGGTCATCGTTCTGTCGCAGGTGCTGGGCGGCTTCCTCGCGGGCATCGGCGGCGGTATCGAGATGCTCGGCCGCTACCCGACCTTCTCGTGGAGCTCGCTGCCGGGCTACGGCTGGACAGGCATCACGATCGCCATTCTCGCGGGCAACAACCCGTGGTTCGTGCCGTTCGCCTCGTTCTTCATGGCGTATCTGACGAAGGGCTGCGAGCTGATGGCGACCTACGCCAATGTGCCCTCGCAGCTGATCGATATCATCCAGGGCGTCATCTTCCTGTTCTTCGCGGCTGAGCAGTTCCTGTCCGGCTACCGCCAGAAGCTGGTCGTCAAGACCGCGCAGGAGGAGCTGGCCGCCAAGGCCGCGCTCGAAGCGCAGAAAGGAGGCGCGGAACATGCTTAATTTTCTGAAGCTGCTGCTGACGCCGGAGTTTTTCTTCTCCATCATCCGCATCTCCGCGCCGATCCTGTTTGCGACGCTGGCGGCCATCGTGGTCGAAAAGGCTGGCTTCTGCAACATCGGTCTTGAAGGCCTCATGATGTTCTCCGCGCTGACGGGCTCGCTGGTGTCGTATTACGCGCACAGCTGGGTCTGGGGTCTGCTTGCGGCGCTGGCCATCGGCGTGCTCATGAGCCTGATGATGGGCTTCTTCGCCTTCCAGCTGAAGACGGATATCACGCTCGTCGGCATCGCCATCAATATGATGGGCTCGGGCGGCACGCTGTTCCTCTGCAAGGTCATCACAAACCTGACCGAGGGCACGGCCATGGCCTCGTCCACGGGCCTGATCAATTCCAACCTGCTCATCCCAAACATCAATCTTCCGCTCATCAGCAAGATCCCGTTTTTGGGCGGCATCCTCTCGGGCCACAATCTGCTGACGTGGATCGCTTTCCTCTGCTGCGCGCTGACGAGCGTGATGCTCTATAAGACGAGCCTCGGCCTCAACATCCGCGCGGTGGGCGAAAACCCGAACGCGGCCTCCTCGGTCGGCGTGTCGGTGCTGAAGATCAAGTACATCGCCATCGGCTTCTCGGGCCTCATGTGCGGCTTCGGCGGGGCATTCATGTCGATGTACTACGCGGCTGGCTGGTCGCTGGACATGGTCGCGGGCCGCGGCTTCATCGCGCTGGCCGCGCAGGCCATGGGCGGCGGCGAATGTTTGGGCGGCATGCTGTCTTCGCTCGTGTTCGGCTTTGCGCAGGCGCTCGGCATCAAGTTCTCGGCTGTCGGCCTGGACTCGAACCTCGCCTCCCCCATCCCCTATGCCGTGACGATCATCGGCCTTGTCATCTTCTCGCTCGTGCGGCGCAGCCGGGCCAAAAAGCTGCATTCCGCCGCGGCGCTCAAGTAAGGAGCTTTGTATGTCCGAACTGAAAAAGATCCCCGTCATCCTTGACGGCGACCCCGGCCATGACGACGCCATCGCGTGGGTCCTGGCCCGGGCGAGCCGGGAGCTCGACATTCTCGCCGTGACCTCGTGCTGCGGCAATCAGACGATCGAAAAAACCACCTACAACGCCCTGCGCGTCTGCACGCTCATCGGGCTGGACGCACCGGTCGGCAAGGGCTGCCCGCATCCGCTGCTGAACGACGTGATGAACGCGCCCTCGGTCCACGGCGAATCGGGCCTCGACGGCCCGGCGCTGCCGGAGCCGGCCTTCGCCCCGTCCGAGCTTCCCGCGCCGGAGCTGATGGCGAAGGTCCTGCGCGAGGCCAAAGAGCCCGTCACCATCGTCGCCACCGGCCCGCAGACGAACGTCGCGGCGCTGCTGCTGGCGCATCCGGAGCTGAAGGGCAAGATCGCCCGCATCAGCCTCATGGGCGGCGGCATCGCCACCGGCAACTGGACCCCTGCCGCGGAATTCAACATTCTGGTCGACCCGGAGGCGGCGAAGATCGTCTTCACCTCCGGCGTCCCCATCACGATGGCGGGGCTGGACGTGACGGAAAAGGCGCTGATCCTGCCGGAGGACTTTGAGCGCGTGCGCGCGCTCGGCAACCCGGTGAGCGATATCGTGGCGCAGTGGCTGGAGTTCTTCTACAAGTTCCACCGGTCCATCGGCTACGCCGGGGCCCCGATGCATGACCCGTGCGCCGTCATGGCGCTCATCCATCCGGAGATCTTCACGATCCGGCCCATGTATGTCCAGGTCGAGACCGGCGGCGAATACTGCCGCGGGACGACCGTGGGCGATCTGCTCGGCTTCTCCGGCCACGCGCCGAACGCCGACGTGCTGATGGACGTGGACCGCGGCCGCTTTGCGGATCTGCTGGTCGAGGCCATCGGATTCTATGGGGAGGCAAGGGCATGACAACGAAACAAATTCCCATCTGGATCGACTGCGACACCGGTACGGACGATACCGTCGCCATCATGCTGGCGCACGCGCTGCCGGAGCTGCAGATCGTCGGCCTGTCCGCCGTGGCGGGCAACAGCCTGCTGTGCAACACGTTCCCGAACACGCGGCGCGTGGTGCATCTGCTGGGAGCGGACTACCCCGTCTACCCCGGCGCGGAGCGGCCGCTCGTGCGCGAGCCGCATGTGGCGGGCGCGTTCCACGGCGAAAACGGCCTCGGAAACGTGCAGCTGCCCCTGCCCGACACGGCCCCGGAGCAGACGCCCGCGTGGGATGCGCTGTACGCCGCGGCAAAGCGGATGCCGGGCGAGCTGCGGCTCGTCGCCACGGGACCGCTGACCAACGTGGCCATCGCGCTGACCAAGTACCCGGACCTGTACGGACTTCTGCACTCCATCGCCCTGATGGGCGGCGCGGCCGTCGGCGGCAATGTGACGCCCGCGGCGGAGTTCAACATCTACGACGACCCGGATGCGGCGCAGATCGTGTTCAAATCCGGCGTACCGCTCGTCATGTGCGGGCTGGATGTGACGATGCAGGCTGAGCTCCGCCCTGCGGACTGGGACGAGATGGCCGGATATGGCAACCGCTGCGGCGGACTCGTCAAGGAGCTGTTCGCCTGCGCGTGGAAGACGATCCAGACCGTCGGACTCACCGGCGTGGCGCAGCATGACTCCTGCCCCGTGATGTATCTGGCGCACCCGGAGCTGTTCGAAGGCCGGATGGCTGGCGTGTTCGTCGAGACGCAGGGCGCAGTCACGCTCGGCAAGACCGTCACCGACCTGCAGAGCGACAAAAAATTCGGCGTGCAGAACGCCCTCGTGCTCCTGCACCTCGACCGCGAGAAATTCATGCAGATCCTGAAAGACTGCATCCGGACGCTGCCCTGAGAAAAGAAATCCCCCGCCCGCTGCGTTTGCAGCGGGCGGGGCCGCTCAGGGCCAAGGCCGCCCAGATCAGGCGGACGATCGTCGGGTCGATGCCGAAATACTCGGCCACGCCGGCGCAGACGCCGCAGATCATACGATTGTTGCTTTTATACAATTTCTTCATCAGAAGTTCCTCCATTTCATTTCATTGATTCATTGATATGGATTTAGACGTTGATTTTTCCGGTTTGTTCCGGGAAATCCGGATCAGAGCTCCAGGATCAGCGGCTGGCCGTCGGTCGCTAGCTGGTTTTCGTAGATCTCGACGGGACGGCCGGTGATGCTGTCATGGTAAACGCCGTTCGGCGCCGGGAAGCAGACGAGCGCAGACGCGCCGCGGAGGCTGAACAGACCCGCAACGCGGCGGCCATTCTGCTCATAGACGGCCAGCAGCACGTCGTGCGGCAGGGCCGTGAGGGTGTAGCTGCCCTCGGCGAAGATGGGGTCGCGCTTGATCGCGGCGAGACGGATGAGGAAGTCGGACTGGTCGCGGCCGGTCTGCCAGTGGACCGGGTCCTTGTCAAACAGGGACGGCACGTGCGGATCGTCGACCTCCTGCCCGGCGTAGACGAGGGTCAGGCCGCGCTGGAAGTAGTTGAAGGCCGTCCAGTTGCGGCGCACGGTCTCCTCCGGGAGGATGTGGGCCGCGCGGGCGCGGTCATGGTTTTCAAGGAAGCGGAGCTTGACATAGTTGTCGGGATAGAGCCATTCCTGGGCGTCCAGCCGGTCGGCGTACTGCGCGAGGGTGATGGTGCCTTCGAGATAGTCGCGGAAGTAGGGGTAGACGTCGTAGTCATAGGCGGCATCGAACGCCTGATAGAGCTCGGCGTCGGACAGGCTCGCAAAGCCCTGTGCGCGGGCGGCGACATGGAAGCCGCGCTCGACCGATTCGCACAGCCAGAAGCAGCCGGGACGGACGGTCGCGACCTCTGCGCGGGCGCGCTTCCAGAACTCCAGCGGGACGAGCGGCGCGACATCGCAGCGGAAGCCGTCGACGAGGCGGGCCCAGGTCTTGAGCGTTTCGATCTGGTAGTCCCAGAGCTCGAGGTGGCTGTAGTCCAGATCCGCCACGTCCCACCAGTCGCCGAAGCGGTTGCCGAGCGAGCCGTCGGGCTTGTGGTAGAACCATTCGGGGTGGTTTTCGGCCAGCCAGGAGTCGGGCGAGGTGTGGTTATAGACGACGTCGATGATGCACTTCATGCCGCGGGCGTGGATGGCGTCGACCAGATGGCGGAAATCGTCGAGCGTGCCGAACTCGGGGTTGACGGCGCGGTAGTCACGGATGGCATATGGGCTACCGAGGCTCCCCTTGCGGTTTTTCTCGCCGGTGGGATGGATAGGCAGCAGCCAGATGATATCCGTGCCGAGGGCCTTGATGCGGTCAAGGTCGGCCTGCACGGCGGCGAAGGTGCCCTCTTTGGAGTAATTGCGGACGTAGATGGAATACAGGACCTGATTGCGCAGGGATTTTTTCGTATCGACAGCCATAAAACGGCCTCCTTTTGGTTTCATTCTACTTCGTATTTTACACAAATCATGGAAAAAGGCAAGTCGGCAAATTGAATAAAATCAGAGGGCGCAACTTCTATTGTTTTTCTGCGTCTGTAGAGAGGAAGGGGCTGGTTGGGGCATATGCCCCCACCTCCCCTCTCAGGGGAGGTGGCGCGGCGAAGCCGTGACGGAGAGGTTGTGCCGGGAAGATACGACCTCTCCGTCAGCCTGCGGCTGACAGCTCCCCTGCAAGGGGAGCCTTTGGACTGTGCCTTCTCTTGACCTTACAAATTCTGAATGAAAAAGGAGCGACAGACATGAAAAAACTTCTTGCGATCGTGTTGGCGGCGGCGTGCGCGGTATCGATGGCGGCGTGCGCGGCGAAGACGGGCGGCATCATCACGCTGCCGGAGGCATCGATGTCCGACGGGCAGCTGGCTGCGCCGCCGGAGGTGACGTCGGTGCCGTATCCGAAGGATACGGACTTCGTCAAGGACGGAAAGGTCGACTACAGCGGCTATGACAAGGCCTGCGGCGACTGGCAGGCGGCCCGGCAGGAGAAGCTGCAGACCATGGTGGATCCAGCCGACGTGGCACACTGGTTCACCAGCAGCATCCCGGTGCTGCTGCAGGGCGCGGGAGATGAAAACCGCGTGTGCTCGCCGCTGAACGTCTACATGGCACTCGCCATGCTGGCGGCGGTGACAGACGGGCAGACGCAGGGGCAGATCCTGGACGCGCTGGGCGCGGATTCCCTTGATGAGCTGCAGACGCGCGCCGCGCTGCTCTGGCAGGAGAACAGCTGGGACGACGGGCTGGTCGCGAGCCTGCTCGCAAACTCCATCTGGCTGCAGGACGGGTACGAATACAACGAGGACACGCTCAAAAAGCTGGGTGAGGAATTTTTCGCCTCGGCCTTTTCCGGGGAAATGGGCTCGGAGGACTATAACAAGCAGCTGCAGAGCTGGCTCAACGACAACACCGGCGGGCTGCTGACCGAGCAGGCGGGCAGCGTGCAGCTGCGGCCCGAGACCGTGCTGGCGCTGGTGTCGACGATCTACTACAGCGCGCAGTGGAGCGACCAGTTCTACGAGGGCGCGAACACGGAGGAGACCTTCCACGCGCCCACGGGCGACGAGACCGCGACTTTCCTGCACAGCAGCCGGTCCGGGACAGTGTACTACGGCGACGGGTTCATGGCGACGGAGCTTCCGCTGCGCAGCAGCGGGTCGATGTGGCTTTTGAAGCCGGACGCGGGCGTGACGCCGGAGGATCTGCTGCAAAGTGAGGACGCGGTGGGCTTCCTGCTGGCAAACGGCAGCTGGTCGCAGACGCAGCAGGCCGAGGTCGACCTCAGCCTGCCGAAGTTTGACGTTTCATCGGATCTGGACCTTCTGGACGCGCTGGCGCAGCTCGGCATGACGGACGTGCAGACGCCCGGTGCGGCGGATTTCACGCCGCTCACGACCGCGAACCAGCTGCCGCTGGCCCTGACCGAGGCCAAGCACGCGGCGCGCGTGAAGATCGACGAGGACGGCTGCGAGGCCGCGGCGTACACCATCCTCTCGGTCTGCCCGACTGCCGCGATGCCGCCGGAGGAGATCGTGGAGTTCACGCTCGACGAGCCGTTCCTCTTCGCCATCACCGGCGCCGACGGCCTGCCGCTGTTCGCGGGGATCGTGAATCAGGTGGGGTAAATCTCCTGCACAAAAAAAGCCTTCCCCAGCGGGGAAGGCTTTTTTTATGGGGAAAGCCCCCGGGCGGGGGCCCGGGGGCTTTGGATTGGGTCAGCGTTCGTAGCGGGACCAGTCGGGGTCGGGGAGCATCTGGCGCCAGAGCTCGTAGTTGAAGGTTTTGCGGGTGTAGCCGTGGCT